>LAHR01000417.1_pt1 | contig 13028 bp, 13 predicted proteins | sample 329641 | NCBI WGS metagenome assembly LAHR01 (sample SAMN03275701, study PRJNA271635) | activated sludge metagenome | isolation source: Sample C-3 Sludge from acetogenic chamber (third chamber) of Anaerobic...
CGGTGCGCACCGGGATGTTCTGCAGGTTCGGATCGGACGAGGACAGGCGGCCGGTGGCCGCCACTGCCTGGTGGTAGGAGGTGTGGATGCGCCCGGTGCGCGGGCTCACCATCTCCGGCAGCTTGTCGGTGTAGGTGGATTTCAGTTTCGACAGGCCGCGGTATTCCATGATCACGCGCGGCAGTTCGAATTCCTCCGCAAGCTCGGCCAGTACCGGCTCGGCCGTCGACGGCTGGCCACCCGGGGTTTTCTGCTTCACCGGCAGGCCGAGGCGATCAAACAGGATTTCACCGAGCTGTTTCGGCGAACCGAGGTTGAACGGGCCGCCGGCCAGGCGGTGGGCATCGGCTTCCAGTGCCAGCATGCGCTCGGCCAGTTGCCGGCTCTGCACCTTCAGCTGCTGCACATCGATCAGCGTGCCGTGCTGCTCGATGTCGGACAGCACTTCCACCAGCGGCATTTCGATGTCGGTGAAGACACGCGCCAGCGCAGGCTGCTGCTGCAGCATGGCCCACAGCGTGTGATCCAGGCGCAGCGTGATGTCGGCATCCTCGGCGGCGTATTCGCCGGCCTGCTCCAGTGCCACCTGGTCGAAGCTCAACTGCTTCACGCCCTTGCCGGCGATGTCCTCGAAGGCGATGGTGTCCTCGCCGAGGTATTTGCGCGCGAGGCTCCCCATGTCGTGCCGCGTGGCGGTGCTGTCGAGCACATAGGACTCGAGCATGGTGTCGCGTGCGATACCGCGCAGCGTGATACCGTGGTTGGCCAGTACATTGCGGTCGTACTTGAGGTGCTGGCCGATCTTGGCCTTGTGCGGGTCTTCGAGCAGCGGCTGCAAGGCGCCCAGCACCTGCTGCTCGCTGAGCTGGTCGGGCGCACCGGGGTAGTTGTGTGCAAACGGCACATAGGCCGCCTCGCCCGCTTCGATGGCGAACGACACGCCCACCACGCGTGCCTGCATGTAGTCGAGGCTGGTGGTTTCGGTGTCGAAGGCAAACGCCGGTGCGGCAGCCAGGCGCTGCACCCAGTGCTGCAGCCGCGCGGCTTCCAGCACGGTCTCGTAGCGGCGCGGTGGTGCGGCGGGCGCCGGGTCGGGGGCACTGGCAGCGCCCTCCCCGCCCTCCCCGGCGGCCAGCAGCTCGGTCACCCAGGATTTGAACTCCAGCGCGCGGAACAGGGCCAGCAGGGCCTCGCGGTCCGGCGCGGCCTGCCGCAGGTCGCGCGGGTGGACTTCCAGCACCAGGCCGGTGCGGATGGTTGCCAGATCACGTGACAAGTACGCTTTTTCGCGCTCTTGTTCGAGCTTTTCGGCGAGTTTCGCGGCACCGCGCACGGCCAGGGTGGCGATTTTCCCTGGGGCGGCGTACAGGGCATCCAAGCCGCCGATGCCCTGCAGCAGGGCCAGCGCGGTTTTCTCACCAATGCCGTGAACGCCGGGGATATTGTCAGTTTTATCGCCTATCAAGGCGAGATAATCGACGATCAGGCTTGGCGGGATGCCGAATTTCGCCTCCACGCCGGCCTCGTCCAGCACCGTTTCAGTCATGGTGTTCACCAGCGTGACCTGCGGGGTCACCAGCTGGGCGAGGTCCTTGTCGCCGGTCGACACCACCACCGCCTGCCCTGCCCGCTCGGCCTCGCGCGCCAGCGTGCCGATCACATCGTCCGCCTCCACGCCCGGCACGCACAGCAACGGCAGGCCCATCGCACGGATGACGGCGTGCACCGGCTCGATCTGCAGGCGCAGCTCGTCGGGCATCGGCGGCCGGTGTGCCTTGTAGTCGGGGTAGATGTCGTCGCGGAAGGTCTTGCCAGGGGCATCGAACACCACGGCCACCACGCTGCCGGGGTAATCCTTGTGCAGCCGGCGGATCATGCTGATGACCCCCTTCACCGCCCCGGTGGGCCGGCCCTGGCTGTTGGTGAGCGGCGGCAGGGCGTGGAATGCCCGATACAGGTAGGACGAGCCGTCCACGAGCACCAGGGGCCTGGGGTTGTCGGTCATGGGGAGGTTCTTGTCGTGTTGGCCGGTGTGGCGGGCATTTTCCCCCATGCCCGCGCCCTTTGCCACGGCCTTGCCGGGGCGCCTTCCCGGCATGGGCGGGGCAGCCGCCGTGAACCGCCATGCGTTTCCTGTCGTAACACTGCCAAACCGCCCACTATCCAGTTGCCTTGTAACAAAAAATTCATCAATTTCGGGGCAATGGGGCTTGCCGGGAGCTGCGCTGTTCGTTACGATAAGTAACACATGGTAACACTGGCCCATGAGGGGCACGCAGGAAGAAGGAGCGTGGACATGAAACCGTGGATTGCAGGAGCAGTTCTGTTGCTGGGCGCAGCCGGCACCGCCAGCGCCGACGAGCAGGCTTCGTTGTCGATGGCACTGCAGGGCCTGATCAGCCAGGCGGCCGCCAGCGGGCAGGCATTTGCCGGCGAGTTTCCGGCCAGTGAGCAGGCCCTGGCCAGCCTGGACGCCGCGTGGGACGAAACCGCACGCCAGGTCAGCCAGCGCGTCGCCGCCGAACTGGCCAGCCGCATCCCGAACCCCATCCGCTAGGTCTTGTTGGTTTTACTTGTGCCGTGACATCCCCTGTCACGGCTTTTTTTTGCCCGCCGGCAGGCCTGCCGCCGCAGCCAGGCATTCCCCCAGCACATCCCCCAGCGCCCCCAGGTAGGTGGCATACGCCGGCGCCGCCGTATCCAGCAGGGCCACGTGGTGCGCCACCAGGGTTGCATCCCGTGATGCCGACACGGCCAGCGGGTCGGGCGGGGCGCCGGCCTCGCGCAGGTAGCAGGTACCGCCCGTCGTCGCGAGTGACGCCGCCAGGTCCAGCAGGTGGCGGCTGCCGGGGTGATGCCCGGGATGCTGGCGGACCACCAGCGGTGCCTGCAGGCCGAATACCGGCCAGAACGCATCGAGGAAGTCATGGTCCAGCAGCAGGGGCGTGCGCTGCCAAGGCTGCAGCAAGGCCTGCAACCGGGCCTGTTCATCCTGCACGGCGCGCGCCAGGGCCTGGTAACGCTGCGCATAATGCGCCGCGCCAGCCGGGTCCTGGCGGGCGAGGACATCGGCCAGGGCGCGGGCTGCCGCCAACGCCTGCTGCGGATCCAGCCAGGCATGGCTTTCACGGCCCGTATCCACCGGCTGCAGTGCAACGGCCGTGCCGTCACGGCTGCGGGCTGCCAGCATGGCCGCCAGCGGCCGCTCCAGCGCGGGACCGCCCCAGAACACCAGTGCCGCCGCCTCCAGCCGTGCCCGCTGCGACGGCCGCAGCGCGAAGTGGTGCGGCGAGGTTCCGGGTGCCAGCAGTTCACTCACCCGCACGCGCTCACCACCGACATCCTGCGCCAGCAGGGCCAGCGGGCGGATGCTGGCCAGCACGGTCACCGGCTCGGCCGCCGGTGCAGCCGACACCCACAGCCACCCCAACAGCACCAGCATGCCCGTCCGGCGTATCGATCGCATGGCCAATCCCCCCCTTGTTTCCCGCAATGTTATATTGTTACATCATTGGCCAACCCTGCAACGCCTGCGTCCATGCCGACTGCCACCGGGCTGGTATACCAGCCGCACAACCACCATGCCTGCATCAGCGGCGCACTCGCCGAGGCCCGCTCGCTGTGCCAGCAACGCGGCGTGCGCCTGACGCAGCAGCGCGAAGCCGTGCTGCGCCTGGTGTGGCAATCGCATGCCCCCATCGGTGCGTACGCCTTGCTGGAGCAGCTGCCGGCCGGCCAGCAGGGCCGCAAGCCTGCGCCCACGGCCGTGTACCGGGCGCTGGAATTCCTGCGCCAGCAGGGCCTGGTGCACCGCCTCGACAGCCTGAATGCCTACATCGGCTGCCCGCATCCCGCACAGCTGCATGACGCGGTGTTCCTGATCTGCCGTGACTGCAGCCGGGTGCTGGAGCTGCCGGGACGGCAGGTCCAGGCAGCGCTGCAGCGTGCGCTGGCCGGGCAGGGCTTCGTCGCCGAGGACTACCGCATGGAAGTGCTGGGCCATTGCCCGGCCTGTGCCGGCAAGGGCAGGGGAGGGCAGGGCACATGAACGCACCGCTGGTCGAAGCCCGCGCCCTGGCCTGCCGCCAGCAGGGCCGTGCCGTGCTGGACGGCATTTCGGTCGCCATCCATGAGCGGGAAATCGTCTCCGTGATCGGCCCCAACGGGGCCGGCAAGACCACGCTGGTACGCCTGCTGCTGGGCCTGCGCCGTCCCGACGGTGGCCGCATCGTGCGCCGCAGCGACCTGCGTGCCGGCTACATGCCGCAACGCTTCCAGGTCGATCCCAACCTGCCGCTCAGCGTGCAACGCTTCATGGCGCTTGCCGGCCGCAACCGTGCCGCCATTGCCGCAGCCCTGCAACGCACCGGCGCCGCACCGCTCGCCACGCGCCCCCTGCAGGCCCTGTCGGGTGGCGAATTCCAGCGCGTGCTGCTGGCGCGCGCGTTGCTGCGCCAGCCCAACCTGCTGGTGCTGGATGAGCCGGCACAGGGCGTCGACATCAAGGGGCAGGCGGCGTTCTACCGGCTGATCGGCCAGCTGCGCGATGAACTCGGCTGTGGCGTCTTGCTGGTGTCGCACGACCTGCACCTGGTGATGGCCAACAGCGACCGGGTGATCTGCCTGAACCAGCATGTCTGCTGCGAGGGTTCGCCGGCTACCGTCAGCAGCAGCCCGGCCTACCGCGAGCTGTTCGGCGAGCCGGCACTGGAAGGGCTGGGCATCTACACGCACCACCACGACCACCACCACAACCTGCACGGTGATGCCGTACCCGATCCGCACACCCACCCGGCCGGGTGCCACCACCCATGAGTGCCTGGTTGCTGGATGCCTGGATCGCGGGCGTCGCACTGGCGCTGGCCTGTGGCCCGCTGGGCGCTTTCGTGGTGTGGCGGCGCATGGCGTATTTCGGCGATACGCTGGCGCATTCGGCACTGCTCGGCATCGGCATCGGCCTGCTGCTTGGGATCCATCCCGCGCTGGCGATCACCCTGGCCGGGCTGGCACTGGCCATCGCCCTGGTCGGCCTGCAGTACCGGCAGACGGTGGCTACCGACACCCTGCTGGGCATCCTCGCCCATACCAGCCTGGCCGCCGGGCTGGTACTGCTCGCGCTGTTCGATGCCCAGCGGGTGGACCTGATGGCCTACCTGTTCGGCGATTTGCTGGCCCTGTCGCGCGATGACCTCGCACTGATCCTGCCCGGCTGCGCGCTGGTGGGCACCGTGATGCTGCTGCTGTGGCGGCCGCTGCTGGCGATCACCGTGCATGAGGAGCTGGCACAGGCCGAAGGCATGCCCGTCACCGCGCTCAAGCTGGCACTGATGGCCCTGATTGCACTGGTGGTGGCACTCGCCATGAAGATGGTCGGCATCCTGCTGATCACCGCATTGCTGGTCATCCCGCCGGCCACGGCGCGGCCGTTCTCCGCCTCACCGGAGCGGATGGCCGTGCTGGCCGCCCTGGCAGGCTGCCTCGCCGTGAGCCTGGGCCTGGGCCTCTCGGTGCGGCTGGACACCCCGGCCGGGCCCACCATCGTGGCCAGTGCCGGCGTGCTGTACCTGCTGGGCCTGGCCCGCCGCTCCCGCTGAGCGCGCGGGAAAAACCCTTTTAAAACCGGCACCTGTGACAGGCCGCCAATTCCTTTCGGGGGGCAACTGTAGTACCCTGCGCAATGGTAATCGCCCACTTGCCGAGGCCCGCCATGGAAGAGTCGCTGACCCTCCTGCTTGCCGATATCCCCCTGTTTGCCGACCTCGATTACGAGGAAACCGGCACCATCGAGAAACTGCTCGACCTGCGCTCGATCAAGCCCGGTGCTGTCATCTATGCGCAGGGTGAGCATGCCGACTCCATGTGCTGCGTGATCGCCGGCGAACTGGAAGTCGTCAAGCAGATGAAGGACGGCAGCGAACGCGTGCTGGCGATCCTCAGCAAGGGAGACTCGGTGGGCGAAATGGCCATCATCGACGGGCTGACCCGCTCAGCCACCATCCGGGCCAAGTCACCGTCGCGGATCCTGATCCTCAAGCGCGAGGACTTCAATCGCCTGATCAAGCAGCACCCGCACATCAGCATCAAGATCCTGAAGCAGATCGCGCGTCGCCTGAGCATGAACCTGCGCAAGACCTCGGATGCCGCTTCGCGCATGGCCAAGGCGTAAGATTCCCGGCAAGACTCATGGATATTGTCTAGACTCGTTCAGGCCAAACAGCCAGGCGGCCTCCCAGGGAGGGTGGCCCTCATGAAGGAAATTCGCAAGGTCAAGGTACTGGTCGGTGACCTCCAGGTCGGGATGTACATTTCCGGCCTTGACCGCCCATGGCTGGAGACGCCCTTCCTGCTGCAAGGCTTCCTGCTGCAGGACGACAACGACATCCGGGAACTCTCCAAATACTGCCAGTTCGTCTATGTCGATACCGCCCAGAGCATCAACCTCGAGGGCCTGAAGCACACCACGCCGCTGGAGCGCCGCCCGCGCCCGCCGGATGTCACCAAATTCCTGTTCCCGCACCGCAGCAAACAGGCCTACCAGGACCTCTCGACCCTGGAAGACGAGCTGCCGCAGGCGAAAAAAGCCATCAGCGACCTGTCGCAGGTCATGTCCAGCATGATGCAGGACATCGGCCGCAACCAGCGCCTCGACATGAAGGCCGTCAAGGAAGCTGTCGACCCCATGATCGACAGCATGATGCGCAACCCCGATGCCTGCGTGTGGCTGGCGCGCATGAAGTCGAAGGACAGTTACACCTACCGCCACTCGGTGAGCTGTTCGATCTGGGCGGTAGCCCTGGGACGCCAGCTCGGCCTGCCGAAACAGGACCTGAAAACCCTGGCCCAGGGCGGCCTGCTGTTCGACATCGGCAAGGTCAAACTGCCGGAAGACTTGCTGACCAAGCAGACCCGCCTGACGCAGGAGGAGTTTGCCCTCGTCAAATCGCATGTCGCCGAAGGCGTCGAATTGCTGCGCCACACCACGGATGTCACCCGCCACATCCTGCAGATGGCCGAACACCACCACGAGCGCCACGACGGCAGCGGCTATCCCAAGGGCCTGAAGGGCGACGACATCCCGGTGTTTGCACGCATCATCGGCCTCATCGATTGCTATGACGCCATCACCAGCGAACGGCCCTATGCCAAGCCGATGTCGCCCAGCGAGGCCGTGCGCAACCTGTATGAATGGCGCGACATCGATTTCCAGGCCGAAGTCGTCGAGGAGTTCATCCAGGCCATCGGCATCTACCCGGCCGGTACCCTGGTGGAACTCAATACGGGCGAAGTGGGCGTGGTGGTATCGGAATACCGCACGCGTCGCCTGCGCCCGAAACTGCTGATGATCCTGGACGAGCAGAAGCAACGCCTGACCGAACTGGTATCGCTGGACCTGTCCGAACAACGCACCACGGCCAGTGGTTCGCCCCTGGAAATTGCACGCAGCCTGGAGTCCGGCGCGTTCGATATCGATGCCGACACCTTGTACATCTAGGGCACAACGACATGCATGCTCAGGAACTGGATTTCAACGTGCGCAATGCCTTCTTCGGCGCACTCGATGAGCAGATACGCCGCTGTGCACGCTCACGCACCGCACTGGGCCTGCTGGTCGTCGACATTCGCAACTTCCGCCGCATCAATGCCATCCACGGCTTCCAGGTCGGCAACCAGATCCTGCAGCTGGCACAAAACCGCATCAAGGCCTGCCTGCGCACGCAGGACATCATTGCCCGTGTGGGCGATGACCGCTTCGGCGTGATCCTGCCGGAGCTGCCGCACGGTGAGGTCGTGCGGCTTGCGGCCAGCAAGGTGCTGAAAACCATCAAGGAACCCTTCCTGATGGAGCATGGCCCGGTCAAACTCGATGCCAGCATCGGTGTCGCCGTGCACACGGTGTCGGGCATGAGCGCCGAAAAATTCATGCTGGAAGCCGAGAAATCGCTCAAGTTCGCCAAGCAGCGCAACCTGCCGTACGCGATCATGGAAGCCGAGGCCAGCGAGGTACACGACAAGGAGTGGGAGCTGGAAGAGGCCCTGCACCATGCGCTGGATCGCGACGAGCTGCGCATGTATTACCAGCCGGTCATCGACCTCAAGACCCACCAGCCCAGCCATGCGGAAGCACTGATGCGCTGGACGCACGGCACCCTCGGCACGGTGTCACCCACGGTGTTCATCCCGCTGGCCGAACGGGCCGGCATGATGGATTCGCTGACCAAGTGGGCGCTGGGCACGGCCTTGCGCGACATGTCGGCCTGGCCGTTGATGGGCGGCCAGCCGCCGCACATCTCGCTCAACCTGTCGGCCACCACGCTGCACGACCAGGACCTGGTCGACATGGTCTACACCTCGCTGCGCATCTGGGGTGCGGAGCCGTCGGCGCTGACCCTGGAAATCACCGAAACCGCGCTGATGCAGGACCCGCAGACCAGCCGCCAGCACCTCAAGGTGCTGCAGGACAGCGGCCTGCGCATCTCCATCGACGATTTCGGTACCGGCTATTCCTCGCTGGACTATTTCCGCAACGTGCCGGCCAACGAGCTGAAGATCGACCGCTCGTTCATTGCCAACATGTTCGACAACCGCGCGGACGAGAAGATCGTGCGGCTGATCGTCGAGCTGGCCAACTCCTTTGACCTGCGCGTGGTGGCCGAAGGGGTGGAGGACCGCCGGGCCCTGGAAGCGCTGATGGCGATGGGTTGCCAACAGGTGCAGGGTTACCACTTCACGCGCCCGCTGCCGCAGAAGGAATTCCTGGACTGGCTGTCCGGCTACGCCGCAGCCCAGTATTTCAAGGCCTGAGCGCTCAGAACCCTTCGCGAATGGATTTGTAGGTCAGCGTCAGCTGCTGCAGGTTGAACGCCGGCAGCGGCCCGCTGGTGTCCATCGGGCGGAAGAAGGCGTGGTAATCCCCGTACGGGTTGACCAGCACCAGCTGCGCGCTGTGGTCCATCATGTAGCTGTCCTGCGTGCCGCCCGGCACTTTCTGGAAGGCCACATTCATCTCACGCGCAAAGCGGTGCAGGACGAGGAAGTCACCCGTCACGGCATTGAAGTCCGGGTGGAAATAGCCCACATACGGGCGCAACACCTCCGGCGTATCGCGGGCCGGGTCGACCGTCACCATCACGATGCGCAGGTCCTTGCCGTGGCGCGACTGTTCCATGTCACGGTACCAGCGGGCGAGGTTGAGCAGGGTTGTCGGGCACACATCCGGGCAGGATGCATAACCGAAAAACAGCAGGGTCCAGTGCCCCTTCAGCGACTCGTTGGTGAACGGCTGGCCATGCATGTCCACCAACACGAACGGCGAGGGAGTGCGCGGGGTTTTCAGCAAGACGGCGCCATTGACCTGCAGCTCGGCATCCGTCAGCACGCGTGGGTGCAGGATCTTGTTCACGAAGCCGGCCAGCGCCAGCACGATGAAGGCCACGACCAGCAGGATGGTGCGGCGAATGCCGCGGCGGCGGCCCGGGTCCAGCGCATCAGCCATGATGTGTCGCCCACCATTGTTGCGGCATCAAGTAATGGTCCAGCAGCATGACCAGGAACAGTGCCATCAGGTAGATGATCGAATACTTGAAGGTTTCCATGGCCGCATTGGGATGGGTATCGCGCATCAGCACCACCGCCCAGTAGAGGAATCCGCCACCCAGCACAACGGCGCCCAGCAGGTACAGCTCGCTGCTCATGCGCGTGGCATACGGCAGCAGGGTGACCGCGAACAGGATGATGGTGTACAGCAGGATGTGCAGCTTGGTGAACGGGATACCGTGCGTGACCGGCAGCATCGGGATGCCCACCTTGGCATATTCGTCACAGCGGTGGATCGCCAGTGCCCAGAAGTGCGGCGGCGTCCAGGCAAAGATGATCAGCACCAGCAGCAGGGCATTGGGATCGACTTCGCCGGTAACGGCCACCCAGCCCAGCAGGGGCGGTGCCGCACCGGCCAACCCGCCGATGACGATGTTCTGCGGCGTGGCGCGCTTGAGGTAGAGCGTATAGACGATCGCATAGCCGATCAGCGAGGCCAGGGTCAGCCACGCCGTCAACGGGTTGACCAGCCACACCAGCATGCCCGTGCCGGTCACGCCCAGCGCACTGGCGAACAGCAATGCGCCGGCGGTGGTGACGCGCCCCTGCGCCACCGGGCGATTCGCCGTGCGCGCCATGCGGGCATCGATGCCGCGGTCGACCAGGTGGTTGATTGCAGCGGCCGATGCCGCACACAAGGCGATGCCGAGGTTGCCGAAAACCAGTGCCTGCCAGGGCACCATGCCCGGCGTGGCGAGCAACATGCCGATCACGGCGGTCATCATCAGCAGGGCAACGACCTTCGGCTTGCACAGCTCGAGGTAGTCGCGCCAGAGCGCCTGTTGGGGTGCGGTATGCGTCATGGGCAGGCCTTCAGCGGCGCTCGAGGGTATGGAGCCGGTGCAGCAGGGTCACCAGCGTAAGCAGCAGCAGGGCACCGCCGATGTTGTGTGCCACGGCCACGGCTAGCGGGAAGTGGAACAGCACATTGCTGATGCCCAGCAGCACCTGCACCCACAGCACGGCCTTGATCATCAGCGCCTGCCGGCGGGCTTCCCCACAGCCGGTGCGCCACAGCGCCAGCAGCAGGGCCATCACGCCGAAGAATACCAGCAGGGCACCCATACGGTGCGACAGGTGGATGGCCACCCGGGCCGCGTTGTCCATGTGGCCGCCCAGGTAGTTCGGACCGATGTGCTGGAATACGTTGAATCCCTGCGCGAAATCGGTTTCCGGCCACCACTGGTGCTGGCAGGTCGGCAGGTCGGGACAGGCTACGGCCGCGTAGTTGGAGGTCGTCCAGCCACCGAGGGCAATCTGTGCCGCGACCAGCAACAGGGCCGCCCAGGCCCAGGGACGCAGCGCCAGCAGGCGCTTGGCCTCGGCGGCCTTCAGCCACCAGGCGCGGTTGTCCAGCCGCAACACCAGCAGCCAGAACAAGGAGAGGGTGGCGAATCCTCCCAGCAGGTGCACCGTAACGACTTGCGGCCACACCTTCAGCGTCACCGTCCACATGCCGAACAGGCCCTGCAGGATCACCAGGCCGACCAGCAGTGCCGGCAAACGCAACGGCTGCCGTGACGACGGCCGCCGCGCCAGCAGGGCCAGCAGCACGAAACCGCCCAGCACCAGCAGGCCAATCACGATGTCCGACACGCCGTGCATCGCCTCGGCGGTGACGGTGCTGTTGGCCTTGATCACGATCTTGGCCACCAGCGCGGCCACCCACATCGCCACCAGCACGCAAAGCCCGGCCTTCAGCCGGCGATCCCCGTCCTGCCGCAAGGACAGGAAAAACACCAGCAGGCTGATGAGGCCAAGGCCGGATGCCGCCAGGCGGTGCACCTGTTCGGGCCAGGTCTTGTGGGCCTCCACCGGGGTTTCGGGGAAGGCGGCATTGGCGGCATGGATCTCGTGGGCTTCGTCGGGCCACAGCGCATGGCCATAGCAGGTCGGCCAGTCCGGGCAACCAAGGCCGGCATCCACCAGGCGCGTGAAGGCCCCCAGCATGATGACCAGCACCGCAAGCACCACGCCGGCCAGGACGAGCCGGAACAGCGGTTTGCGTTTGGCGGGTGTGTTGAACCACATGACGGTTTGCCTCAGTTGTGCCGGATCAGGAAGTTCATGTCCTTCATGATGTCCTTGTAGGTATGTGCCTCGCGGTAACGCATCATCACGTAGCCGGTGCGGTCGGCGAAGTACAGCTTGACCGGTGCCGTCTCGGTGCCGAGCAGGGCCTGCCAGTCATGCCGTGAAACCTGCCACAGCGACAAATCCGGGTGTTCGCGCCGGACCAGCGCCAGGAAGGCGTCATCGGGGGGGGCATCCAGCACGATGTAGGCGCGGCGGACGCGGTCCGACAGCCGTCCCATGGCAAGCTTCGTCTGGCGCGACTCCCACAGCTGCCGTTCACACCCGCTGTCGCAGTGGGCTTCGCCCACGTGCAGGAATGTCCACGAGCGCGCGCCGGCCGGGCGAATCGGCTCCTCGCCCTGCAACACCTGCAGGGGCAGCGACGACAGCGAGGGGTAGGGACTGGCCAGCAGCTCGCCCCGCGAGCGCGACTCGCTGCCAAACAGGGTGATGCCGCTGGCATTCATCCAGTACAGGCCACCGGCGGCAGCCATCATGAAGAGCGGCAACAACAGCAGGGTCACCAGGGTATGCAGCTGCTTGCGGCGTTGTTCGGGCGTCATCGGGGGGCTTCCGGGTCTGTGGGCGTGCGTGCCATCCACGCCAGCAGGTTGCTGTTACGGAACACAAACAAGACGGCGAGGGCCAGTGCCATCAGGAACCACTGCACCGCGTACGCAACGTGTTTTTCAGGTTGCGTGTTGACCGGCTGCCAGTCGGTGACCAGTGCAGCCGGGCTGTCGGGCGCCAATCGTACCAGATAGGGTGCCATCGGCTCGCCCAGCGCGGCCGCAAGGTCCGCCACCAGCGTGCTCTGGCTGATGCGCGGCCAGTCGCCGTCCGCAACGGCCGGGCCGGCAGGCCGCCAACCGGCCTGCGGCCAATAGGCATGGCCGTGCACGCGCAGCACGGCGGGCGGGAAAGCCACGACCGGCAGCTGGCGCCGGTCCGGCGAGCCGGCCACCCAGCCGCGGTTCACGGCAATCCAGGGGCCGCCGGCTTCGGCACGGAACAGGCCAATCACTTCGAAACCGGTACGGCCCTGGCGGGTACGGTTGTCGAGCAGGAAGTAGCGCTGCACATCGAACCGGCCATCCACCTGCAGCGGCTGGTAGGCCTCCGGTGTTTCCTGGCCCGTCACGGCCAGCGGGGCAGTGGCGGCCAGCCGGGCCTGCTGTTGCTGGATGGCACGCTTCTCGTCCGCGCGCTGCAACTGCCAGGTGCCCAGTGACAGCAACAGGGGCAGCAGGACGGCGGTGAACAGGGCGCTTTTCCAGTCCAGCGACCAGCACAATGGGGGGCGTGCGTTCATGAGGGGGCGGATTGTACTGCATGCGCAGGGGGCTGTCCGCCCTGCG
>LAHR01002141.1_pt1 | contig 13007 bp, 14 predicted proteins | sample 329641 | NCBI WGS metagenome assembly LAHR01 (sample SAMN03275701, study PRJNA271635) | activated sludge metagenome | isolation source: Sample C-3 Sludge from acetogenic chamber (third chamber) of Anaerobic...
GGCTTTGCCATTGGCGGGCTTGGTCAGGGTTGAGCAGGCTGGCCAGGAACGATACAGTCAGTTCGTCGCTTTCGGGCGTGCCCCGGTAAGTTGTGTCACCTTTGATGTCAACGCGGATCAGGGCCTGCTCTGTGACCGTGAGCTCCAAGCGGCCGTCATATGCGAAGGGGCGGATCTCCAGCGGAGCGAAATTCACGCCCCGGAAACTGCTGCCGACCAGGGGCGTCAGCAGAGGTTTGGATCCAGTCAGATACAGGCTTTCATCCATCCGGTATGCATGCGAGGAGAGCGCGTCGGCCATAATAACTTCGGGAACAGGCAAAAGGGGCTTGCCAAGCTTCACCTTCCGCTGGCTGGAACTCAGCAGTACAGCGTTGATGGCCGCGCCGGGGGGCAGACCAATCCTCACCTCTTCCAAGGGTAGAAGCGGAGCGCCGATCCGGGTCTCATAATCCATGCCGGAAACGTCCAGCCGAGTATGATCGCCGGCGTCGGCAAGCTCGAATCCATCCAGAACGAACTCCAGCAGCATCTGAGTGGGGGAACGCTCCAAAACCTTCACCCCGGCGAAGGAAACTGAGGCCAGGAGCATTAGAACCAGTGCGGTAAGAAGCTTTTTCATTACTCTTTTTTATCCTTGAAGAATTTCTCCAAAGCCACGATCAAGCCAAAAAACAGGCCCATGAACACAAAAATCCCGCCCATCCCCTGAAGCAGGATGAGCAGCGAGTGAGTGAAATTTTGCGCCACCGTGGCGAGTATTATACTGATCATTGGTTGCCTCTGAAACTGTCAATAATGGTAGCTTCTACCTTGGTTGATCATCAGGGCGCGGTAGATCTGCTCGATCAGAACCAGCCTCGCCATTTGATGCGTGAAAGTCATTGCCGAGAGGCTCAGGAACGCGTCCGCCCTTGCTCTCAGGCTGACATGCGCGCCATATACTCCGCCGATCACGAAAACAACGGATCTCTCTGCAGATAAACTATGCATAAAGCCGGCAAACTCAAGCGAAGTTTTTGCCTCACCACGCTCATCGAGCAGGATCACAAAGTCGTCAGAAGTTATGCGTTTGAGGCAGAGAGCGGCTTCTCTGCTTTTTACTGACTCGGTATTGCCCGCTGTTTTCAGGCCAACGTCCCCAATGTCTGTCACCTCGATCCTGGCCATCGGTCCCAGACGTTTAAGGTATTCGCCGATCCCCTCTTTCAGCCAGCCTGACCTGGTCTTTCCGACCTGGAGGATGCGCAGTATCACTTGTTCATGCAGGCCAGAGCCATCGCCATGCAGAGCATCTTCAGTTCCCCACGGTCCGCGCGGGAGGGGATGAGGATGGGAGCCTGGGTGCCCACCACAACGTGTGCGACACGGTAGCCGCAATAGTAGGTGAGCATCTTGCCAAAGATGTTGCCAGCTTCGATATTGGGCACGATGAAAACATCCGCCAGGCCAGCCACGGGAGATGCGATCCCCTTGATCCTTGCTGCCTCGATGTCCACGGCGTTGTCGAAGGCCAGGGGACCCTCCACAATGCAGCCGGTTATCTGTTTGCGGGCGTTCATCCGCGAGATCAGAGCGGCATCGATGGTGGCCTGCATCTTGGGATTAACCGTCTCGACAGCTGTGATCATCGCCACTTTGGGTTCCGGCGAGCCCAGGCTGTGGGCAACCTGGACGGCGTTTCTGACGATGGCGATCTTCTCATTCAAGTCTGGAGCCAGATTCACCCCGCCATCGCTCAGAAGCTTCAATCCGGTGGGGTGTTCATAGGCCAGCACATCCGAGATCACGTCGCTCACCCGCAGGCCCTTTTCCTTGTCCAATACCGCCCGCAGCAGCTGGCCGGAATCAGTTTTGCCCTTGAGGATGATGTCGCCTCTGCCTTCGCGGGCAAGCTGAACGCTTACCTTGGCGGCTTGGATCAGATCACCGCCGACGTCCAGGATCTCAAAGGAATTCACGTACTCCGGCGCCATCTTCTCCAACAGGGCTGTGATCTGGGGTTTGTCGCCCACAAGCAGGCAGTCGGCCAGGTCTTGCTGCTTGGCCAGGATGGCCGCGTCCAACACAGACTCTGTCTGAGCGGCAGAGATGATCACGGTGCCTCGCTTTTGGGCCTTGACAGCTCCGACCATTTCGATAAAGTTCTTGAACATATCCATCTCCGCTACCCGAGGTTTTCCTCAGGTGCTGTATTTTTCTATGAATTCATCCACCAATCCATCCTCTTCCGGCTTGAGGTCTGCCAAAATCTTTTTCAGGGCTTCTTTCTGGATCTGGCGTACCCGTTCCCGGGAGAGCCCCATCTTTTCTGCTATTTGGGCAAAGTTTTGGGATTCGTTATCCTCGTTCAGGCCGTAATAGGTGCGGATAATGTCTGCCTCACGCTTGTCGAGTTTATCGATGGCTTTGTTGATCTTGTGTTTCAGCCTTTCGCGGTGATACAATTTCTGGGGGTCGGCCAGATCGTCATCCGCGATCATGTCGCGGGTTGAGAATTCCTGAAAATCACTGCCGGAAACCAGGTCGTCGAATGAGGTGGTTTCGATCATATGGTCCTGCAGCTGCTCGATCGATCTCTCCGTGAGATTCATCTTTTCGCTCAACTCCTCCGTGGACGCGGTCTCTCCCGTCTCGGTGTAGATGCGGTCCTGGGTGGCCTTGACCCGGTAGGCGGAACTCGATTTTCCCAAGGGAACTCGTATGAGTGAGCTTTTTTCTGAAACCGCCAGCATGATCCTCTGCCTGATCCACCAAATGGCGTAGGAGATCAGCTTGATGTCCTTGTCGGGGTCAAATTTTTCGATCGCCTTTAGCAAGCCGATGTTTCCCTCGCTGATCAGTTCGGAAAGCGATAATCCCCTGTTTTGGTAACGCGAAGCGATCTTCACCACAAACTTGAGGTTGGCCTGCACCAGACGGTTTATCGCGTTCTGATCTCCCTGCCTGGCTCGCAAACCCAACTCGTGCTCTTCTTCGCGGCTCAGCGCCTTGTATTTGGAGATATCCTTCAGATAATTCTGCAGCGCCTTATCCGCAAAAACGTTCTCTCGGCTCATACCGCCCCACAATTTCCAGAGATCAAAATGGCAACACCTTGCGGGGATTTATGGCCGTCCCTTTCACGCGGTATTCAAAGTGCAGGTGAGGTCCGGTGGAGTTACCCGTGGAGCCCATGTTTGCTATCTGCTGGCCCTGGTTCACCCGGTCGTTCACTCTCACCAGGTTCTTTTCGTTGTGGGCGTACACGGTCATCACGAAGTTCGGATGCTCGAGCACAACAACGTTTCCATAGCCTCTTTGAACCCCTGAGAAAACAACCACTCCATCCAGAGCCGCGTGGATCGGGGTTCCGGATTTGTTGGCGATATCAATCCCCTTGTGGGGACGGCCCCGGCGCAGCCCGAATTCAGATGTTACCTTACCCTTTGCAGGCATTAGACAGTCCTTTCTTACCGTGGAACCGCTTGGGTCGGAATCTGATGATGATCTCCCGCTTCCGTCGGCTGGTGGTGTGCCAGCCAACCAGATCCTCTGGCCCTCCTTGATATCGTTGGAAGAAAGGTTGTTCAGGGTTTTCAGCTCATCGACAGTCATGCCGTTGGCTTTGGCGATGCTGAAAAGCGTGTCCTTCTTCTTCACCACGTAGATCCTTTCCACAAGAAGCGTGTCCGGAGACGCGGGTTTGGCGGCCTGAACCGCAGCGGTTTTCTTATCTTCAGGATCGCTGCTTTTTGCGGCGAATTCGGTGGGGTCTTTTATTATCAACTTGTCACCGGCCTTGATCACATGGGCTTCACCACTCAGATTGTTCCATCTGACCAGATCTTTGATGGTGCGGCCATTGTTCACTGCAGTGCGGTAGAGATTGTCTCCCGGTTGCACGGTGTAATAATAATCTTCAGGCAGCTTCAGCTTGGTGAAATCCGGTTGGGATGGAATTGGAGTTTGATCTGGGGGCGCTGCGGTCTGGGGGGTGTGAACGACTGCTGGTGGGGTCTTGGGATCCGGCTGGTCCGGTTCCTTTTCTTTGATCTTTAAAACCTGCCCCACGCTGATGTTGTCGCTGGTGAGACCGTTCAATTCTCTTATCTGATCCGCTTTTACTCCGTATTTCAGCCCTATCCTGTAGAGGTTTTCGCCCTTTTCCACTCTGTGGGTGAGCGTCTCCGCTGTCAGTAAAGCCGGCAGCAGCAGCGCTATCACCGCCAGGATTAGAAACCTGGCTGGCCTGATCCGCCAGCCCGTGCTCCTGGCCGTCCTGACTCTAATTATATCGTATCGTAAATTCATCGTATTCAACCGTTTCGCTCTGCTCCCTGAACTCCAACTGACGCACATCAATAAATCCCCGTTTGGCGCGCAACAGCTCGCAGAACAGCTCAAGATCATCCTGCTCGCCAGTGGCCGCGATCAACACGCTGCCGTCATACTGGTTGCTTACCCAGCCAGTGATCTGGCAGCGCCGCGCGCAGATCTGGACAAATCTGCGGTAACCGACTCCTTGAACGCGTCCTGTGGCTCGTATTTCCCAGGAAAGCATATTCTTCTCCATTTCAGGAAGAAAGCTTTATATTTCAATGGCGGATATTTGTCAAGGATTCGTTTCGGCGGATCAAACCCCAGATCCGGGTTCCCCACTTTGCTCTCAGGCGGCCTGGGATGTTACTCAGGGGAGTTGTTCGATGATGAAAGCATCATGTCCCTGGCCATCAAGCCACCATCCCGCTGCTCATGGATACCTGATCCGCTTGTCTGGCAATAAGGGAGAGGCTGAGTAGAGACTAATCAGCCGGGCTTAAGAAAGGGATTTCGCAACTGGCTGTGCCGGTATCTAGAGGACAGGCCAATAGCTGAAAGTAATCCGAACTGTTTTCATCCGGTCTCGTTCTTGCCATCTTCCTGATCAAGTTTTCTCAGATCTCTTCCGCATCCTGGCCGTAGATCTGCTTGAAGCGGGCATTGTCTATGTCTGCCGGAATGCCCTCATAGACTTTGAGGCCGTCCTTGAGCGCGATCACCCTGTTGCCATAACGCCGGGCCAGGGAAAGGAAATGGAGAGAGCAGATCACTGTGATGCCCTCGGAATTGATCTCGCCGAGATATTGCATGATGGAATCGGCAGTGGCTGGATCAAGGCTGGCAACCGGTTCATCAGCCAGGATCACCGCCGGATTCTGCATCAAAGCTCTGGCGATGGCCACCCGCTGTTGTTGCCCTCCGGAAAGGTTTTTCACCTGCCGCCTGGCATAGTCTTTCAAGCCCACCCGGCCAAGGTTGCGGTAGGCGGCGTCGATCTCCTCCACGCTGTGGGTGTCGATCAGGCCGTGATAACCAAGCCGGCCTGTGAGCACATTGGTGAGCACACTGAGATTCTTCACCAGATTGAACTGCTGAAACACCATGGCGATGTTCCGCCTGTATCTTCTGAGTTGTGATGGCGAAAGCCCCCGCACTGATTTTCCCTCATACAGGACGTCGCCGGAATCGGGCTCGATGAGGCGATTCACGCAGCGCAGGAGAGTGGATTTGCCACTGCCGGACAGTCCCAGCAGGATTATAAAATCGCCCTTCTGGATAGCAAAGGAAACCCTGTCCAAAGCCCAGACCTTCTGATCGTAGGTTTTGCTCAATGAGTTGATCTCAAGCTGGGCCATCAATTCTCACTTGTCAAAGAGTTCACGGGGGTCCATGCCAAGAGTCTTCAAGGTCTGACGCACGATGTCGTAATCCTGGTCTGTGGCGGGCATGAGTCCGTCAATATCATACAGGGACCTCAGAACTTCCTGTCCTTCACCGCTTTGGGAGAACTTTGCCAGAGCCTTGACCAATCTTTTCTCAATCTCCGGAGGCAACCCTCTTCGGAAAGTTACTGTATCGTTGGGAATGGAGTCTGTCAGCGCCACGATCTTTATCTTTTGAAAGACGTCAGGATAGGTCTCAAGCAGTTTCTCGCGGGCGTCCTTGGGCTTGCCGGAAGCGTCCGGGGGTGACCAGTAGGTGCAGCCAACATCCGCTGTGCCATTGTAAACAGATGCTATGGCTTGAGGATGGCCTCCCGCAAAAGTGTATTTGGCCGGGGTGATCCCCTGGCGTTTGAGAATGGCTGAAGGATAGATGTAACCGGAGGTTGAGGCCGCGTCAGTGTAGGAGATGACCTTGCCGGCGATGTCGGCAAGACTGTTGATTCCGCTGTCAGTGCGGGCGACAAACTGGCCGCAATACTTGTTAAGGCTGTTGCGGACAGTCATGAATTTGACCTCGGCTCCGTATTTTTCCTCTGCCAAAATGTAGGCAAAGGTTGCCAGCCAGGCAATGTCGGCCTGGTAGGATCCTATAGCTTCGATCACGGCCGCGTAACTTGTGGGAACAGCCACTTTGAAATAATAGCCTGTGTCTTTGTGCAACCAATCGGCGATCGCCTCACCGCTGGTGACCACAGTCGAGGCTTCCATTGAAGGCACAAAATACATCTTGATCGGGTTTTTCTTTGTCCCAAGCTCAAGATTCGCCTTTTCGAGCCGGTTGGCATCGCTCATGCAGGACCCCAGTAGCAGAGCCAGGGCCAAAACAAGCAAAGCAACATTTTTCATGGGTGTTTCTCCCTTAATGCTAATAAATTATGATGGTTTTGTTCGAGTATCAGATCCATTCCCAATCCTCAAAATATTGGTCCACCACCAACAAAGGCCCGCCAAGCCGGTCCCGCAGCTCGATCTGGGAAACATCGTCCAGGGTGAGGCCGTCATGGTTGAAAATGTTGGAGGGGATGATGACCCCCTCCTTCTCGCCGGCTTCAAGCTGGCTCAGAATGTCTGACGCGGTCATCAACCCACTCACCGAGATGTGGCCTCCCAGGAAACGGTTGTCGATGGCTTAGACTCTAACCGAGGATTTTTCCAGACGGTTGTTGAGATCTTCAGCCATCCCTTCCAAGGTTGACTTTGCCAGGCGTGAGGTGAGCATTACATAAGGTGCCGGGGCTTTTTCGAGTTCCTTGGCCAATGCCCGACGCCGGCGGCGGTAATTCATCTGGCTGAGACGGAGCATACCGATGCCGTTTTCCAACTGGGGGAACTCGCCGTAGTACTCTGCTTCCGGGACAGGCCGGGCAGCCTGGACATAGAGTTCATCAGCGGCTTGGACAATTGGTTTGTCCTGGCGTAATGCGTCGATCAGATCGATGGTGGCGGCTGCCAATTCCGGAGTAAAGGCTTGCAGCGGAGTGAGTTGGTCGCGGAATCCGGTTATCCCCACTGGGACCACTCCCACCGAGAGGGTGTGCATCCGGTTGTCAGTAAGGTCCCTGATCGTCTGGCGGAGTTGATCGCCACAATTGTATTGGGGCAAGCAAACAATCTGGAAGTGAAAGCTGATTCCTTTATCCCCAAGTGAACGCAGTGTGTTAAGGATGTCAAAGTCGTGCTTGTACCGCATCATCTTTTCCCGCAGCCAAGGGTCGGTGCTGTGCACGGAGACGTAGAGCGGGCTGATGTGTTGGTTCGCTATTCGTTTGAGCTGGGAGGGGCGCAAGTTGTTGAGAGTGATGTAATTGCCGAAAACATAGGAAAAGAGATAGTCATCGTCTTTCTTGTAGAGGGTGGACCGCAATCCCTGGGGAAGCTGATCGATGAAGCAGAATACGCAGTTGTTGACGCAAGGTGACACGCGATGTGCTTCAGGCTCAATGCCCAGGGGTTTGTTGGGCTGCCTGAGCACGGTCACAGATCTGGGTGTGCCATTGGCGCCCAGAAGTTGAATGTCCAATTGGTAATCGTTGCCATAGTACTCGAGGTCAAAAAAATCGTTGATCGGCATCGCATTTATGCTGAGTATGGTGTCTCCGCAGCCGATCCCAGCTTTGGCCGCCTGACCTCGGGGTTGGACCTCGATCACTTTCAGGGGCATGCTGCCTCAACTGGTTTTACGGACCCTGTCATAGCTGTATTTGAAGCGCTTGATGCCTTCAAAAATAGTGCGGGCAAGGCGTTCCTGGTATTCAGTGTTTGCCAGCAGCGCTTCTTCATTGGGATTGGAAATGAAGCCCATTTCCACCAGGATGGCAGGCATGAAAGCCCCTCGCAGCACATAGAAATTGGCCTGTTTAACCCCACGGTCACAGCCTTGGACGCCGGACACCATGTTGCGCTGGACCAACGCAGCCAGGTCATTGCTGTATTCCAGAAATTCGGTTTGGCGCATGTCACTGAGGATGAAATCCAAGGCGTCGTAATGTTTCTTGGCTTCCGCGCCTTCATAGAGTTCAACCACCTTGTTTTCCAATGCTTCGACAGCCCTGGAATCCGAGGTGGAGGAAGTGGACAGATAATATGTCTCCAGTCCTCCCGCGCTGCGGCTTGTGGAGGCGTTGGTGTGTAAACTCACGAACAGGTCAGCCTTTTTATCCATGGCAAACTTGGTTCGTCCGGAAAGGGGAATGAAGGTGTCATCTCCCCTGGTCATCAACACTTCAACCCCCAGTTCTTTTTCCAGCATGGATTTAAGCAGCAACCCAACGTTGAGGTTAATGGTTTTTTCCCGGGTCTTGTTCTTTCCCACGGCTCCGGGGTCATTGCCTCCATGACCTGGGTCAACAACAATTCGCATCGCACTTTTATCAACCGGTCGGGGCAGTTGCAGGACCCCGTCCTTGAATGAGATATCCTTGGGATAATGGAGGGGCAGGTTCTCCCACAGGAATGTCTTGGGCACGTAATAATCAGCCCCCACCTGCAGGAAGGGATAATGCATATTGAACACACCCTCGCCGAAATTGTAGAAGGGCGAATTGGCGACAAAGATGAACTGTTGCCCATTGTACCAGAAATAGATGCGGTGATCGTTGTACTCGCTGTATTCCACCCGGGTGATGGTATGCAGCATGGTATTGATCTCTTCCAACAAGACATAATCACGGTTTTCCAGATTCACCGTGGGTAGCGTTTCGGGTATTTTGGCCGGCATGAAGAGGAGATTTACATCGGCTCCCAGCATGGCGCCGAAGCAGAGGAGCAGTATGATCGTAATGAGTATCTTGCTTGTATTAATAGGCATCATGGGTCCTGCCGTGAAAATGGTTGATACTGAATTCCGGCTGGGCATCATCATCACTGAAAATGGGGGTCCAGTCCGGGGAAGGGTGCAGTTCCTGGATGAAGATCTCCCCGAAGCCCAATTTCTGTGCCAGGTCCACAGATTCCAAGTATTCCTCATTATGGAGGCTCCGGGCAAGTTCAGGATGATTCTTCGCCCCGGCTGTGGGAAAATATTGGGACATCAGACTGAGCGACAATCCGGCTCCGAAGTTCTCGTGGAGCATTTGCAACACATCTCTGGTGCCAGAGATCCCGTTGGGCAGCACCAAATGGCGTACCAACACACCTCTGCGAGCCAGTCCGGATTCGTCAACCTCCAGATGGCCCACCTGCCCAAACATCTCTCTGACGGCCTCCAGGGCGATCCTGGGGTAATCACGGGCCTGTGAGTATTTTTGGCCATTGTTGCTGTGGGCGTATTTGAAATCGGGCAGATAGATGTCCACCAAACCGGAAAGTTGTTCCAAAATTGCCGGATGTTCATAGGCGTTGCTGTTCCAAACCACCGGAACATACAGGCCTCGTTCCCGCGCGATCTTGATCGTTTCGATCAAGTGCGGGGTATATTGGGTCGGAGAAACCAAATTGATGTTGTGGGCTCCTTCCGATTGCAACCTGAGCATCGTATGGGCGCAATCCACCTCACTGATCTCCCGGCCCCAGCCCAGATGAGAGATCTGTTGGTTCTGGCAATAAACGCAGCGCAGGTTGCAGTGCGAAAGAAAGATGGTCCCGCTGCCACCGGTGCCGCTCAGGACGGGTTCCTCCCCGTGATGAAGCTGGGCGCAATTCACCTTCAGCCTGTTCCCGGCGCGGCAAAACCCTGTCCGTTCAAAGCGGTTTACGCCGCAGTTTTGGGGGCAAACCTGGCAGGCTGTCAATTGCGGGTGATGCAGGGTCATTCGTCCTGTAGGATAAAAGCTTGGGGCAGAAGCGTTTCCAAATCGCTGAGGATGCTTCCGTGCCGGTTGGCGTAGAGGATCTGCAGTCGGGGATTGAATTCGGCCAAAACCTGCCGGCAAGCCCCGCAGGGGGGGAAGATCTCATCGTCATCCACGTAGATGGCGAGGGCCAGGAAATCCCGCCTGCCCTGGCTCACAGCCTGAAAGACGGCAGCGCGTTCAGCGCAGATGGTCAGTGAATAGGAGGCGTTTTCCACGTTGCAGCCAGTAAACACGGCTCCATCCTGGCAAAGCAGGGCGGCTCCCACCCGGAACCCGGAATAGGGCGCGTAAGCCTTTCCGGCGGCTTGGCGGGCCTGTTCCAACAGGATGTCAAAATCCAGGCTCATACGTTGCCCAGAAGCGCCAGGATCAAGCCTCCGGCGATCACCGAACCGATCTGGCCACCGACGTTCACGCTCACAGCCGGCATCAGCAAAAAGTTAAAGGGGTCTTCTTTCTGACCCATCTGATGGATCACCCTGGCGGACATGGGGAAAGCGGAGATACCGCAGGCGCCGATCATTGGATTGATCTTTTGTTTGCGGAACAGATTGAGCAACTTGGCGAAAAGCACTCCGCCGGCGGTGTCGAAAATGAAGGCCACCAGGCCCAGGGCGAAGATCAACAGGGTCGCGGGGCGCAGAAAAGCGGCGCCCTTCATGGTGGAGGCGATGCTGATGCCCAGAAAGATGGTTACGATGTTTGCCAATTCATTTTGGGCAGATTTGGACAGGCCTTCCAGCACACCGCATTCCCGGATCAGGTTGCCGAACATCAGGAAGCCGATCAGGGCTACGGAGGCGGGAACGAAGATGCCGGCTATCAGGGTTATGGCGATGGGGAAGATGATCTTCACCACTTTGGGAACGTCTCCCGCGTGATAATCCATGCGGATCCTGCGCTCTTCCTTGGAGGTGAGCAGTCTGATCACCGGCGGCTGGATGATCGGCACCAAGGCCATGTAGGAATAAGCGGCCACGGATATCGCCGGCAAAAGGTCTTGGGCGAAGCGGTTGGCCACGTAGATCGAGGTTGGGCCATCAGCCGCTCCGATGATCCCGATCGCCCCGGCCTGCCTGAGATCGAAGCCCAGCAGCGTGGCTGCGGCAAAGGTTACAAAGATGCCCAGTTGCGCCGCCGCTCCGAACAGGAGCATGGAAGGATTCTTCAGCAGCGGGGAAAAATCGATCATGGCGCCGATGCCAATGAAGATCAAGAGTGGAAAAAGTTCGGTGGAGATGCCGGCATCAAAGAGTATTTGCAGAGGGCCGTGCTGTCCCACCGCCGCAGACAAGGGGATGTTTGTCAGGATCGTCCCAAACCCGATAGGCAAAAGCAGGGTGGGCTCATATTTCTTGGCGATAGCCAGCCAGATCAGCACCAGGCCGATCACGATCATGACCGCCTGCTGCCATTCAAAGGCCAGAATTCCACCAAATAAAGCTTGCATCAATTAACTCCAGATAATTTCACTTGAAAATCCATAAATCCGGCGCGGTCTTGTTTGTCAATGAATATATCCCCAGTTCTCAAGTTTGGCAGGTTATGTCAACAGACATGTCAACACCCGGGCTTGTCCCGCTGGTAATGCCATTCAAGTGAAATCCCCGCATGGCAAAGACTGCCGGCCAAGCTGACCGGCAGTCCTTCGATTGGTTGAAGCAGAGTTTAGAGAACTGCCGACACTTTGAAGAAATGCATGTTTTGCTCAAAATAACTCTGAGGAACACGCCAGACATTGGTCTCGGGCTCTTCTCCAAAGCTTCCCGTCTCGTCACTGATGATCAGATAGGCGCCAAAGGGATCGGGTGATCCGTATACGAGGTAAGAAACAGCGCCTGCCACCGGCGTGATCGTGATCTTGATGTCAGTTCCATCCAGGGCAATGGTTGCCGTGCCCTCAATGTGGGCATGGATCGTGATCTGATTGTCACTGGTGACGGGATAGCTTACGCTGATCTCCGCAGCCGCAACGGTGACTGAGAAGTCGTGATAATTTAGGTCAAAATCCTCGCCGGTGAAAGCCAGGGTGATGATCGCCGTGGTGGAATTCACATGGTTTACGCTCTGGATCGAGAGTCCCGCGGGGGCATGGTTGAGGGTGAAATTGGATACCAACAGGCTGCTGTCCGCGAAGGTGGCGTCTGTAAGGATGAAAGTGACGCTCGCTCCGTTCAGGTTGGTCTCTTCCAAGGTCTGGGCGGGGGTGATGGTGGCAGTGGCTGTGACTGGTGAGAGTAGAACAACCTGCAGATAGGGCGACCACATGCCATAATCATCCTCAAAATAGGAGCGGAGCCGGTAATAATAGGTGCCGCCCGCGCTCAGGCCGTTGATATTCTTGCTGGTCAGCAGGTCCACATCATAATTGGAGTATCCTCCCACAATGTTTGTAAACAGGCTGTCGGTGGCCACCTGCAGATAATAGTTGGTGGCGGTGATGGGGACGCTCCAGTTGGCAGTGAAGCCAGTGGTGGCGATGTCGGAGTTGAAAAGCGGACAGGGCGCCCAGATGCGGGCGGCATATCCGGGCAGGTCGATAAAGGGATTGCGGTTGCCCTGACGTTCCGCGATCCGATCGTTGCGTCTGGCCTCCCATTCATCCGGCGGATCTGCCGCGTGCCATTGCAGCAGGGTGGCAAGCTTGCCGTAATAAGGAAGGTTTGCGCTCTGGTCAGAATACTCGTGGTCAACCAATTCCAGATTGTATGAGGTGTCCGTTCCCTCATAACGCACTGCCATGTACATGATGATCCTGGCCACGTCGCCCTTGTCTACCGGTCTGGGTTCCCAGGTATTGTAAGTTTGGTAACAACTCGTTTCTCCGGTATATCCTGGGGGGGGTGAAGCGTCGGTAATCGCGGTTCCGCCATTGTCAAAGTCCTTGTTGCTTTTGGCGGAGTTGACGGTCGCGTCGCAGGGCCGCAGATGATGCAAGTCAGTTCCCGCGGGGGCCGTGTCCCCAAAA
>LAHR01000216.1_pt1 | contig 12792 bp, 12 predicted proteins | sample 329641 | NCBI WGS metagenome assembly LAHR01 (sample SAMN03275701, study PRJNA271635) | activated sludge metagenome | isolation source: Sample C-3 Sludge from acetogenic chamber (third chamber) of Anaerobic...
GCCGTCGGCTCGTTGATGATGCGCTTGACCTCGAGGCCGGCGATGCGGCCGGCGTCCTTGGTGGCCTGGCGCTGGGAGTCGTTGAAGTAGGCCGGCACGGTGATGACCGCCTCGGTCACCGGCTCGCCCAGGTAATCCTCGGCGGTCTTCTTCATTTTCTTGAGCACTTCGGCCGAGATCTGCGGCGGCGCCATCTTGCGCCCCTGTGCCTCGACCCAGGCGTCGCCGTTGTCGGCCTTCACGATGCCGTAGGGCACCATGGCGATGTCTTTCTGCACCACGCCGTCCTCGAAGCGGCGGCCGATCAGGCGCTTCACCGCGAACAGCGTGTTCTTCGGGTTGGTGACGGCCTGGCGCTTGGCGGCCTGGCCGACCAGGGTCTCGCCCTCGGGCGTGAACGCCACGATCGACGGCGTGGTACGCGTACCCTCGGCGTTCTCGATCACGCGCGGCTTGTCGCCTTCCATCACGGCCACGCAGGAGTTGGTGGTACCGAGGTCAATGCCGATGATCTTGCCCATTGCTGTTCTCCACACCCGTTCGGTGAATTGTCGGAATCGTCGTTGCCGGCACGGCCGGCCTGTCTGTCTGGCTATATTGGCGCTGCCGGCCCCGTTTCAAGGGGCCGGGGACGTTTATCCCTGCGCGACCACCACCATGGCGGCCCGCAGCAGCCGGCCGTTGAGGGTGTAGCCCTTCTGCATGACCTCCAGCACCGCGTTGGGTGCGGCCCCCGGCGCCGGCACGCTGGCCACCGCCTCGTGCCACTGCGGGTCGAAGGCCTGCCCCGCCGGGTCGATCACCTCGACCTGGTGGCGGCGCAGCACGTCCTCGAGCTGGCGGCGGGTCAGCTCGACCCCCTCCAGCACCGGCTGCAGCGCCGCATCGGCCGTGGCAGCCCCGCCCAGGGCCCGCTCCAGGTTGTCCATCACCGGCAGCAGGTCGGCGGCAAAACGTTCGAGGGCGAACTTGCGGGCGGCCTCGGCATCGCGCTCGGCACGGCGGCGCACATTCTGCATCTCGGCCTGGTCGCGCAGCAGCTGGTCACGCAGCGTGTCGATTTCGGCACGCAAGGCCTCTTCCGGCGTCTCGACTGCCGGCAGGTGGCTGTCTGCCGCAGGGGCCTCCGGATTGCCGTGCTGCGCCTGTTGTTCGCTCATGGGACTGTTCTCCTGGACAAAACCCAACCCCGGGCTTGCGCCCCCGTGCGGGGTAGGTGGGGACGGGCCGGCCTGTTTTCAAGGCCGGCCGGATCAGTCAGCGGCCGGGTGGCGGGCCAGGGCGGCTCCCAGCATGCGGGCGGTCAGGTCCACCACCGGGATGACGCGGTCATAGGCCATGCGGGTGGGGCCGATGATGCCCAGCACGCCGATGGTCTGCTGGCCGCTGCGGTAGGGCGCGGTGATCACGCTGTAGTCATCCAGCACCTCGTAGCCGGATTCCTCGCCAATGAAGATCTGCACGCCCTCGGCCGCGATGCAGCGGTCCATCAGGTGCAGGATGTCGCGCTTGCCCTGGAAGGCCTGGAACAGGTCGCGCAGGCGGTCGAAATCACCCGCACTGGCCTGCTCCACCAAGTGGGCCTCGCCGCTGACCACATAATCCGGGCCGCTGGCCGGCGCCACCATGGCCTGCCGGGCCATCGTCACCGCCGAGCGCATCATGCCGTCCAGGCGCTCGCGGTCGCTGGCCATCGCCTCGACGATGCCGCTGCGGATCTCCGCCAGCGTGCGCCCGGCCCAGTCGCCGTTGATGTAATTGGCGGCCTGCTGCAGGGCCTCGCGGGTGTAGGGCTCGCGGGTGTGGATGATGCGGTTCTGCACCTCGTGGTCGTCCAGCACCAGGATCACCAGCACCCGGTCACCGGACAGCGGCAGGAACTCGACATGGCGCAGCACCGGCTCGCCGGCACGCGGCAGCATCACCACGCCGGCCTGGCGGGTCAGGCGCGACAGCAGCTCGGAGGCCGAGCGCACCAGCTCGCGCGCCGGCAGGTCGGGGTCCAGGTACTCGCGCAGGTCCAGCCCGAGCGCCTCGCCCGGCGGGCTGGCCAGCAGGGCATTGACCAGGAAACGGTAGCCGCGCGCGGTCGGCACGCGGCCGGCCGAGGTATGCGGCGATGTGATGTAGCCGCGCTCCTCGAGGTCGGCCATCGCATTGCGCACGGTGGCCGGGCTGACGGCCAGGCCGCTGGCACGCGCCAGGGCGCCGGAGGCCACCGGTTGGCCCTCGCGGATGTAGTACTCCACCAGGGTCCGCAACAGGACGCTGGCGCGTTCGGGCAATTCGGCGTGTGACATGGCGGGTGCGTATCCCCTAGGCCGTGACGGGCTCCCGTTGGTATTATGCGGGCTCGCCTGCCGGAGACAAGCGCATGCTCACCGGATTGAGTATTCGCCACTTTACCCTCGTGGATGCCCTCGACATCGAATTCGCTGCCGGGCTGACCGTCATTACCGGTGAAACCGGCGCCGGCAAGTCGTTGCTGGTGGATGCCCTGGGGCAGCTGCTGGGCGACCGCGCCGACAGCCGCTGGGTGCGCACCGGCGCCGGGCGCGCCAGCATCACCGGCACCTTCAGCGTGGCCGGCAACCCCGCCGCCCGCGCCTGGCTGCAGACCCGTGACCTCGATCAGGGCGACGAGTGCCTGCTGCGCCGCGTGCTGCTGGCCGAAGGTGGCAGCAAGGCCTGGATCAACGGCCAGCCGGCCACCCTGCAGGACCTGCGCGAGATCGGCGAACTGCTGGTGGACCTGCACGCCCAGCACGAACACCAGTCGCTGCTGCGCAAGGATACCCAGCGCAGCCTGCTCGACGGTTTTGGTGGCCACACGGCACTCGCCGCGCGCGTGGCCGGGCTGGCCCGTGACTGGCGCGAGACCCATGCCACCCTGCACACGCTGCGGCAACACAGTGGCGAAAACGCCGCCCGCGAACAATTGCTGCGTTTCCAGCTCGGCGAACTGGAAACCCTGGCCCCGCAGCCCGGCGAGGCCGAACGCCTCGCCGAACGCCACCAGGCGCTGGCCAATGCCGAAGCCCTGCTCGAGGCCTGCGACACCGCCCGCAGCCTGTGCGAAGGTGACGACCAGCCGGCCATCGGCACCCTGCTGCGCCAGGCCCGCCAGGTGCTGGAACGCCTGCCGCACCGGCCGCCGGCGCTGGACGAGGCCCGCGGCCTGCTCGACACCGCTGCCATCCACATCGACGAGGCCGCCGCCGCCCTCCATGCCTTCCGCGACGGCTTCGAGGCCGACCCGGCCGCACTGGCCCGGCTGGAACAGCGCCTCGACCGCTTCTACGAACTGGCCCGCAAGCACCGCGTCGACGCCGGCGCCCTGTGCACGCTGCAGCAGCAGCTGGCCGACGAGCTGGCCGGGCTCGACAGCAGCGAAGACCGGCTGCAGGCACTGGAAGCCACCCTGGCCCAGCAGCTGGCGCAGTACCGCGAGGTGGCCGGCCAGTTGAGCCAGGCCCGGCAGAAAACCGCCCGCCGGCTGGCCAAGGCCGTGAACGCCCTGCTCGCCGACATCGGCCTGCCGAATGCCCGTCTCGAGGTCGGCCTGGAACGCCTGCCGGCCGATACGCCTGACGGCCGCGGCGCCGAGGATGTCGAACTGCTGGTGCAGACCAACCCCGGCATGCCGGTCGACCGCCTCGCGAAGATCGCCTCCGGCGGTGAACTGTCGCGCATCAGCCTCGCCATCAATGTGGTCACCGCGCAGTCGCACACCGTGTCCACCCTGGTGTTCGACGAAGTCGATGTCGGCATCGGCGGCCAGACCGCCAGCCAGGTCGGCCAGCTGCTGCGCACGCTCGGTGCCCGCGCCCAGGTGCTGTGCGTGACGCACCAGCCGCAGGTCGCTGCCTGCGGCCACCAGCACCTGCGGGTGAGCAAGGCCTCCAGTGCCGACAGCACCGCCAGCACCATCGAGCCGCTGGGCGGCGCGGCGCGCGAGGAAGAGCTCGCCCGCATGCTGAGCGGCAAGACCATCACCGAGAAAACCCGCGCCCACGCCCGCGAGTTGCTGGAATCGGTGTGACGGTTTGCCCGCCATGAGCCGCATCCCGGTGGCCGACCCGCAGCGCCCGGAAACCTGGGTGCGCTACCGCAAGGGCCTGTGCGACGACTGCACGGCCGGCTGCTGCCGGCTGCCGGTCGAGGTGCGCTTCGATGACCTGGTGCGGATGGGGCTGGCGGATGCCTTCGAACGCGAGGAACCGCCGAAGGGTATTGCGAAACGCCTGCAGCGGCAGGGCGTGGTGGCGCACTTCAATGCCCGCGACGGCATCTTCACGCTCGCGCAGCATTCCAGCGGGGATTGCCTCTACCTCGACCGCGATACCCGCCGTTGCACGATCTACGCACAACGGCCCGATACCTGCCGCCGCCACCCGCAGGTCGGGCCACGGCCGGGCTATTGCGCCCACAACCGCAAGGGCTGAAACCGCCTACTCAGGCTTTCGGTTTTTTCTTGCCCAGCGGCCGCACGTGCAGCACCAGCGAATGATCGACCAGCTCATAGCCGTGTTCGGCGGCGATTTCGTGCTGGCGCTTTTCGATGGCCGAGTCATGGAATTCGATCACGGCGCCGGTTTCGATGCAGACCATGTGGTCGTGGTGGTCGTCGGTGGACAACTCGAACACCGCATGGCCGCCCTCGAAGTTGTGCCGCATCACCAGGCCGGCCGCCTCGAACTGGGTCAGCACGCGGTAAACCGTGGCCAGGCCAATGTCCTCGCCGGCCTGCTGCAGGGCCAGGTAGATGTCATCGGCACTGAGGTGGCGGTTGTCACGCGCGGCCTCTTCCAGGTACTGCAGCAGCCGCACGCGCGGGCCGGTCACCTTGAGGCCGGCACGTTGCAGCTCGCTCTTTTTCTCGTCGTGCGACTCGTTGTGGCTGGGCATCGGCAGGCTCGCTTGCATCGCAATCGGGAGGGGTTTCCGGTACCATGGCGCGGGTTGTGGCCACGGCCGTAACCGCCGTTTCGCACCTTAGAGGAAAGCCCCCGGCAATGCAAAACCCCCTGCCCAAAGCCCTATGGATCATGCTGGCATGCCTGCTGGCCGGCTGCTCGGGCTTCCGCTTCCCGGGGGTGTACAAGCTGGATATCCAGCAGGGCAACCTCGTCACGCAGGCGATGGTCGACCAGCTGCAGCCGGGCATGACCGGCGCCCAGGTGCGTTATGTGCTGGGCACGCCACTGCTGGTCGATACCTTCAACCAGGAACGCTGGGAATACCTGTATTCGATGCAGCCGGGCGGTGATGCCCGCGTGCAGGAACGGCTGACGGTGTTTTTCGAAAACGGCCGCCTGAGCGGCTTCTCCGGCAATTTCACCCCGGGCGCCCCGGCAGCCGACAGCCTGCCCTAGCCGGCAGCCCTTATTCGTCGTCCGCGGATTTTTTCGCCTTGGCCTTCGCCGCACGGGCGCGGCGCGCTTCCTTGGGATCATCCTTGAGCGGGCGGTAGACCTCGATGCGGTCGCCGGCGGCCACCACATACTCCGGCTTCACCGCCTTGCCGTACAGGCCGAGGTCGGCCGTCTCCACATCCAGGCCGGGAAACTCGCGCGCAATGCCCGACTGCCGCACGGCATCGCGCGCCGTGGTGCCGGGGGCAAGCTGCACGGCCACGATCTTCTGCTTGTGCGGCAGCGCGTAGGCCACTTCAACGGAAATGCGTTCATCCGCCATGGATCTGTCTCGCTCGTTGGCTCAGGGCATCCACCAGCTGGTTGGCGACCGACTGGAACAACTTGCCGGCCGCCATGCTGGCGATGCGGGAGGATAGCGCAAAACGCAGGTCGAGGGTGACCTTGCAGGCCCGCTCACCGAGGGGATGGAACTCCCAGGCCCCGGCAAACTGCTCGAACGGCCCGTCGACCAGCGCCAGCTCGATGCGCGAGAACGGCTGCAGGCGGTTGCAGGTGGTGAAGCTGTGCCGCACCGGCCCGCGGGCCAAGTCCAGCCGCGCCGTCATCGACTCCGGCGTGGTCGCCAGCACCTCAGCCCCCACACAACCGTCCATGTACTGCGGGTAGGCCGCCACATCATTGACCAGCCCGAACAGCTGCTCGCAGGGGTATGGCAACAGGGCATGGCGGTGGATGTGGATCATGGCAGGCCTCGCTGCGCGCCATTGTCGGGGATTTGCCGCAGGCAGGGAAGCGCAACGGCCGGCAAGCGCCTATAATCCCCGCCCCATGGGCAAAAGCACTGACAAGAACGCCGGCGGCGGCACCATCGCACTCAACCGCCGCGCCAAGCACGAATACCATTTCGAGGACCGTTTCGAAGCGGGCATCGTGCTCGAAGGCTGGGAAGTGAAAAGCCTGCGCGCCGGCAAATGCCAGCTCATCGACAGCTATGTGCTGCTGAAGGACGGCGAAGCCTGGCTGCTCGGTGCCCACATCGAGCCGCTCAAGAGCGCCAGCACCCATGTCGAGCCCGACCCCCGCCGCACCCGCAAGCTGCTGCTGGGCCACCGTGAGCTGTCGCGCCTGTTCGGCGCCGTGCAGCAGAAGGGCTACACCTGCATCTGCACCGCCGTCTACTGGAAGCGCCACCTGGTCAAATGCGAGATCGCCCTGGCCAAGGGCAAGCAGGCACACGACAAGCGCGCCACCGAGAAGGAACGCGACTGGGACCGCGAGAAGCAGCGCCTCACCCGCCACAAGAACCGCTGACTCCCCTTGAAAACCCGCCCCCCGCCCCCACTGTGGGTTACAATGGCGCTGCCGGGGGAGTCGTGACCCCGGCCCGCAGCGGCAACGCAGCGGCGCTGTTACGGGGGTGATCCGGATTCGACGCCGGTTGCGAACCCTGAGGTGCATGCCGAGACGGCAGCGGAGTCTCGTAAATCCAACGCTGCAACTGATAGTTGCCAACGACGACAACTACGCCCTGGCGGCTTAAGCCCCGCTAGCAGTCACCCGGAAGGTCGGCATACCGGATCCTGACTGTCATACATGCCGGCTCGCGGCCAAGCACGCCTGGTGTGTAACCGTTAAAGCTATCCAGGCTCGCCCCGAAACGTCCTGCCCACCGGGTTGTGAGGGGTTAACGCAATAGATGGGATACGCATGTAGAGCCAAAGGCAGAGGACTGACGGACGCGGGTTCGACTCCCGCCACCTCCACCAATACTGAAGCCCCAACTGTTATCAGTTGGGGCTTTTTCTTGCCCGATCGCGCCGGTTCCCGCGTGTTCTTGGGGGTTCCTGCGGAAGCCTGCGGACTTCACCAGCCGCCCGAATTGGCTGTTCCCGGCCACATTCCACTCTCTCCTGGCCATTCCTCGCTCCGGCCTCGCTCCCTGGAACTGGCCCGAAGTCCGCAAAGGCCGCAATTCAGACCTATACAGATCAAAGAGTTACGCGCGGACGAATCAAGCAGTTGGATTGCGGCATTGGTGGGCAAAAGAAACAAAGATCGTTGTATTTCGTCGGTACTTATTGACTGCTACCGACAAAATACAACATCATGGCGACATGGAAAGCTCCCACCAGACTATTCTGGATCTCGCCGCCCAACGTGGCCTAATCCGCCCGCGCGATCTCAATGAACGTGGGCTGCCGACTGTCGCCCTGACGCGGCTAGTGCGCCAAGGGCTACTGCAGCGGGTGGGACGTGGTCTCTATGCGATTCCGAACCGTCCCGTCTCGGAACACGGTGCGCTCGCCGAGTTAGCCCGAACGCATCCGCAAGCCATCATCTGCCTGCTGTCAGCTCTGCGGCTACATGAACTCACCACGCAGTCGCCTTTCGAGGTCTGGCTGGCGATTCCAAATAAGGCGCGTGCACCGAAGATCGACTACCCACCGCTACGCATAGTCCGTTTCTCTGGCGCCGCACTGACGGAGGGGATCGAGGAGCGTGTCCTAGATGGCGTGCTGGTTCGCGTGACCAACGTCGATCGGACGGTGGCCGATTGCTTCAAGTTCCGCAACAAGATCGGCCTTGATGTCGCACTGGAGGCGCTACAAGAAGGCTGGCGCGCCAAGCGCTTAAGTATGGACGAACTCTGGCGCTATGCCACCGTGTGCCGCGTGGCCAATGTGATGCGCCCATATATGGAAAGCCTGTCATGAATCAATTCAATGTGGCGATCAGACCATCGACCACTTGCTGGATGCGAGTGGCCCGCAGTCACGAAGCTTCGCGCACCCGCTGTTGCGACGGAGGGAACCAGTGACCATCCTCGTTTATGGTGAGAAGGCCAGCCGCACTCATGAAAACCAGATGCTCCACGTTTTTCTGGATCGACTTGAAGAGCGTTGGGCAAACAGCACCGACTGGATTATTGCGGTTGCAAACGCGATGTGGAACGGCGCGGAAATCGACTTGGTCTGTATCCTGCCGTCAGCAATCATCGTGGCCGATTTCAAGAGCTATGGCGGCAAGCTGACTGGCACCGAGAACGGGCCGTGGCAAGCTGATGGCGTGATAGTCAAAGGCGGACGGAAGGCCAACCCTTACCAGCAACTGCGCGACAACAAGTTCTCCGTTCTTGACTGGCTGCAATCAAAGACGTTGTTGTCCGGACGCAATCTCGGCCACATCTCTGCTGGCGTAATATTTTCAGATCGCATCGAAGATCATTTGGAGCTTCCATCCAAGGTTCGCTCCTGGTTCTACCCAACGGATTTGAACAGCTGCGCAGCCATGCTCGATGGTCTCGCCTCGCCCGAATTAAGGATTGGAAAAGACGAAGCGCTGGAAATTGTCCGCAGGCTCGGGGTTCAGCCGATTGAATGGGTTTCCAGTCGCCCCCAGGTCCGCGATATTCACTCGCAACCCGACCTTCCGCAGGCCCGCACACCGCTGACCGGACATCAACGAGAGGCTTTGCAGACGCTGTGCAACTTTATCGCTGCGGACGATTTCGCAAGTTTTTCAGTGCTGGGCATGACTTCGACTGGCAAGAGCCGCTTGCTGGCCGAGGTGGCCGACGAAGTCAAGAAGGCCGGTAAACAGGCCATCGTCCTGGAGCCTAACCGGCGCCTTGCCGATGGATCTGAGATGGAGTCAAACAGCATCTACGCTCATCTCTACACGGGCAGCGTGAACGGCGATGATGAGCTTGATAATGTGGAAGAGCAGAAGAAGGTCAAGGTCATTCCATTGCGCGCATGCGATGACGCAACGGACAGTGTCTACCTGCTGGACGACTCGCATCTGCTGGGTAATTCGCGCTTCTCGACTCCCGACGGCAAGCAATATGGCAGCGGCCAGTTGCTATCGGATTTCTTCGATTTCGCCGAGATCGGAAACACGAAGCGCAAGGTTGTGTTTTTTGGCGATCCCTACCAGATCCAACGTGGCAGCTCCGAGGAATCGGTGCTTTCTGGTGATTTCCAGAAAGCACGGGGACTGAAGCACCAGTCACTTGAGCTGACTCAACTCATCGATACCACTGGTGGTTCGGCCAAGCTGGCCAATGCGGTCAAGTTGGTGTCTGCCATCAGAACGCAGAAGTTCGCTGCGCTGGAACTGTCGACTGACGACGGTTTCAGGATTGTCGAAAAGAAGGACGCAGCGAGCGAGATATTGGATCACTTTCGTGCAGACCCAGGCTCCGTCTGGTATTTGGCCGAGACGCATGGCCAAGCAAATGCATTGACGCAATGGGTTCGGGAGCGCTTGCACGGAAAGAGCTCTTTGGACGCCGTGGAGGTCGGGGACCTCTTGGAGATATACGTCAGCCCAGATGCGCGCGACGCATTCGGCTCACGCGTGTCGATGCAATCCGGTGCGCGCATCTCCGTCGCGAGTGTCGGCAAGCGTACCCTGTACCAGCAAGGCTTAAGCTGGGTAAAAAGCGGCCCTATCAAGTTTCATTCCATCAGGTGTGGGATTCATAGTCGAGATGAGGTTGAGCTCGAGGTGTTCGAGGAGTTTCTGAAGGCGGAAAAACCGGAGGTGGACAAAGAGACTGCAGTCGCTGAAAGCGTCTGGAGAAATGCCATAAAGCGTGACCGAGAGAAGGCAGTCGACGGGAAACAGGCCGCGCTCCAAGGAATGGAAGGCCGGTCGCCGCCACCACCCGCACCAGATTTCACCTATGCACGTTATGGCTATGCATCGACTGTTCACCATGCTCAGGGCATGTCGCAGCCAGTCTGTTACGTGAATTGTGATCATGCGGCCGGCCGGCACTCGGAAGGATTCTTCCGCTGGCTGTACTCGGCACTCACTGTCGCTGAACGTGAGTTGGTTCTTTTGAATTTCAGCGATATCCATCCATTTGACGCTGCTGTCTGGAATGCGGGTGCTGTCAAAGAGGCCAAGGACATCGCAGTAGGTGCAGGCTGGGCATTTCAGCCCAACGGAATCGCGTCCGAGAGAGATCAGCAACGCAGCCTGCCTGAGGGGCTAGACCAATCGAAAGATGTTCTCAAGTCGGTAGCAATTTGGCTCCGTGTCGTCAACGCATTAGAACGGTTGGGCTGGCGGGTCGTAAAGGCGGCCTGTCACCCTTACCAGGAGCAGTACGATCTATCTGGACCGCAAGAAGAACAATGCCAGCTGCGGATCGCCTACAACGGAAAGAACGTCGTCACCGCCATGCACATGAAGGACCCGGCGCAGTGGCCTTTACTTACCGACTTAGCCAGCGCGTGCGTCGCGACGAATGGGTACTCGCCAGAGGCTGACGCGTTGCTTCGCTCTGCTCGTTCGCGCTTGGACCGGATTGGCTGGAAGATTGTGTCCGCCGCCGAGACGCCTTACCGTCTAGCAACTACCGTTGCTCGCAACCAGGATGAACGCGTCGGTCTTGAGATTAACTTCGACAAGCAGGGGCTGGTTTCGAGCTTGCGCCCGCTGACATACAGCAACCCCGAGGCTGTTGAAACAATAAGGTCGGCTTTGCAATGACGTGGGCGGACGTACAAGCGCTCCGGAAATCGGGGCGTTTCCAGGAGGCTATCGACATCGGTCTTCAAGATCTGGCCAATGACCCTGACGACTTCAAACTGAGGACGCAGATTGATTGGGCTTTCTATGGCCTCGTCAAGACACTGGTCTCAACGGTGGGCGCAAAGCTGAAAGCTTCGCAGCCTGTCCCAATGCAGACCATTAGCCAGATCCATGCGGAACTTCGCCGATTCGCAAAACAGCCGAAACGTCGCCCAGACAATGCGCTCTCGAACATCATTCGAGAGGTGTGCAAAATTGCACCGCATTTTCAAACCTTTCCAGGGTTCATTCGGTGGGTTGGTAACGATGGTTTAGGCACGGAAGATTGGCAATACAGCCAGCGCGATGAGAATCGCTACCCACCGATCGCACTTGGCGTCGCACGTGCATTGGCAAAATGGGTTAAGGCCTTCCACGATGCCACGCCAGAAGACATCGATCTTGCGCTTGAGTGGATAGACCGAATTCGGCCTGTGGCTGAGGGTGATGATGCTCTTTGGCTGGATTGGGACAAGGTTTTCTTGCTGAGACGCATTCATCGACACGCGGAGGCCACCAGCATTCTTGGCTCTGTGATCAAGGCCAAGAGAAATGAGTTCTGGGTATGGGCAGAGGCGGCGCGCCTATACGCTGAGGATCAACCCGATCTCGCGCTCGCGTGCGCCTGCCGCGCACTGGAATGTGGCTCTGATCCAAAATTCACCGTCAATGTTCATCGTGAACTGGCGCAGATGTTGGCAGAGCGAGGAGACTTCTCCCAAGCAAGTAGTGAGCTCGTCACGGCCATTAACATTCGGCAGGAACAAGGCTGGGGAATCGACAAAGATCTGCAGGAGTTGATCAGCAGCAGTTGGTATGACCCATCAGCGCCAGAAGCAGAGAATCAGAAAGATTTCTACGCTCGGCACTCCCAGGAAGCGTTGGTGCTGTGCTTCGATTCGGTGGAAGTGAGGTCTGCGACCTATCTGGGCGTGATCGTGCCACACCAGCAAAAGGAAGCACCACCTGGTCGAAAGATAAGGCCCCTTCCGAGGTTCTCTGTGCGAGAGAATGGCGGCGCCTCCGTCAGTATCGTTGGACGGGGTGCGCGTGTCTCTTCCTTTAAGATTGGCGACCCTGTAACTCTCGTTGTTGGCAAGCAGTTGGAAAGCAGTCGCGAAGATATAGTCCAAATTGCAGCGCGCCCGGAAGGATCAAAGTGGGACTGCACAGATGCCGGCTCTGGCGTCGTCTCGCGCGTGGCATCAGAAGAAAAGCGTATAAAGATTTTCGTTAATCGCGACATCGAAGTTGGAGTCGACGACAGTGCCTGGGTCGGCTCTCAACCTCCATCGTTAGGCCAGGGTGTTTCTTTTCGGACCACGCAAAACCAAAAGACGGGGCGAACGGATATCTTTGCCGTTTCGCCCGGACCGCGTCCAGATATTGATGTACGGGTGGCGAATGGTCACCTGAAGCGGAACGCCAAAGGATTTGCGTTTGTCGACGATGGCTTTGTTCCTCCGTATCTAGTTGAAAGCATCCCAGCTGATGTTAATGACGTAGCCGCAGTACTGGTTTATGCCAAGCATCCTAAGGAAGAGCGATATGGATGGCGCGCCGTGGCACTTAGCACTGAATGACTGCTTTCCAAATTGCCCCCTGTGCCGCAGCAAATACCGGACATCTCCCTTCCGCAATGGCGTCAGTGACAGATTGAAGCCGATCAAAGCCCAAGCCTGGCCCGCTGCTCATTCCACAGCGCCGGTGGATCAACCGCCAGATCAAACAGCGTGACGTGGTTCGGCAGTGCGTCGTCCAGGATCGCCGCCACGATGTCGGGCGCCAGCGTCGTCAGGCCACTCTCTCCTGGCCATTCCTCGCTCCGACC
>LAHR01001949.1_pt1 | contig 12727 bp, 11 predicted proteins | sample 329641 | NCBI WGS metagenome assembly LAHR01 (sample SAMN03275701, study PRJNA271635) | activated sludge metagenome | isolation source: Sample C-3 Sludge from acetogenic chamber (third chamber) of Anaerobic...
TGGGTCACGGTCTATGCCGAGGACGACGAAGCCTATGCGATCTGGAAAGACGAAATGGGCGTGCCGGCGGAGCGCATCGTGCGCATCGGCGACAACAAGGGCGCCAAATACGCCTCCGACAACTTCTGGACGATGGGCGACACCGGCCCCTGCGGCCCCTGCACCGAGATCTTCTACGACCACGGGCCGGAGGTGGCCGGCGGCCCGCCGGGCAGCCCCGATGAGGACGGCGACCGCTACATCGAGATCTGGAACAACGTCTTCATGCAGTTCAACCGTACCGAAGACGGTGTGATGCACCCGTTGCCGAAACCCTCGGTGGATACCGGCATGGGCCTGGAGCGCATCTCTGCAGTGATGCAGCATGTGCATTCCAACTACGAAATTGACCTGTTTGCCCGGTTGCTGGCGGCTGCCGCGACCGCGGTCGGTTGCCGCAACGGGGGCCAGCCTTCACTGCGCGTGATTGCCGACCACATCCGTTCCTGTGCCTTCCTGGTGGCCGATGGCGTGCTGCCGTCCAACGAAGGCCGCGGCTATGTGCTGCGCCGCATCATTCGCCGCGCCATTCGCCACGGCCACAAGCTGGGTGCCCAGGGTGCCTTCTTTCACACCCTGGTGGCGGCACTGGCCGATGAAATGGGCGAGGCCTATCCGGAGCTGAAGGCGCAGCAGGCGATGATTGCCAAGGTGCTGCTGGGCGAGGAAGAGCAGTTTGCACAGACCCTGGACCAGGGCATGCGCCTGCTGGATGAGGCGATTGCCGCGCTCAAGGGCAGTGAATTGGCGGGTGAAACCGCGTTTCGCCTGTATGACACATACGGGTTCCCGGTGGATCTCACCGCCGATGTGGCGCGTGAACGCGGCCTCACGGTGGACATGGCCGGCTTTGAAAAAGCCATGGCCGCACAGCGTGAGCGTGCCCGCAGTGCCAGCCAGTTCGGTGGCGATTACGCCATCACGGTCGATGGTCGCACCGAATTCACCGGCTACAGCGAACTCGATGGCAGCGCTACCGTACTGGCGCTGTTCCGCGACGGCCAGCCGGTCGGTGTGTTGGGCCCGGACGAGCGGGGCGTGATCGTGCTGGACCGCACGCCGTTCTATGCCGAATCCGGTGGCCAGGCCGGCGACAGCGGCGTACTGGGCACTGACAGCGTGCGCTTCGAGGTGCAGGACACCACCAAATCCGGTGACAGCGTCCTGCACCATGGCGTGCTGGTGCGCGGTGCCGTACGCACGGGGGATCGCCTCAATGCCAAGGTCAATGCCGATGTGCGCCAGGCGACGGCGCTCAACCACTCGGCCACCCACCTGCTGCATGCTGCGCTGCGTGAGGTGCTGGGCCCGCATGTGGTGCAGAAGGGATCGCTGGTGACGGCCAGCCGCCTGCGTTTCGACTTTGCGCACTTCGAGCCGGTCAAGCCGGAACAGTTGCAGGCCATCGAGCGGCTGGTCAACGAGGAAATCCGCGCCAATACCGCCGTCACCACGGAAATCACCGACATGGATGCCGCCCGCCGGAAAGGTGCGATGGCCCTGTTCGGCGAGAAATACGGCGATACGGTGCGTGTGCTGACGATGGGGAACGGGTTTTCGGTGGAGTTGTGCGGCGGTACCCATGTGCAACGCACCGGGGACATCGGCCTGATGCGCATCGTGTTGGAGGCCGGTGTGGCTGCCGGTGTGCGCCGCATCGAGGCCGTGACCGGCGCCGGTGCGCTGGACTGGTTGGATGCGCAGGAATCCTGCCTGCATGCGGTGGAGCAGGTGTTGCGCACGGGGCGCGAGCAGCTGCTGGCGAAAGTCGGGCAGCTGGCGAACAGCCAGAAGGCACTGGAAAAGGAAGTCGCTGCCCTGAAGGCGAAGCTGGCAGCCTCGGCCGGTGGTGACCTCGCATCCCGGGTGCAGGCCATCAACGGCGTGCAGGTGCTGGCCGCCGAGCTGCCGGGTGCCGATGTGCAGACCCTGCGCACGACCCTGGACCAGTTGCGCGACAAGCTGAAGAGTGCCGTCGTGGTGCTGGCCGCCGTCGAGGGCGACAAGGCCAGCCTGATTGCCGGGGTCACAGCCGACCTCACAGCGCGCTTCAGGGCCGGTGACCTCATGCGCGATCTCGCCCCGCTGGTCGGCGGCAAGGGCGGTGGGCGGGCCGATACTGCCCAGGGTGGTGGTACGCAGCCGGAAGGCATCCCGGCCGTATTGGCCGCTGTGTCGGAATGGGTATCGTCCCGGTAATGTTTTTGCGCGGGATTTTGGTGTTTAATGGGCGCCTTTTTGGGGGAGCTAGCGGTCCATGGCCCTGATTGTGCAGAAATACGGCGGTACCTCGGTGGGTTCGGTGGAGCGCATCGAAGCCGTGGCTGACCGCATCGTGCGTTTCCGCAACGAAGGGCATGATGTGGTGGTCGTGGTGTCGGCCATGAGCGGTGAAACCAACCGCCTGATCGGCCTGGCCAAGGCCATGATGGATGTCCCGTCACCGCGTGAACTCGATGCCCTGGTGGCCACCGGCGAACAGGTCAGCATGGCCCTGCTGTGCATGGCCCTGCACAAGCGCGGGCACAAGGCACGCTCCTACAATGGCGCCCAGGTACGCATCCTCACCGATGATGCGCACACCAAGGCCCGCATCCGCGAGATCGATGATTTCCGTATCCGTGCCGACCTCGCTGAAGGTTGCGTGGTCGTGGTCGCCGGTTTCCAGGGTGTCGATGAACGGGGCAATGTCACCACCCTGGGCCGTGGCGGTTCCGACACCACCGGCGTGGCGCTGGCGGCGGCGCTGAAGGCCGATGAGTGCCAGATCTACACCGATGTCGACGGCGTCTACACCACCGACCCGCGTGTGGTGGAGCGCGCACGGCGGCTGGACCGCATCACCTTCGAGGAAATGCTCGAGCTCGCGAGCCTGGGGTCCAAGGTGCTGCAGATCCGCTCAGTCGAGTTTGCCGGCAAGTACAATGTCCCCCTGCGGGTGCTTTCCAGTTTCCAGGAAGGCCCCGGTACCCTGATCACCTACGAGGACGAGAGCCAAATGGAAGCGCCACTGGTATCCGGCATTGCGTTCAACCGCGATGAGGCCAAACTCACCATCCGCGGTGTGCCCGATACCCCGGGCATGGCGTACCGCATCCTGGGCCCGATCAGCGACGCGAACATTGAAGTCGATGTGATCGTGCAGAACGTGTCGGCCGACAACAGCACCGACCTCACCTTCACCGTACACCGCAATGAGCGCAAGAAGGCCGAGGCCATCCTGCAGAAAGTGGCTGCCGAACTCGGCGCCCGCGAAGTCACCAGTGATGACCGCATCGTCAAGGTGTCGCTGGTGGGCGTGGGCATGCGTTCCCACGCCGGCATTGCCAGCACGATGTTCCAGGCACTGGCGGCAGTGAACATCAACATCCAGATGATCACGACTTCCGAAATCAAGATTTCCGTGATCATTGACGAGAAATACCTCGAACTGGCGGTGCGCACCCTGCACACGGCATTCGGGCTTGACAAGACCGACGACAACGCCTGAAAGAGAACGCTGTCCTGTACAGGCCAGATGGCGAATGACTCGCCGAGGAGATGGACCATGCTGATTCTGACCCGCCGTATTGGCGAAACCCTGATGATCGGGGACAAGGTGACCGTGACGGTGCTGGGCGTGAAGGGCAACCAGGTGCGCCTGGGGGTGAATGCGCCGAAGGAAGTGTCGGTTCACCGTGAAGAGATCTACCAGCGCATCCAGCACGAAAAAGGCGAAGACGGCCAGGGCCAATAAGCCGGTTTGCCGGGATAGGCAGCCCCGGAAGGCCTGTGCTATCATCGCGCCCCTGTTTCGGGGGCGCTTTTTGCCGCCCCAATCACCCGGTTTGATTCCCGGAGAGGTGGCCGAGAGGCCGAAGGCGCGCCCCTGCTAAGGGCGTATACCCTAACCCGGTATCGAGGGTTCGAATCCCTCCCTCTCCGCCAATACGCAAGGCCCTGCCAATACCGCAAAGCGCCCCGATGGGCGCTTTTTTCATGGCGGAGGGGAGGGCGACGGGCGGGTTTTGCCGGGCCCGGATTGGCTATATTTTGTACAAGCATTTTGCAGGGATGGGGTATATACTCGCCGCAAGACGCCGGAACCACGGGCGGTGAATGCGCTTCACAAGGATCGATTGACGGGCCTGTCCCCCGCGAAGTCAGCCAGCCGGCTGGCGGCCGATGACCCACATGCACTTCCTGATCGCTCACTGGCCCGGTGCAGGGGGTTGCTGGCACCGCCGGTGGGCTTTGTGCCCGCAGGCATACCGGATCAGCCATGGGTGGCTGTTCGTTGGGGGCTGATGTGTGTGCACTGGCTGGCCACCAATGTTTACGACAGCGCACTGCTTGGGTGTACGACGATGAACATATATGTAGGAAACCTGCCGTATAACACTACCGACGCAGACCTGCGCAATGCGTTTGGGCAGTACGGTGAAGTGGCCAGTGCCACGATCATCATGGACAAGATGACCGGTCGCTCGAAAGGATTCGGTTTCGTTGAAATGCCGGGCAAGACGGAAGCCGAGGCTGCCATCAAGGCGCTGGACGGCACCGATTTCAACGGCCGTAACCTGAAGGTCAATGAAGCACGCCCGCGGGAAGATCGGCCGCGCGAGCCGCGTCGCCCGCGCTACTGACAGCGCAGCGAACCAGGAAGGCCCGGGTGTATCCCGGGCCTTTTTGTTGGTGCAGGGTACTAAAAAACCCGGTGCTACCGGGTTCGGGATACTGGCGCGCGGGGAGGGGTGAGCGGCACTGCCGCGAACGCCCGAGCCGCTGCCGGCTGTGGAGCGCAGCGTCCGGCAGCGGCCAGCGAGGGCCGGCAATCCCGATCCGTTACCGGGGTTGGTGCGAGGCAATAAAAAACCCGGTGCTACCGGGTTCGGGATACTGGCGCGCGGGGAGGGATTCGAACCCCCGACCACCTGGTTCGTAGCCAGGTACTCTATCCAACTGAGCTACCCGCGCGAGGGAGGGCACACTATAGGGAAGCCCCGGGCGTTAGTCAATGCTGGCGGGGGGCCGTCGGGGCTGGTTTTTTGCGGCTTTTCGCCGTATTGGGCCGTGTACCCCTGTCCGTGCTGCCCATGGCCAAGGGCCTGCCGGATTGAGAAAGGTCAATGTTCGGTGGCGGCCAATAATGCTGTAATATCGCCAACCGTATTCCGGGCGATGTTGGGGGAGAGACTCATGGCGAAGTACAAGAAATACCAGTGCGTGATTTGCGGGTTCATTTACGATGAGGAACTGGGCCTGCCCGAGGAAGGCATTGCCCCGGGGACGCTCTGGGAAGATGTGCCGGAAGACTGGGAGTGCCCGGAATGTGGCGTGAGCAAGTACGATTTTGACCTGATCGAGGGCTGATGCGGCGCGCACCGCATGCGGCATTAAAAAACCCCGGCTTGCCGGGGTTTTTTAATGCCTGGGTGATGGCTCAGTAGCCGTGCAGGGTGGCGTAGCGGTCGCGGTGGAAGGCCGGTGAACCGAACAGCTGGTTCAGCACCCGCGAACGCTTCAGGAACAGGCCCACATCCAGCTCGTCGGTAACACCGATGCCGCCGTGCATCTGCGTGGCTTCATCCATCATGCGCAGGGCGGTTTCGCCTACCTTGGATTTCACCAGGCTGGCCAGCGCCGGCAGTTGCTCCGGGCTGTCATCGATGGCCTGCAGTGCCTCGAGTACGACGGACTTGCACAGTTCGAGTTCGACGAACAATTGTGCCGCACGGTGTTTCAGGGCCTGGAAGGAGCCGATCTTCACGCCGAACTGTTCGCGTTCCTTGAGGTAGTCGTTGGTGCGCTGGAACATCGCCAGGCTGGCGCCGAGCAGTTCGGCGGCGATCGCCACGCGGCCGCGGTCGAGGACCTGTTCCAGCAGGGCGAAACCTTCGCCGGGCTGGCCGAGGACGCGGTCGGCACCGACGCGGACCTGGCCAAAGCGGATGCGGGCCGCCGGATGGGCATCGACCAGCGACAGCGGGTGGCGCTCGATGCCTGTTGCATCGGCATCCACCACCAGCAGGGTGATGCCGCGGGTGCCGGGGTTGTCGCCGGCAGTGCGGGCGGCGACTACCAGTTTGCCGGCACTCTGGCCATCGACCACCAGGGTTTTCTCGCCGTCCAGCAGGTAGCTGCCATCGGCCTGGACTGCAGCGCGCAGGCCGATGTTGGCCGGGTTGTGGTGCGTGCCCTCATCCACGGCCAGGGCCAGGGTCAGTTCGCCGCTGGCGATGGCCGGCAGCCAGGCCTGTTTCTGCGTTTCGCTGCCGCCCAGCAGGATGGCAGAGGCCCCCAGCACGACACTGGAAAACAGCGGCGAGCGGGCGAGGGTCTTGCCGGCTTCCTCGATGACCACACCCAGGCCGGTGAAGCCGAAGTCGAGGCCGCCGTAGGCTTCCGGCAGGGTGATGCTGGCCCAGCCGAGCTCGGCCATTTGCTGCCACAGTGCGCTGGAATAGCCTTGGGGATCCTGGCTGTCACGCAGTGCACGGAAGTGCTCGACCGGTGCATTGGCCTGCACGAACTCGCGTGCGGTGTCTTTCAGCAGTTTCTGTTCTTCGTTCAGTACCAGTGGCATGGGTCTGTCTCCTGACGCTGGCCGGGATGTCGCAAAAAAAGAGGGCGCCATTCTAGCACTGTTGCCACGCCGGTGTCGTTGCCGGCCGGCTGCCACGGCAATGGCTAATGGCATGATTTGCAAGCTGAAAATGCCGCTGTGCGGGCTACGCTATAATGCCGTCGCAAGCGGTTTTGCGGGGTTTTGTGCCATGCGTACCGTGCCTGCCTTGGGCGTCATGCTGTGCCTGCTGTGCCTGTGCCACCCGGCGTGGGCCGGCGTGGCCGTTTACAAGTCCGTGGATGCGCAGGGCAAGGTCACCTATTCGGACCACCCGCCGGCACAACAGGGACACACCGTTGAAGTGCTGGTGCTGCCGGCAGTACCCGATGCGGCCGCCGTGGCAGAGGCGCAGCAGCGCGTGCAATCGGAGCTGGAGGCATCGCGGGCCCTGACGGACCGCATGGCGGCTGACCGCCGTGAGCGGGAACAGGCGCGCCGGCAGGCCGAGCTGGAGCGGCAGGCGCGGGCCCATGAGCAGGCGCAACTGGAAGCGCTGCGGGCGCGCAATGCACCGGTGGTGATCGAGGGCAGTAGCCTCTGGCCATGGCCTGCGTATGCGTACCCGGGGCGGCCTTCGGGCAGCCACCCGCCCTACCCGGGGTATCCCGGTCATAAGCCACCCCCGCAGCCACCCCCGCCGGCCAGCAGTGGGCCCAGCATGGAAGACCTGATCAACCGTTCGCGGCCCTGGTGAGGGCTGCGCCAGCAACCGTATTCCACCCGGGAGGACAGCATGCAGCGATTCGATGGCAAGGTGGCATTGGTCACCGGTGCGGGTTCCGGCATCGGGCAGGCCACGGCGATACGCCTGGCTGCGGAAGGTGCGCGGGTGTCCTGCGTCGACATCAGCCAGGCCGGCAGCGAGGCCACGGTAGCCACCATCCGCCAGGCGGGGGGCGAGGCACAGGCGCATGCCTGTGATGTCGGCAGTGAAGCGGCCGTCAAGGCCTGTGTGGCTGCCTGCGTGGCCCACTGGGGGCGGCTGGACGTGTTGTGCAACATGGCTGGCATCCTGCGCTTTGACAATGCGCACGAGCTGGCCCTGGCGCAGTGGCAGCACATACTCACGGTGAACCTGACCGGCACCTTCCTGATGTGTCGCGAAGCCCTGCCGCACTTGCTTGCCACGCAGGGCAACATCGTCAATGCGGCATCCACCGCCTCGCTGGCAGGGTTGCCGTGGGGCGCGGCGTATGCGGCCTCGAAGGGCGGTGTGCTGTCGATGACGAAAAGCCTCGCGGTCGAGTATGCCAAGCGCGGCGTGCGCGCCAACTGCGTCTGTCCGGGGGACATTGCCACCAACATGGCCGCGAAAGTGACTTTCCCGAAGGATGCCGACCTGGCCTTGCTGGGCCGCATCACCTCGCTGACCGGCATGAAGGGTCCGGAGGTGGTGGCCGGCGTCATCGCCATGCTGGCCTCGCAAGACGGCATCCACATCACCGGTGAATACATCCGCATGGACGGTGGCACGCTGTCCTGATGCCTGGAACATGGCATAATCGCGCCCCGCTACGGCGGGGCTTTTCATTTCCCGGTTCCTTCCACCTTTTGTTACGGTTGCAACAACATGGCAGCAGCACGCAAGAAACCCGTTACCGTCCGTCGTGCCTTTGGCGTCGACCTGATGATGGGTTCGCACCCGGAGGTGCGTCGCCTCAAGCGCGAACTCGGGGATTTCTCGACCCACGGCAACAAGGTCTGGCGTTCCAGCCTGCTGCTGATGGATTACCTGAAGAAGCATCCCTTGCCGAAGCGTGCGAAGGCGATGGAAGTGGGCTGTGGCTGGGGGCCGGCGAGCATTTTCCTTGCCAAGCAGTTCGAGTGCCGCGTGACGGCGGTGGATCTCGATCCGGTGGTGTTCCACTTCCTGCAGGCACAGGCCGAACTCAATGGCGTCACGGTGGAAACGCTGAAAAGCCGCTTTGAAAAGATTTCCAGCCAGCGCCTGGCCTCGTACCAGTACCTGATCGGCTCGGACATCTGTTTCTGGGATGAAATGGTGGACCCGTTGTTCAACCTGATCCGGCGTGCCAAGCGGGCTGGCGTGAAGACAGTCTACATCGCGGACCCGGGCCGTACCTCGTTCCTGCAGCTGGCTGAGCGCTGCGAGCAGGAACTGGGCGGATCCTCGGAATACCACGCCATCAGCCGCCCGGTGCGCGGTACGGGTTACATCCTCAAGGTGTGAGTGCAAACGCCCGTTGGCGGGCGGTGGCATCCAGGGGCGGGTTTTGCCAGAGCCCGTCACCGGCCGTGAGGCCGCGTTGTACGGCTGGACGGGCAGCGATGCGCTGCTGCCAGGCCGTGATGGCAGGGAATGCTGCCAGGTCGATGCCCTGCCATTCGTGGTAGGGCGCCATCATCCACGGGTACAGTGCAATGTCGGCGATTGAATAGTCGCCGGCCACGTAATCGCGACCCTGCAGGCGTTTTTCGAGCACCCCGTACAGCCGTTGTGCCTCAGCGGTATAGCGCTGGATGGGGTAGTCGATTTTTTCCGGGGCAAAGCGGCGGAAATGGTGCGCCTGCCCGAGCATGGGGCCGACGCCGCCCATTTGCCACATCAGCCATTCCAGCACCACGGTGCGGTCGCGCAGGCCGGCGGGCATCAACTGGCCGGTTTTGCCGGCCAGGTAAAGCAGGATGGCGCCGCTTTCGAAGACGGGTATCGGCGCACCACCGCCAGGCGGATCCCGGTCGATGATGGCGGGTATGCGGTTGTTCGGGCTGATGGCGAGGAATTCCGGCCAGAACTGGTCGCCGCGCATGATGTTGATGGGCGTGATGCGGTATGCCAGCCCCAACTCTTCCAGGGCGATGGTGATCTTGCGGCCATTGGGCGTGGGAAAGGCGTAGAGGTCAATCATGGGGTGCGCCCCTGTGGCAGGTGGTCGATCGGGATGGCCTGCAGTGTTTGTGCCTCGCGGACGGCATAGCCGACCCAGTACGGTGGCGTGGACAGCAATGCCGGCCAGTGCGGCAGGGCGCGGCGTGCCAGGCCCACGACTTCGTGCCGTTCATTGCCGAGCAACAGGTATTCCTGCGGGCAATCACCGGACACCTGTACCGGGCGTGCGCCCTCGGGATTGATGGCATCGCCCGGCTGGACCTGCAGCTGGCAGGCGCTGGTGTTGCCTGGGGCAGCCTGGCCCAGCCAGGCCAGCCAGGGGCTGGCCCAGGGTCCCAGCCGGTGTTCCGCCAGGAAGCCGGCGTGGCGGGCCACATAGTTGTGGCCCTGCCGGCCGGCCGGGTAGGAAAGGGTGTGGATGGCCACCGGCAGGTCCGTGACGCCCAGCGCAATGCCGATGTGCGCCTGGCGTACCGTGTTGGCCAGTTGCAGGTGCTTGCGGGCACTGTGGTGGTAATCGAAGGCCAGTGCGGCCAGCAGCAGCGGCAGGGGCAGCAACAGCCGCCATGATCCTCCGCGACGCTGTGCCCAGCCCAAGGCAGCCAGTGCCACCGCCAGCCAGAAAAACAACGCGACGGTCTGGTAGCGCTCCGTGGTCTGCATGCCCGGATACATGGTGCGGCCCAGCCCGGCCGTGAAGGCAATCAGGGTGGCATGCAGGGCCATGCCGGCAACCATCAGCCGCAGCGGTGCATCGGGTTGCGGCCGCTGGCGCTGGCGCCAGGCATCCCGCAGCAGGATCGCCAGCAGGGCCAGTGCCAGCAGGCTGGCCACGGCAGGCCAATGGCGGCTCAGCGGGCTGCCCAGGAAGCCCGTGACGAACCCCAGGCTGTAGAGCGCCATGCCCAGCAGCCATTGCCAGCGGTGGCCGGCATCACCGGTGGGCAGGCCGGGTGCCATGCGGTAGAGGTAAGCCGTGATCGTGAGGCCGGCCATGGCCAGCAGCAGGGCCAGTTGTGACCGGGGATAGCGCTGCAGCCACAACAGGTACAGCAGTACCGGCCACAGCAGGATGCCGGCGGAGTTCACCAGGCTGGCCAGCAGCGCGATGGTTCCCAGCAGCAGGGTATGCCACGGTCGCCGCGTGGCGCCGGCGGGCTGGCTGGCAAGGAACAAGGCCAGCGTGCCGAAGCCGGTGGCCAGGAACCATTGCGAGGAAATGCTGTAATTCAGGTTGTACAGCTGGGTGGCAGAAAACAAGGTGGCCAGGCCGAGCGGTGCTGCCAGCCAGGCCAGCAGGGGTTCGTCCGGGTAGCAGCCGCGCACACGGCGGACGACCAGCACCAGCACCAGGCATTGGCAGGCGATGGATGCCAGCAGTGGCACGCGGTTGCTGCCCTGCAGCCCGTGCAGGTCCAGTATGAACAGCAGCTGCGGGACCAGCAGGCGGTGCGCACCGCCGTAGGGCTCCCACAATGCCTGCCACTGCCAGTGGCCACTGAAGGCGGCCTCCAGCGGCTGCAGCATTTCCCACAGGTCACGGAAAGGGCCGCTCCACTGGCTTTGCCAGGCGATGCTGATGGTGATGGCTGCCCACACCGCCGCACAGGCCAGTCCCAGGCCGGCGGCAAACAGCAATCCCTGGCGTGCGAGTGGCCTGGCCATGATCCAGTCCTACTGCAGGGATGTGCCGGCTGCGTCCTTCGGCAGGTCCGTGTAGAACTGGCTGTACCAGCGGCGCAGTTTGGCCAAGGGGCCGTCGCCGTCGCACAGCGCGGGGTCGGTGCGGAACAGCTTGTGTTCCCAGATGGCGACATCCTCGTCGAAGCCCTTGCGGGTGCCTTCGACATAGGCCATCTGCACGGCTTCGAGGTGGGCATCGCTGATCTCGGCGCCGATTTCGACTTCCTGCTTTTCCATCATGAATTCCAGCATCATCTTGGTTTCGGCGGTGATGGGCTGTTTTTTCAGCAGCACGCCGAACCACAGGTGCACGGTGTCCTCGTCGATCGGGGTGTTGGCGTTGACCAGGCGGCTCTGGAAGATGCTGTCCATCCAGGTGATCTGGTAGGCCGGCCCGTAATAGGTGGCGCGGGTACGCGAGGTGGAGCCGAACTCGGAGAGGCCTTCCATCACCTGCGTGGCCAGGTGGCCTTCGTAGATGTTCTCGAAGTGCGTGACCTTGTGGAAGCCGTGCACATAGACGAAATGGGCCTTGTCGGCCACGTTCTCGATGATTTCGCGCGGGTGCGTTTTCAGCTCCAGGCGCCGGCTGATCCACGGCGACCACTCCGGCGAGCCGACTTCCTCCAGTACCGGGATGTCATACAGCGGGGCATGGCCTTCGGGGTCATGCCAGAGGAAAACCCAGCCGTGGCTTTCATGGGTGTACCAGGCCTTGAGGCAGGCCTTGGCCGGGATACGCTTGGCATACGGCACCTCGACGCACTGGCCACTGGCATCGAAACGCCAGGCATGGAAGGGGCAGCGGATGCTGTCGCCCTCGACCGTGCCACCGACGCCGAGGTGGGCACCGAGGTGCGGGCAATAGGCATCCAGCACATGCACGGTGCCGTCCTGCTGGCCACGCCAGGCCACCAGTTCCTGCCCGAAATACTTCATGCGCACCACGCTGCCGGCGGTGAACTCCGGCGAGGTGCCGATGATGAACCAGCCGCGCGGGTAGCGGATGTCACCGTTGGGCAGGCGGGGCAGGCTGGCGCGATTGTCCATGGGGCGTTTCCTGTCGGTGGTACGGCTTGGGCGGTGCCCCATTGTAGCGAAGGCGACCGCTTGCCACTTAATTTTTGGCAAAAGCGGGTGGCCGGCCTTGCCTCCCCGTGCCGGGGGCGGCAGGATACTGCCTTTGCGTTTGGATACCCCTGAGGAGAAAGGCATGAGTTACCAAGGCAAAGTGGCGATCGTGACCGGTGGCGGCAGTGGCATGGGGCAGTTGATGGCCAAGCGCCTGGCCGCCGGTGGTGCCAAGGTAGCCATTTTCGACATGAACGAAGCCGGCATGCAGGCCACCACCGATGCCCAGCCGGGCATCACGGCTTTCCGTTGCGATGTCTCCAGCAGTGATGCCGTGCGCAGCACGGTGGACGCCGTGCGCAGCCAGCTCGGTGCGATCGACCTGCTGGTGCATTGTGCGGCCATCATGCCGACCAACCCGGTGCTGGATGCACCGGAAGGACAGATCAACAAGGTCATGGCCATCAACTACGGCG
>LAHR01012359.1_pt1 | contig 12481 bp, 16 predicted proteins | sample 329641 | NCBI WGS metagenome assembly LAHR01 (sample SAMN03275701, study PRJNA271635) | activated sludge metagenome | isolation source: Sample C-3 Sludge from acetogenic chamber (third chamber) of Anaerobic...
GGTGGCGGCGGTAGTTGATCAACTCGGCGATGGTGAGGATCTTGAGCCCGTGTTTGGCGGCAAAGGGGATAAGGTCGTCGAGGCGGGCCATTTCCCCGTCTTCGCGGATGATCTCACAAATGGCGCCCATAGGAGCGCGGCCGGCCAGTTTGGCCAGATCGACCGCGGCCTCGGTGTGTCCGGCCCGTTTGAGGACTCCCCCGTTTTCTGCCCAGAGCGGGAAAATGTGGCCGGGGCGCATGAAATTTTCGGGCTGGCTGGCTGGATCGGCCAAAGCGAGGATGGTTTTGGCCCTCTCGGAAGCTGAGATGCCTGTGGTGGTGCCCTCTTTCACATCCACCGGAATGGTGAACTTGGTGCCGTGGCGATCGTTGCTGTGTCTGGTCATCAGGGGCAGGTCCAGGCGCTGGAGGGTGGCTGCTTCCATGGGCACGCACAGCAGTCCCTTGCCGTGGGAGATCATGAAATTCACCTGGGAGGGCGTGACGGCGTCAGCCGCCATCAGCAGGTCACCCTCGTTCTCCCGGTTCTCGTCGTCAACCACGATCAGCATTTCACCCGCGGCAATGGCTACGATTGCTTCATCGACGGTGCAGAAAGGCTTTCTGGCTTGTGTCTCGGTCATTTTCACCACTCTTCATTTTCGTTCAGGATCGAATTTAGATCACGTGTGTCCGTGTCAATCCCAAAATACTTTTCCAGCCAGGCCAGGGTGTAATTGATGTCCTGGGGCGGATCGGCCATGATGTCCAGGGGTCGGCCGGAAAGGGGCTGCACAAATTGCAAACGCCAGGAGTGCAGGGCCTGTCTCAGCAGATGGGTGGTGAGCAGCTCGGTCACCTTGCGTTTCATGTTTTCCGGCACCAAGGCATGCACCTGCCGGCGTGTGTTATAGAGCAGATCGCCCAAAAGGGGCAGGTTGCGGTCCGCAAAATGCACTCTGATCTGATGCATTCTGCCGGTTTCCAACCTCACCTTCACCAAGGAAAAGCAGTGGTAGTATTTGATAACCTTGTAGGTGGTGAGGGACCAGCGACCTTCCGGGGTGACGCACATCTTGCGCGGATTGCTGAGACTGCGCCCGATATTGCTCTCGATGCTGTCCTCTCCTGGGTCGGGGATCCCGCATGTGACCGCCAGATAGGTCTTTTTGATCTCCCGGCGGGCAAACATGTCGTTGAGGGCACTCTGGGCTGGGTCGTTCTTGGCGATGATCATCAGTCCGGAAGTACCCCGGTCCAGCCTGTGGACTATGCCTGGACGGTTGGCCTCCCTGCCGCTGGACAGGTCTTCCCTCCAGCGAAAAACGATGGCGTTTACCAGGGTCTGGTCGGAGGCTCCGTAGCCTGGATGGACGATCATTCCTGCCGCTTTGTTGATCACGGCCAGATCGTCGTCCTCATAAACCACATCCAGAGGGATGTTTTGCGGCACAACCTCGCTGGGCTCAAGCTCCGGCAAGGATACGTCCACTTCGTCGCCCTTGGTCAGCAGATAGCTCTTCTTCACCGGGATCTTGTTCACCAGCACGCGGTCTTCCTCGATCAGCCTCTCGATGAAGCTGCGGCTGTAGAGCTCCTGGATGCGCAGATCGACCAGATATCTGTCCAGACGGTCTGATTCGTCTTTGTCGAAAACGACCTTAATCCTGTTTTGCATGCTCCGTGAAGACAAGTGTGTAAACTCCGCCAATGCATTCGCCGCGGGCGTTGCGCACGATGGCGCCGTTGAGCGTGGACAGGCGTTGGTAATCGTTATCAGGTATCCTGCTGTCGTAGAGATTGTCGCCAAAACGCAGGGAGTCGAGGATCTTTTGAAAAATGCGTTGGTCAAATTCGCTTTTCAGCTTCAGGTCGCGGATGTTGATGCTCTCATTGAGCACGGGGTAGCGCCGCCGGAGGGCGTCGTTGCAATAGTTGATATCGCCATTGTTGAGGGCGATCAGGACCCCTTGGGGCAGCAGATTGATCACCTGCTTGATGCGCTGGTCATGCTCGTAGATCTTGTTTTCCTTGGCCAGGTCGAAACCGTGGATGCTGCGCAACATTGACTTCAGCCCTTCCAACAGAGGTTCCACGTCCCTGTCTCCGGCATGGGCCGCCAGTTCGCCGTCGATATCCACCTCGTAATTGCCATGGGCAATCTCGCTGACGATCTTGGCCGTACGGCTCAGAGATTTCCTGAGCATCACCGGGATAAGGTTGTAAACAACCACCCCGCAAACAAAAATCACCAAAACCGAGACAATCAGGGTGGTTTGCAGATCGTTGACCATGGTGGCCAAATCAGTCCCCCGGCTGATGATTATCAACAGCAAGGCTGTCTCCAGCAGTATCAGTCCCATCAGGACGGCGATGGCAAGATGGTAGCGTTTGCTTATCGAATGTTTCACAGCAGGTCCCTCCTGTTCGCAACGTCCCGGATCAGGGAGTCGATGGCGTTTTTCCTGCCCATCAGCATCAGCACATCCCCTTCGTTGATCACGTCGTTGGCGCCGGGCATGTCATTCAATCTCTGTTCCACCTTGTTCTTGCCCTCGTCGGTCACGGTGAGGTAATTGTATTTGATGGCGATCACATTTATCCCCCGGCCGGTGGGGAGGGCCAGCTCCTGCAGCGATTTGCCCACAAATTCCTGGGGCGCCACCAATTCGATCACCACGTGGCCGCTGGTGAGGTTGTAGTATTCGAGGATATGCTTCGAGATCAGCGTGTTGGCCAGTTGCTCGCCGACGCTCTCCTCCGGGAGGATTGTGCGCTTGACCCCGATGAGTTCCAAGATGCGGCCATGCAGATGGTTTTCGATCTTGGCATGGATGATCCCCACGCCGATCTTTTTCAGGATGGCGCAACTCAGGATGGATTCCTGGATGTTGCTGCCGATGGCCATGATCACGGCGTCAACTTCATTCAGGTTCATGTTGCGCAGTGTGTTTTCATCAGTGGAGTCCATGCAGACGGCTTGGGAGACCTTGCCGCTGATCTGATCCACCAAATCCTGGTTTTTATCGATGGCCAGAACCTCCATCCCATTCTCTGCCAGGATCGAGGCCACGGTCATGCCAAAGCGTCCCAGTCCAATCACAGCATAACGTGCCATTATATTCCCCTTAGCCGATCGCTATTGTTTCTTCGGCATAATTGATATTGGTTTTGTGGCTTCTGATGGCGAAGGCGTAGATCATGGTCAGCGGGCCGATCCTGCCGACGTACATAAGGATGGTGATCAGGATCCTGCCCATCGCGCTCAAGCCGGAGGTGATACCCGTGGAGAGACCCACCGTGCCAAAAGCGGACAGGGCCTCAAACATGATCTTGTCATATGAAAAAGGCTCGATCTGCATCAGGATCATGACGATGAAAAAAACTATACCGGCCGAGATAAAGATCAAGCCCGAGGCCTCCCTGGAATTCCCCGCTGGAATCCTGCGCCCGAACACGCTGATATCCTTTCTGCCCTGGAGCAGGGATAGCAGCGTGAGCCCCATCACGGAAAAGGTGGTGGTCTTGATGCCGCCTCCGGTGGAACCCGGAGACGCACCGATGAACATCAGGATCATGCTCACCAGGAGCACTCCCTTGCCCATTGCGCCAAAGTCGAGTGAGTTGAAACCGGCGGTGCGGGTTGTCACGGATTGGAAAAAAGAACTCAGCAGGCGTTGATGGATGCCAAAGCCTTTCATTGTGCCGTAGTATTCCATCACGAAAAAGGCAATCATCCCCCCTAAGATCAGAAAAGCTGTGGTCACCAGCACGATCTTGGTATGCAAGCTCAGTGTGTTGACCTTGTCACGCTTGAACAAGTATCTGAACAGGTCGATATTCACCGTGAAACCCAGGCCTCCCAGGATGATCAACAAAGGGATCGTTATACTTACCAACAGGTTGTCCCGGTATCCGGCCAGGTTGTCTGAAAACAGCGAGAAACCGGCGTTGCAAAACGCTGAGACTGAGTGAAACAAGGAAAGGTAGATCGCCCGGCTCAACGAATTTCCTGATTGGAACCTGAAAAACAACAGCGAAGCCCCGATCAGTTCCAAGACAAAGGTTACAAGCACAATATTCTTGAGCAGTTGGAGGATGTTCACCCTGTTGGTGCCCCCCACGACATGGCTCATCACACTCTTCAGCTTCAGATCAATGTTTCTGCCCATCAGCAAGGCGAAGGCTGTGGACACCGTCATTATGCCCAAACCCCCGATCTGGATCAGCAGCAGGATCACTATCTGGCCAAATTGGCTGAAGTATTTCCCCGTATCGTAAACCACGAGGCCTGTGACGCAAGTGGCAGAGGTGGAGGTGAACAGCGCGTTCACAAAGGGCGTCACCCGGTTTTGGGTGGAAGACACCGGAAGCATCAACAGCACCGTGCCAAAGAGTATCACCAAGAGGAAACTCAGCATCAGGGTCACCGGCGGGTTTCCGGAAAGCCATTTGTAAACCCTGCCCTCGGAAAAACGGAAGAGGCTGAATTCAAGAATGTAATAGGTCTGGCGGATCAACAGGAAGAAGATGACGAATTTGGGGTTGTAGGCCATCAACAGCAGTCCCAACACCAGCAGGATCACATCGAAGATGAGCACATTCCGGGTTCCGAGCTTCACCTTCAGCAATAGGCGTTTGACTATGGCCAACGCCAGTAGAAGCAGGTTTACCCAGCCTGTGTAAGCCTGCACACTCCCAAAATCCGTGTAATAGCTGATCAACGGTTCCAAAAAAAGAACCAGCAGGTTCCAGACAGCCAGCAGATAGGCCGCTGGCTCGACCAAGCCCAGGATCAGCTGCAGGAATTTCCGCATCTCTTATTCACCGGGCAGCGAATCCACCACCGTCAGGATGGCGGCCGCAACCTCCTCGATATCCTGGCTGGCATCCACCTCAGTGAGCAATCCTCTTTCGGCGAAGAACTCCTTTAGGGTCAAAGTCTGCTCGTAAAACTCAGCCAAACGGCGGGATATGGCCTCCGGTTTGTCATCATTGCGGATAATCAGGTTACCCCCGCATTCGTCGCAAACGTCTTCCCGCTGTGGAGGTTCGCTCACCAGATTGTAGTTCTGGCCGCAGACTGGACAGATCCGGCGCGAAGAAATCCTGGCGATGGCGGTTTTCTCTTCCAGTTCCAGGAAAAAAACCTGCCTCACTTCAAAATGCTCAACCAGATATTCTGCCTGCACCAGGGTTCGCGGAAACCCGTCGAAGATTATCCCCTGGCGGTCCGGCAGCAGGGATTTGTCCACGATCTCGAAGACCAGATCATCCGGCACAAGGTCGCCGCGGCCGATTATATCCTGCACCTGCAGGCCCAGGTCGGTTTGTCGCATCACCTGCTCGCGGAAAAGATCTCCGATGTTGATGTGCTGAAAGTTCAGGCCTTCGCTCAGAAGTTCGGCCTGGGTCCCCTTTCCACTGCCCTGGATGCCAAAGAATACAAAACATTGCATACTGTTTCACCTCAATTTAGGCAAGATATTCCAATACCCACAAGCTGTCAAGTTTTCTGCCGTTCAAGCACCACAAAGGCCAGGGCATAATCACTTTCGTGGGAGAGCGATAGATGAGCCCTGTAGGCCTCCAACTCCGCCATTTTATCCCAGGCGCCGTTTTGCAGCATGATCTTGGGTCCGCCCTCCCCAGCAGAAACCACTTCGATGTCACGCCAATTCACCCGGCCATCCCAGCCTGTTCCCAGGGCTTTCATCACCGCCTCCTTTGCGGCGAACCGGGCCGCATAGGACTGCTCAGGGCTGGACCTTTGGCGGCAATAGTCGATCTCACCATCGCTGAACACCCGGGTCACAAAGTTCGGATAACGCTCCAGTAACCTGCGGATGCGGCTCACCCGCACGATGTCGGTGCCGATCCCCACGATCATTTTTGCCCCCTGGCGGTATGTTCAAGCTGCAGCAGGCTACGTTTCAACTCCAAACCCCCGGCGAAACCCGTCAGGGATCCGTCTGAGCCCACCAAGCGATGGCAGGGGATCACTATCGGCAGAGGATTTTTATGCGCAGCCTGACCCACTGCCCGGTAAGCATGGGGCCGGCCGATTTGCTGCGCAACTTGTTTGTAGGTGCGTGTCTCGCCGTAAGGTATCTCCAGCAGAGCGTTCCAGACTTGTTTCTGAAATTCAGTGCCCTCAATGTCCAATTCCAGCGCAAAGCCCTTTCTGCTTCCCCCAAGGTATTCGCGCAGCTGCTCGCAGGCAGCAGCCATTTCCGGCTTCAGGGTCTGCGTTGCTCTGCTTTTTGCCCCGAACATGATCTGGCGGAGCCTTCACCGCGTCATGACCAGATTCAGTCCCCAGCCCTTCCAGTCCACAAAGCCAACTTCCTGTTCCGTCATGCTATACCTCGTTTGATCTGCAGGTAAAAAACGAGAGCCCCGTCCTCTTAGACGAGTCGGGGGCTCCGATGATTGTTTTTCGCAACTAGGCAGTGAAACGCCTGCGTTCCTTGATGCGGCCCGCTTTTCCTTTGGCCTGGCGCAGATAAAACAACTTGGCCCTGCGCACCTGGCCGAAACGGACTATCTCAAGCTTGTCGATGTTAGGCGAATTTTGCGGAAAGATGCGTTCCACGCCGACGCCATTCGATACCTTGCGAACTGTGAAGGATTTGGAGATTCCCGATCCGCGTTTCTGGATCACGATCCCCTGGAACACCTGAATGCGTTCCTTACCGCCTTCTTTGATTTTATAATGGACCTTCACCGTGTCGCCGGGGCGATAATCGGGAAAGTCGGTTCTGATTTGGTCTCTGCCAACTGTGTGCAGAATATCCATGGTTCCTCCCATATATGTACTCGGAAGAAATGCGGTCCAACACGACACTCACGGCACTACGGACGGACAAATGGTTGTAATCCCCGCAGCCGAAGATCGGCGCGAGGACGTGGTCCGCCGCTTGATGAACTTCATCACACAAGCCATAACCGGTGCCAAAAATGAGCAGTACCGGCTTCTCGTTTGAGGTCTGAGTCTTCAGATACTCAAAGGATATCTGTTCTCGCAGAATCCGCGCTGTCGTGGTTATTATCAGCGGACGCTTTTCTTCCTGCTTTGTAATCTCGTTTAACATATTTTCGATCGTATCGCTGTGGCGCACGCGGGCCAAAGCCTGGCTGCGCTGTGGATTGTAGGGCAGCCCCTGCTCCTGCCAAAACTGGCGGATCTGGTCCAACAACTGCTTCTGGCGCGGATCGGAGTGGATGATGTAATAGGCTTTCACTCCGTAGGTCAGTGCCGCCCTGGCTATGTCGTGGATATCCAGGTTGCTGATGGAGGTGGTTACTCTCTCTCCTACTTTGTTCAGCACCGGATGGTGCACCAGAGCCAGGTAAAGTGGGCTCACTTTCCAACCTTGAGGTCAGGCCGTCTCACCCGGGTCAACCGCCTGGATTCATCTCCGGCCCAGGTTTTGATCCTGGCATGGTTCCCTTCCCGCAGCACCTGGGGAACCTTCTGTCCCCTCCAGTTTTCCGGGCGTGTGTAACACGGGAAGCCAAGACCGCCGTGGCCATCGCTGAAGGAATCCGTGGCGGCGGAATCGATGTCTCCCAGCACGCCGGGAAGCAGCCTCGACACACCGTCTATGAAAGCCAGCGCGGGGATCTCGCCCCCGGAAAGCACATAGTCTCCCAGGGAGAGTTCATCGCATACCGCCAGGTCGCGCAGACGCTGGTCCATCTCCTTGTAATGTCCGCAGAGCAGGATCACCCGGGGCAGGCTGGCGTAATACTCCAGCACCGGCTGTGCAAGTTTTCTCCCCTGCGGGGTGAAATAGACCACCGGAGCCCAATGATCCCTCACCAGGTCCGCAATCGCGCGATACACAGGCTCGGCGCGGATCACCATCCCGGCGAAACCGCCGAAGGCATAGTCGTCCACCTGCCTGTGCTTGTTGTCGCTGTAAGCACGAAAATCGACGATATTGAGCTCCAAAGCCTTGCGGGACAAAGCCCGGGCTATCATGCTGCTTGCCAGGACGCTGGTAAAGGAATCCGGAAACAGGCTCAGGACATCGAACCTCATCTGGCGTCAACCTCAAGCAAGCTTTCCGCGTTGATCAAAACGATCACACCCGGATCAGGGATGACCTCGCCAATGTAGTAATCCACGAAGGGGATCAGGAACTCCACGCCGTCGGAACCGGACACCACCAACACGTATTGCGCGTTGTTGTGGAAATAGTCCTTGACTTTCCCAACCTCGCGGTTGGCGAACACGACCGTGAAGCCCAGAAGTTCATCCGGCTCATCAGTTTCGTCTTCCCCGGTTTGCAGCGCCAGGATCACCTCGCGGTGAAGCTTGCGCTCCTCATCGATCCCTTCCTCGGCAAACTTGAGCCTCAGCTTACGATCGGATATGTCTCTATCACAAATTGTTACGAAAAACACTCTATCGCTGTTAAAGATCAGATAAATTTCGTCAGTTTCGGCCAATAAGCGGCGAAAACGGGGCTTCACCATCACATGGTAAAATCCATCCGCATCGATCCCGCCCAACCGGCCGATCCCAGTCAGGTCCGAAACCTTCATCTACTCGATGATCTCGAGCTCGGCTCTCTTCCCCTGCTTGGTACTGACGGCATTGATGATGGTGCGGATGGCGCCTGCGGTGCGGCCTCTCTTGCCAATCACTTTGCCGATATCGGTTTTGGAAACGCGAAGCTCATAAAGAGTTATCTTGTCGCCTTGAATTTCTGTGATGTTTACTTCACTGGGATCATCTACCAGAGCCTTGACCATGAACTCGATCAGTTCCTTCATTTGTCACCTCTTACTGCTTGTTTTCAGCTTCTTTTCGGCTTTCTATCTTCTGCTCGTGCCGGATCTGCAGGATTCCGGCCTTGCGCAACAGCGAACGCACTGTGTCGCTGGGTTGCGCGCCGACTCCAAGCCAATACAGGGCACGATCTTTTTCTATCTGGATTTTGGAAGGACTGGGTTTGGGATCATACCAGCCAATACTTTCGATGTATTTCCCATCGCGGCTCATACGGGAATCCACAGCCACGATCCGGTAAAAGGGCTGGTCATTCGCCCCCATCCTTCTCAGTCTCAACTTGACCATTATTTCTCCTTGCATTTATCACTAAGATTAGTCTATTTTGAGCCAATCTTTTTGTAAGTCCCCTTTTCGTCAAGGGATTTCTCTTTATCTGGAGTGTTCTCTTCTCCCTGTTGTGCACTAAAAATGTTCCCCAAACTTGATACGAACTTAACATCCGGCGGGCCCAATCCCAAACCGGTTTCCCCTCTTGCCTCAAAAGACAAGGATATTCAGCTTCTTTGCCTGGTTATTGCTTCAGATTGATTAGACCCAGCTACTTTCAAAAAGAAATCAATAGACAGAATGCTGCCTTGGAAATCTCAAAGTAATTGTTGATTTTCCCCGACACCACTGGCCGTTTATTGCAGCGCCATCCGTGTGATCCTGTCCACAAGGTCCCCAAAGCTGATGCCCACAGCTTTGGCCGCCATCGGAGTGAGGCTCAGGGGCGTCATTCCGGGCAGGGTGTTCACCTCCAGGAACCAGGGTTTCTTGCCGTCATAGCGAAAGTCGATCCGCGCATAACCCCGCAGTCCAAAAACCTGCCAAAGCCTCTCCGCGTATGATTGTATCAACTGAGTCACCGTTTCCTCAACCGGCGCCGGAGCCAGATATTCGGAACGGCCGGCGATGTATTTGTTCTCATAATCGTACCAGCCCTCAAATGGCTTGATTTCCACCAAGGGCAGGGCCTGACCGTCCAGGATCGTGGCGGTGAGCTCCCGTCCGGGGATGAATCGCTCCAGAAGCGTGCTGGAACCGTATCGCAGCGCGTCCTTCACCGCCTCCCTGAGCTGGGAGATGTCCTCCACCTTGCTGATTCCCACTGAAGAACCCGAGCCGTTGGGCTTCACGATCAGCGGCAGTCCCAGTTTGTCAGTGATCCCCTCCAAGTCGCGAGGGTCTGCATAATCGCTAAGTTGGTCCCCCCGCAGCAGGATCCAGTCCGCGACGGGGATCCCCTCTGCCTGGGCGAGCAATTTGGAGACATATTTGTCCATGGTCAGCGCGCAGGCCTGAAAGTCTGAGCCAGTATGGCGAAAACCATTCAATTCAAGAGCAGCCTGCAACTGCCCGTTTTCTCCCGATCCGCCGTGCAGACCCAGAAAAACCACCTCTGTCCGCGATTCTGTGAGTTTGGCGATCAGCGGGGCGAGTCCGGAATAGTCAGCCGGATCGAGTTCCGTGACCTCGTAGCCCTTTTCGAGCAAGCCCTTGGCGATCGCCGCTCCGCTCACCAGCGACACCTCCCGCTCGGGGGAGCTGCCGCCTTTTAATACTGTGATCCTTTCCATTGTTCCTCGGTTTTCAAGCTATTAGAAACCTTCATATCTCAACCCCGGATCTTGAAAAAAAGCTCCAGCTTGAAGCCCAGGGCGGCCTTGAACCTTGCCACCTCGGGATAGTTGGCGCCACAAAAATCCAGGCTCTCGAATCTGGGTTTAACCAGTTCCACCAGAAGCAGGCTGTGCAAGGCGCTGGCGCCTGCTTTCAGGTCTCTCGGCAGGGTGCTGCGCATGATGGAGTAGCCCCGTTTGTCGTGGTTTCCACCCAGCACCAGGTTAGCACTCACGATCTTGTCCTTTTCCATCAGGTTAAACTGCGCGATCAGTCCATCCTGATGCAGGTTCTCCATCCAGATACGGAAAGCCTTGTAGGATACTCCCAAGCTCTTCTCTTTGCGGTCGTAGAGGTCCTTAAGCAGGATGATGAATTCCTCCGGCCTGAATTCCTCCACCAGCCTGTAATCACGGTCTCTGGCCATCCTCAGCTTCTTGCGTTCGTCCTTGAGGATCCGCAGTTCCCTGGCGCAGTCGTGAGTGAAAGTGTAATAGGGCAAAGCTTTCAGGCCCTGCCAGGTGAAGCCGCGCACGTCTGCGTTGTGCGGCGCCAGGTTGAACTGCATCCTTTGATAGCGCGCCTTCAGGAACCGGGCCACCTCACTGCTGATTTTCAGCTCGTCCAGCAGGTTGCGGTTGGGCTCCCGTTCCGGCTCCCAGAAAAACCACAGACCTTGGTAGTAGGAGCTCATGGGACAGATCAGCCGCCTCAGACCAAGGCGTTTCTTTTCATAGAGAGGCAACGCGGCCACCAATTGTTCCCCTTTATGGCAGAGCAGAAGCGAGGCATCGATCTGATGCAGATCCCTCACGGCCTGCATAAAGCGGGGATCTAACCACACCGGCGGATCTGTCAGGGAAGCTGCGGAGGGGTTGAGGATGCTGAGTTCGTACATGATGTCAGAGGGATTTCTCCAGAAGGATAGTCAGTTCCTCCAATTGGCAAGGTTTGAGGATATAGTTGGGCTCACCTTTCACTATAGCGGCGGCAACAGTTTTTTCTGCCGCGTAACTGTTGATGATCAGGCAGGTTATGCTCGGATCGGCAGGCCTTATCTCCCGCCTGAGTTTGATCCCGTTGCATCTGGAATTGCTATCGATCAGCGCCAGCCCATATTTCGCGCTTCGCAGCAATGCCTGTGTTTCCTCCCTGTTTATAACCACGTCCACCTCGCACCCCCTTGACCGCAAAAAGTCTCCGATGACTTCGCGCAGAAGCCGGTCGTCGTTAACCAGCAGGATCCTCGGGGTCATGGCACCGCCTCTATTGGAGTTATGATCTGCTTTTCCAGGCCCTGGTCCTGGCAGGGCCGGGAGCAGGGTAATTTTCTTTGTTTAACCTTATCCTGAACCCTCCCAAAACAGTCAACAAAAATTATCCGCTGGTGCGCTGCCACCCTCATCGTCAACATTTCATTTTTGTGTTGACTGATTTTGGCTTATATTATTTGTGGAATCACTAATATTTATGAGGTACAAATGCAAGGAAAAGTGAAGTGGTTTAACAAGAATAAAGGTTACGGCTTTATTATCACAGACGACAACAAAGAGTATTTCGTACATTGGAAGTCCATTGTCACCAATTCCCCCAGGGAACTTAAAGTACTAGAGCAGGACGAAATTGTAACCTTCGACCTGATGGAGACAGACAAAGGCACCCAAGCGATCAACATTATCCGGGTCAATCCCTAACGTCTGATCTCAAAACAATGTATTCAGGGGCGGAAGCACACAGCTTTTGCCCCTGTATCTTTTAACCCATGCCCTTTCTCCCAACCAACTTAGCTGAAGCCAGCTCCCGCGGCTGGAGCGAACTGGACATAGTCATCGTCTCCGGCGATGCCTATGTGGACCATCCCAGCTTCGGAGCCGCGATCATCGGCAGGCATCTGGAAGCCGAGGGCTTCCGGGTGGGCATCATCCCCCAGCCTGATCCGGCGGTGGACCAGGATTTTCTGGCTCTCGGAGTGCCGCGCCTCTTCTTTGGCGTCACAGCCGGCAACATGGATTCCCTGGTCTGCAACTACACCGCCCAGCGCAAAAAACGCAGTGACGACGCTTACAGCCCCGGCGGCAAGGCAGGCCTGAGACCT
>LAHR01001057.1_pt1 | contig 12428 bp, 11 predicted proteins | sample 329641 | NCBI WGS metagenome assembly LAHR01 (sample SAMN03275701, study PRJNA271635) | activated sludge metagenome | isolation source: Sample C-3 Sludge from acetogenic chamber (third chamber) of Anaerobic...
ACTGGAAATGATAGGCGACAACATGCATGCCATCTTCATGCTGGACAGGGAATTGGGAACCCGGATTTTCGTCCCGCCGGTAGCTGGGGCCTGAACCAGGCAGTACGGCAAACATCATGCGGAAAGCCACCATCGGGTTTTCCGCTTTTTTTCTTGACCCGGTTGGGGTTTTACTTGACAATTTCCAGATAGTGCCAGAGTGGAAATCATGAAAAAGGAAGCGCGACTGATCCTGGGAGGCGGGGCGGCTTATGGACTGGCGCATATCGGCGCCATCGAGGCGATCCGCGATGAATATCAGATCACGGGGATCGTGGGAACCTCGATGGGGGCGATCGTGGGAGGATTTTACGCCATGGGCAAAACCCCTCGGGAGATCCTTTCCATAGCCCTGGACAGCAAGTCCACCCTGGTGTTCAATCCCGGGCTGGTGCCGTTTCAGCCGCTCAAGCAGTCTTTGGACCTGATCAAGAGCCTCCACAACAAGAAGAAGATCATGGACCTCTTCGCGCGGTGGATCGGCCAGGTGAGGATCGAAGACCTGCCGCTGCCTTTTGTGGCCGTGGCCTACGACCTCAACCTGCGCAAAACCATCCTGATCGACAGGGGACCCCTCACCAGCGCGATGCGGGCTTCCTCCTCCCTGCCCCTGCTTTTCCCGCCGCACGAGGTGGACGGCCACCTCTTTGTGGACGGAGGCATAGAGCATCCGCTGCCGGTGGCTTTTGGCGATATGGTCCCGGGCGCATTCACCATCGCTGTAAACGTGTTGCCGCCTGTATCTCAGGAAGCCGAGCCGATCGGCACATCCGGAAAACCCGCCGCTTCCGAACTCCGCGTCCATCAGGTGGTGATCCAGTCCATATTGCAAAACCAGGGCTACGTGGCGATCCAATCCATGCTGCAAAAGCCGCCTGACCTCTTCATCGACGCCCACGACCCCAGCAAGAACATGTTCGCGCTGGCCGATGTGAAAGACTTTTATGAATTCGGCTACCGCGCCGCCAAAGCCAGCCTGGCCAAGGTGTCCGAACCGAGGTTCATGCCCCAGCTCCTCAGCCGCTACCAAGGCTTGGTCTCCCGCATCATGAAACGCGGCCAGACGGCAGGGGAGGGCTGAGTGCGTTTTGCCCGCGTCGCGCTTATGATCCTGTTTTTTGGTTCGGCCAACCTTGCCGCCCTGGATAGCGGGATCGAAGTTTCAAACCGCTTCTCGGCCCAAGGCGCCTGGCTGAGAGGGAATAATCTGCCGGACGGGATGGCGATTTTCGCCTGGAGGCCTGAACTTTTCGGCGCTTACAATCCGCGGCCAGAATTGCGGCTGTCCGCGGAAATGAGCGTGGACAACCGGCTGGAACTGCTGTTCCAGGATCCGGAAGCAACGCAGACGCTTAACTTCAAGCCCTACAGGGCTTGGGTGGCGGCGGCCTGGGGAAATACCGAACTGAAAGCCGGGCTGCAACATATCCGGATGGGAGTGGCACAGATCTACCGGCCTCTGCAGTGGTTCGACAATCTGGACCCCGGCGCTTTTCTGCAAGACTCCAAGGGAGTTCTGGCGCTCAATCTCAGCCATTTTTTCCCCAACCCGGAGCTGCGCCTGTGGGTCCTGCCCGGAATGGGGGAGACGCTGGAAACCCAGGCTGTGGCGAGCAGGCAGGGCAGTTGGGAATACGGCGGGCGTGTGGGGGTCTCCAGTTTATTGGGCGAAACCGGCCTGAGTTTCGATCGGAGCGAACCATTTTATCCGGGCGCGGATACCCAGCCAGTCGAAGAGTATAGATTTGGCCTGGACCAGCGGGTGGACGGATGGATGGGAGGCTGGCTGGAAGCGGAATTGAGCGTTCTGGACGGCGATCTAGGGTGTACGCCTCAAAACGCTGGTTACCCCGAACCGCGCTACAGGGCGGCCGCCACCCTGGGCGGCGATTACACTTTTGGCCTGGGAAATGGCCTCTACTCTTTGGCGGAAATTAGTTTACTTTCGACCCGGGACAGCTTTGGCCCCTCCGACCCGGGCTGGCTCCACAAGCTGAGGGGAGGCATGCTGTTAAACTATCCGCTCGGTTTGTTCGACACCTTGGTGATGCTGGGAACCTACAACGAGATCAGCCCCGGAAGATACACCGTTTCAATGGCTTGGCGCCGGTCTTACGATAAACTAAGCTGGGACCTCTCCCTGGGCTATGACAGCGCCAATCCCCTCACGCGGGACGGCGCGACGGCCTTGGGTTTAACGATAAATTACGATATATGAAGGGGTTATGGAAACAAAAACCGTCATCATCACAAGGATGAGCAAAGCTTTTCCCACCGGGGAAGGAGATTTCCTGGCTCTGAAAAGCATTGATCTGGAATTCGGAGAAGGCGAGTTCGCAGGGATAGTGGGTCCCAGCGGCAGCGGCAAGACAACCCTGCTGAATGTGATCGGATCGCTGGATGCGCCTACGTCCGGCGAGGTGGAGGTGCTGGACCATAAGGTTAGCCAACTCAGCCAGAAACAGTCCAGTGAACTACGCAGCCGCCATCTGGGCTTCATCTTCCAAACATACAACCTGCTGCCGGTTTACAATGTGTATGAAAACGTGGAGTTTCCGCTGCTACTGCTGAAACTGGACGGGCAGACGCGGGATAAAATGGTGAAGGAAGCTTTGGAGTGGGTTGGCCTCACGGACAAGATGCACAGCCGTCCCGCCCAGCTTTCCGGCGGCCAGTGCCAGCGGGTGGCGATAGCCCGGGCCATGGTGAAGAAACCTACTCTGGTGCTGGCAGACGAGCCCACCGCCAACCTGGACACCCAGAATTCCCTGCATATCCTGGATACCATGAAAAACATCAATGCCAGCCTGAAAACATCCTTCATCTTTGCCACGCACGATGACAAGGTGATCAAGTATATGCGCCGGGTGATCCGGCTGATAGACGGCGAGGTGGTTTCCGATGATCTTCAAACTGGCGTTTAGAAACATCCTGGGCAACGGCTGGCGAAGCCTGATAAACATCTTCATCATCGCCGCCGTGCTGATCAGCCTGATCTGGATGGAGGCGATGTGGTTCAGTTGGCTGGTGCTGGCCAAGACCCAGCAAAAAGAGTGGGAATTCGCCTCCGGGATACTTCGATCCGAAAACTACGACCCCTATGACGCCTTTTCCTGGGAGAAGAGCTACGCTCCCATTCCCGCGGAAGTGTTACCCCACGTGGCTTCCGGTGCCGTGGTGCCCATCCTCTACGCCCCGGGTGTGATCTATCCAGGCGGAAGGCAACTGAATGCCATGGTGAAGGGGATCCCCGCCGGCCAGACAGTGCTCAAACTTCCCTCCGGCAGCCTTTCTGGAGACGCTGATGGCCTGATCCCGGCCATGATCGGCGCCAATATGGCCAAAACCAGCAAACTCGAGCCGGGTGATGTTTTCACCCTAAGGGTCAAGGATTCCGCCGGCGCTTTCAATGCCGTCGACCTCCAGGTTGCCAAAATCATGGACTGCCCGGTGCCCTCGCTGGACATCGGCACCGTTTGGATGGACTTGGGCGCCTTGCGCGAAGCCAGGCTTCTGGATGACGTGGCCACCGTGCTGGTGCTGAAAGACCCTGTTCTGCAAACGGTCTCCGCGCCGCGATATAAACTGATCACCGAAAAAGAGTACTTTGCCGATCTGAATGAAATAGTGAAAACCAAAGCTACGGGCCAGTCCCTATTGTTCCTGCTGATGATCTTTTTGGCGATGCTGGCGATCTTCGACACCCAGGCCCTCGCCATCTTCAAGCGCCGCAAAGAGATAGGGATGTTGGCCGCCCTGGGTATGACCAAAGGCCAGATCACCCGGATGTTCACTTTGGAGGGTACCTTGTACATGCTGTTCGCGATTGTTGCCGCCTTGGTGCTGGGCTTTCCCCTGTTCTGGTACTTTGCCGTTAAAGGTTTTTCCCTGCCTGGCGGCGTGGATTTTGGCATGACTGGCTTCGGGGCGCCGATCAAATTCGTCTACCCGCTGCCGCTGATATTGGTTACACTGGCGCTGATGTTCATTCTCACGGCCTTTGTGAGTTGGCTGCCGGTACGCAAGATCGCCAGCCTAAACGTGGTGGAAACCCTCAAGGGGAGCCGGAATGCTTAAGTTTCTGATCAAAGGCGTGTTTCGCGACCGGCACCGCTACCTGTTCCCGCTGTTGATCGTGAGCGCCGGGGTGCTGATCATCCTATTGTTCCAGGCCTTCCTGCGCGGCTACATGGGCAGTTTTATCCGCCAGACTTCCGGCTTTGAAACCGGCCACCTCAAAGTAGTCACCCGCGCCTACGCCGAGTTGCTCAGCCAGAAGCCCTACGATCTGGGTTTCGTGGACATCCAGGACGAACTGAAGGCCTGGAGCGAAGCCTATCCCGAGCTCGAATGGGCGCAGCGGATCCATTTCGGCGCCTTGCTGGATGTTCCCGACGCGGCCGGCGAAACCAGGGAGCAGGGTGAGATCGCGGGCTTTGCCATCAATATCTTCGGTTTGGAGGCTGAACGCCGGAGAATGGGCTTGGCAAAAGGCCTCGCCGAGGGCAGGGTCCCAACCAGACCGGGCGAGATCCTGATCAGCGCCAAAGCCCTGGCACGGCTCAAACTAAAACTCGGTGACCCTGTAACCCTGATCGGGACCGATGCCAACGGCTCGATGGCCATGGCCGGTTTCCGCATCAGCGGAACGGTCCGATTCGGAGTGGAGGCCCTCGACCGCGGTGCCGTGATCGCCGATATTTCAGATATCCGCGCCATGCTGGACCTGCCTGGAGGGGCCAGCGAGATCCTGGCTTTTTTCAAGGACGGGGAATACAACAATGCCCGGGCGACCGCCATCCGCGACGGATTCAACGCCCGCTTCAGCCGGGAAGTCGAGGAATTCTCGCCAGTGATGCTGGCCATGAGCGACCAAAATGATCTGGGTTTCTTGATTGCGATCATGGATGGGGTGTTTGGCATGATGAGCATCGTCTTCATCTTCATCCTGGGCATCGTGCTCTGGAACTCCGGCCTGATGAACGGCATCCGCCGCTACGGCGAATTCGGTGTACGCCTGGCTGTGGGCGAATCCAAGCGCCACCTCTACCGCAGCCTGATCCTGGAAGCCGTGATCATCGGGGTGGCGGGCTCCCTGATCGGGGTGTTGCTGGGTGTGGCGGTAAACTGGTATTTCAACCTGCACGGGCTGGATATGAGCGTTTTTACCCGCAACACCACCCTGATGACCGAGGACATAGTGCGCACGGAGCTTAAGCCGCAGGACGCCCTGGCCAGCCTGATCCCCGGTGTACTTTCCACAGTGCTGGGAGCGGCTTTGGCTGGCCGCGCCATCTTCAGCCGCCAAACCTCCCAACTTTTCAAGGAACTTGAAACATGAACAAACTCTTTCTGCCCCTCTTCTTGCTGGCAGCGGCTCTGCTGAGCGCCGCGGATCCCGATCCCTCCTCAATCCTAAAGGCGGTGGATGCCAATCTCACCTTCAGCAGCTCACGCAGCGAAACCAGGATGCTGATAAAGGGTCGGCGCAGCTCCCGTACGGTGGAATCCATCAATTACGCCCAGGGCGATGACAAGTTTTACACGGAATACACCGCCCCGCCGCGGGACCGGGGCACCAAAATGCTGAAGGTGGGTGACAAACTCTGGATCTACGATCCCAGCACCGACCGCACCGTGCAGATCTCCGGAAACATGCTGAAGCAAGCGGTGATGGGCAGCGACCTTTCCTACGAGGATTTCATGGAGGCCTCCAAGCTTCAGGAAGATTACAGTGCCACTTTGGATGGCTCCTCCACCCTGGGAGGCCGGGACTGCTGGGTTCTAACCCTCACCGCCAAAAGATCCGGCCTTGCTTACCATTCCGCCAAGATCCATGTGGATAAAGCCCGCTTCGTGATCCTCTCGGAATATCTGTATGCCAAAAGCGGTAAACTGCTCAAATCCATTACTTTCGGCGACGTGAAAAAGGTCGGCTACCGCTGGTATCCCCATCATATAGTTTTCAAAGACGAACTCAAGTCCGGCGGAGGCACAGAGTATTTTGTAGATAATGTCCAGTTTGACATTGGCATCCCCGCCTCCACTTTTACCAAGGCAAAACTGAAAAAGTGATTTCCGCAGCCTGAAATAAAAGATTGACGTCAAACCCCAAAACAAAAAAAAGAGACCAACGTAGAAAAATATCCCAGGGGGAGCTATGAGCGCCAAACAGAAACAAGTACTGCGGACCGGCCTTTTCGACGGACTGGATCAGACTATTGTGAGCAGTCTCACACACGAACTCGGTCAACAAAAGTTACAGCAGGGCGATGTCCTGAACATCGAAAACATCCGGGATCAACCACTTTATGTGATCACCAAAGGCAGCGTGGCACTGGCCAGGAAAGATGGCTCCGGCCAAGATCTGGATGAAGCCCCCGTCATCGTAACTGTCGGAGAGTTTTTTGGCGAACTGGCTCTGGTGAGCGACTCTTCCGGCCATGCCACCGCCACAGCCCTCGAACCCACGGAACTTTTGGAGCTTCCCCGGGAACAATTCACCCAGCTGAGTTTTTCCCATCCAGGCGTGCTGCTCAATGTGATCCGGGTTCTCTCCACCAGGCTGGGCGATACCAATCTGAAGTTTTCCGACCTCATGGGGGACATGATCCAGCGCAACCGCCTGACCGCCATTGGGATGACCGCCAGCAAGATCATCCACGACATCAAGACCCCGCTCACGGTGATCTCCCTCACCGCCCAACTGGTGGAAAGCCTCTTTCCCGATGCCTCGGAATTCACCCAAAGTATCGTGCAGCAAACCAAGCTGGTGGACGAACTGGTCCACGAGGTGCTGGATTACGTGAAGGGAACGCCAAACGCCATCATACCGCGCAAAGTGGACATGAATGCTTTTCTGGCGGAACTGAAGGACACCTACGGAGCCTCGCTGCGAGGGCGAAACATCACCCTCAAGATCGACAACCGCTGCAACGATCCGGTCTATTTCGATGAGGAACGCATCCGCCGGGTGATCATCAACCTCCTGCGCAACAGCTCGGAAGCCATGGAAGATGAAGGTGAGATCAGCATTGTTGCCTCTATGTCCGCGAACTGGCTACAGATCAGCGTGACAGACAGCGGACCAGGCATCCCGGACAGCGTGGTAAACCAGCTTTTCAAACCCTTCTTCACCTACAACAAACTCAACGGCACCGGGCTTGGCCTCCCCATCTGCCAAAAACTGGCCCAGGAACACAACGGCCGGTTGGAATTCACCCCAGTTAAACCCCACGGCTCCCGTTTCGATATCCGCCTGCCGCAAAACATCCCCCTCGATATTTCCCGCTAAACCCAGGCCCTCAAACCCTCAACCAATGCCCAAGCCATGCCCGGGTTAGGGGCGGGTCCAGCCATCACCAGGCCATGCGTAACCTGTCGGAAACGCACCCACGCTCAGGCGGGAGCGGGCCTACAGGTGCAAAAGTAAATTATGATTGACGCCAAGGTGGTGGCGAATTAAGTTGCACTCAGACTGAAGACAGATATATTGGGATGATCTCCATACTATACTATCAGACCCGCTCAGGCGCCAAGACGGCATAGCAGTCATGAATCATTCGATCTCTGAACAACATCAAACAGGTGCCACAGTCCGCGATTTTGGATTGCTTGCCTGAAAGCGAGGTACAAGATGCTTACTGGAATGCCCCAGTTAAAAATTGGCGATCTGATCGCCCGGCTGCCCATCATCCAAGGCGGAATGGGAGTGGGAATATCACTCAGCAGGCTGGCTGCCGCGGTGGCCAATGAAGGTGGGATCGGGATCATATCCTCGGTGGGCCTGGGAATCCTGCATCCCCAGGCGGGAAAATCCTACAAAGAAGCCAACATTGCCGCCCTGAAGCAGGAGATCCGCGCCGCTCGCAGGGAAACGCGAGGAATCATTGGGGTCAATATCATGCTGGCGATATCGGATTTTGACGAAATGATCAACGCCGCCTTTGAAGAAGAGGTGGACATAGTGTTTCTGGGGGCGGGGCTGCCTCTCAAAGTGCCCAGTACCATGACCCTAGAATACCTGCAAAACACCAAAACCAAGATCGGGATCATCGTCAGCTCCGGCCGGGCGGCAAAGATCGTGCTCAGCCATTGGGCGGAGAATTTTCAACGGGTGCCCGACCTGGTGGTCCTGGAAGGCCCCAAAGCGGGCGGCCATCTGGGTTTCAAACTTGAGCAGATCTTTGAAAAGAAATTCAGCCTCGAAAACGTGCTGCCGCAAGTGAAAGAAGCGGTTCACGAGATCGAGGGTAAATACGGAAAAACCATTCCCGTGATCGCGGCCGGGGGGATCTTCACCGGAGAACAGATGTGCCGGATCATGGAGCTCGGTGCCGATGGAGTTCAGATGGGCACTCGCTTTGTGGCCACGGAAGAATGCGACGCAGATCCGGCTTTCAAGCAGCTCTTTGTGGATTGCCGGGAAAACGATGTGGTGATCATCAAAAGCCCCGTGGGTTTGCCGGGCCGGGCGATCAACAACCAGTTTTTGAAAGATGTTGCCCTGGGGATCAAAAAACCCTTCGTCTGCCCCTGGAAGTGCCTCAAAACCTGCGATTACCTCACGGCCCCATATTGCATCGCCCTGGCCCTGCAAAACGCCCGTAACGGAGTGATGGCTGACGGTTTCGCCTTCGCCGGGGCCAACGCCTATCTGGTGGAAAAGATCACCACTGTGAAAGAACTTATCGCCGATCTGATCCGTGAATTTGCCGAATACCGGTTGCTGCGGCCTTGCCCCCAAAGTTGAAACTCAGGTAAGCCCAGCCAGGCAGCGTAAATAATCCTTGTCAAAAAAGCGGGACAAGAATTAGTGGCTACAAAGAATAATATCTGGACGGTGAAAGATGTCAAGAATATGCGATATATGTGGAAAGCAAGCCCAGGTCGGCAATCACCGCAGCCATGCGCTGAATGCCACCAAGCGGCGTTTTTATCCCAATTTACATGAAGTTCGCGCCATCGTTGGCAGCGGTGTGAAGAAGGTGAAAGTCTGCTCCTCCTGCCTGAAGGCGAACAAGGTCCGCAAGGCGGTTTGACAGCCAAAAGCAATGTCTTCGCGGAGCCGATAGACAATTGAAGATCATCGGGAATACGGTAACTGCCTGTTCCCGATTTTCATTAGGGGCAAGATTCTGGAGCAAAGATGAACATTGAAGAAATAAACAGCCGGGTGGAGGCGAGTTCCGCAATTCTGGACACCCTGCGCGCGGAGATAGGCAGGGTGATCGTGGGGCAGGAGGTGGTGATCGACCGCCTGCTGATCGGGCTTCTGGCCAACGGGCACGTGCTGATCGAAGGCGTTCCCGGCCTTGCCAAGACCCTGATCCTGAGCACCCTTGCCCAGGCTTTTAAGGCCAGTTACAAGCGCATCCAATTCACCCCGGACCTGCTTCCGGCCGATATCACCGGCACCCTGATCTACAATCAGAAGACCGGCGAATTCAATCCCAAACAGGGGCCCATCTTCGCCAATTTCGTCCTGGCCGATGAGATCAACCGGGCGCCCTCCAAGGTGCAGTCAGCGCTTTTGGAAGCGATGCAGGAACGCCAGGTGACCATCGGCGACACCAGTTATCTCCTGCCCAAGCCCTTTTTCGTGATGGCCACCCAAAACCCGATCGAGCAGGAAGGAACCTATCCCCTGCCGGAAGCCCAGGTCGACCGTTTTCTGATGAAGCTGAAGATCAAATACCCCAGCTTTGAAGAAGAGCGGCAAATCCTGGACCGGATGGTGGTGGAGCACGAGCTCAAGGCAGAGCGGGTGTTGACTCCTGGCGATCTGGAAGCGATGCGGGCAGTGATCGCGGACCTGTACATGGAGGAGAAGCTCAAGGACTACATCCTCCATTTGATCCAGGCCACGCGCCATCCGCAGCGGTATCCGAGGGTTTCGGCCCTGAACGGCCTGATCCAATATGGAGCCTCGCCCCGCGCCACCATCTATCTGGCCCGGGCGGCCAAGGCGCAAGCCTACCTGCAACACCGGGGCTATGTGATCCCGGATGACATCAAGGCTGTGGGCAAAGACGTTTTGAGGCACCGCATCATCCTCTCCTACGAGGCCGAGGCGGAACAGGTGAGCACCGAGGAGATCGTAACCCGCATCTTCGAAGAGATCGAGGTACCGTAAGGGAAAGGCCATGCCAGCCCGCACACCGGCGGAGATCCTGGCCAGGATAGAACGCATCGAGATCCGCGCCAGGGGCATCGTTAGCGAAACCTTCAGCGGAGAATACCACTCCAGTTTCAAGGGACAGGGGCTGGAATTCGCCGAGGTCCGTGAATACCAGAGCGGCGACAATTACCGCGACATAGACTGGAACGTCTCCGCCCGCCTGGGCGCGCCCTTCATCAAGAAATACCAGGAAACCCGTGAGCTGAACGTTTTTTTCATCGTGGACGTTTCCGCCTCCCAAAACTTTGGCACGGTTGGCGCCCTTAAAAAGGAACGGATCGCCGGGATCATCGCCCTGCTCTCCTTTTCCGCGCTCTCCAACCACGACAAGGTCGGCCTGATCATGTTTTCCGACCAGCTGGAGAAATACCTGCCGGCCAGGAAGGGGCGCAACAAGGCGCTGGAGATCCTCCGCGACGTACTCTATCTGGAGCCTCAGCATCCGCGAACCTCACTGGCGGAAGCATTCACTTTCGCCAGCCACATCCTGAAAAAGCGGGCGGTGATATTCATCCTTTCCGATCTGCTGGACAACGGCTACCAGAAAGCCCTGCGCCTGCTGGCCCAGAAACACGATGTGATCGCCATTCAGGTCCTCGACGAAGCGGAACTCATCCTGCCGGAGGCGGGGATTCTGAACATCAGCGACCCGGAGAGCGGCGACACCATCTGGGTTAACAGCTCCCACGGCACCGTTCGCAGAGCCTTCGCGGCCCGGGTCAAGCAACAGCAGGAGACGCTGGCTCAGGAACTGAAATCGATGCAGGTGGACCACATCCTCATCCGCAACCTGGATTCCGAAGTGAAGGCGCTGAGATCTTTCTTTGAAGAGAGAAAGCGGCGCCGGAGGGTGAGGTGATGAACAGGCCGCTTATCTTTCTGATCGCTCTCTGGGCAGGACTGTGTGGCGCGCAGGGGTTGACCCAGAAACTGGTGGGGGCGGAGGATCTGAGCGTGGGTGACCGTTTCAAGCTGGAGATCAGGGCGGAGCTTGACCTCCGGACGGTGGTGGTGCCGGACACCCTCAGCGTGTTCCAGGTTTTGGGCACCAGGGTTTTCAAGGACCCCAGCGGCCGACGGGGGTTGGAAGTGATCATTGTGCCTCTGTATCCGGGCTCACACAGCTTTCCCCGGCTGGAGGTGAAACCGGCCGACGACTCCCGGGAATCGCTGTTCACGGACCGCTTCCGGCTGAACATCATCCCCGTCAGGACGGCGGCCGACACCCTGCTGGTGGACATCAAGCCTCTGGAGAAGTATCCCCTCCAACTGCCCTGGTGGCTTTATCCGGCGCTTCTGGGCCTGGCTGTGGCCGGTCTTGTCTTTGCCTGGCTCCTCAGGCCCGGAACAGCCAAAATTCAGGAATCCGCCCCGGAGAGGCCTCCGGCGCCCGTCACCCCCGATCCTGCCTGGAAAACCGCCCTCAACAGACTCGAAGCGCTGGTGACCGAAGAATTGATGTCCCGCGGCCAGTTCAAACTCCATCACTTCCGGCTGGCGGACATCCTGAGGCAGTTTCTGGAAAGCAAGTATCGCTTTGCCGCGCTGGAAATGTGCACATCCGAGATCGAACAAGTCACCCAACGCATCAGGGTGGATGCGGCGGCGGAGGTTTTGGCCTTCCTGCGCCATTGCGACAGGGTGAAGTTTGCCAAATACCAGCCCACCCAGGACGAGGCAAGGGCCTTGGAGGACTGGCTGCGCGACTGGCTGCGCGCGCTCGGCCTGCTGCCCGTGCTGCTCGCGCTGTTCCAGCAGTTCTCGCTGGTCTCGCCGCTCGCCAACGCCGTGGCGATCCCCGTCGTCAGCCTGCTCGTCACGCCGCTCGCGCTGCTCGGCAGCCTGGTCGTCGCGGCAACATCGGGAGGCAACGCGGGCATGGCGGCGATCACGGCCACCCAGGCCGCGATCCAGCAACAGCAACTTCGCTTCAGCCGCGCGCACGAACGCGAGGCCGACCGCCTCGGGATGCAGACGCTGGTGGCCGCCGGCTACGATGCCGAGGGCATGCCGCGGATGTTCACGCGCATGCTCGAGTCGCTGCGCTACGCGGGGCAGCGGCCGCCGGAGTTCCTGTTGTCGCACCCGGTGACCGAGAGCCGCGTGGCGGACTCACGCAACCGGGCACGGAACTTCCCCGCCGACGACGGACGCCACGACAGCGTGGATTTCGCGCTGATGCGCGCGCGCGTGCAGCTCGCGTTCGCCG
>LAHR01001071.1_pt1 | contig 12330 bp, 10 predicted proteins | sample 329641 | NCBI WGS metagenome assembly LAHR01 (sample SAMN03275701, study PRJNA271635) | activated sludge metagenome | isolation source: Sample C-3 Sludge from acetogenic chamber (third chamber) of Anaerobic...
GCAATTACCCTTAAATCTGCCTGATTGCCGGAAATGCAGTGCTTCTGAGCGGTGCGAAGTCCTGGCGATCCTGCGAGCCGATGATCCAAGCGTGATGGCCCTGACCTATGCCAAGCTGGAAGCACTGATGCTGAGCCGCGGGAAGACTGCCAAAGATGTCCTGGCGAAGATCTCCAGGGCTGAGGTCGTCATGATGGATGAGGGCCATGTCCTCTCCCTGCCTCCAGCCGTAAGCGTGCGAGCCTTTGCTTTGCTGAAAATCCCTGATAAGTACAAGATGCTGAATAAGATATACCAGATTTGGCTGGACTTCTGCCAGAGTAATGTCCAGACTATCCAGGAGCTCATGGAGCTGGCCGAGTCAGGCCATGCAGGGCAGCATCTTTCGAGGAGCATATTTAACCCCAGCTTCTTGGGATGGAGAGATCTCAAGAAGGCATGGGCTCAGCTCCGAAAACTTGCGGTTGCCCATGAGCTAGTGGATGATGATGTCCTGATGCTGAGGGATATTATTACCATCCTGTCAACGAGCCAGGTCTCAATAGGCTACATATCCGAGCACGAGGGCGAAAGCGGCGGTGTCTATGTCTCTGCCGGCCAGATCAGGCAGTACAGAGCGCTTAACGAGTTTCTGACCGTTCATGTCAACCATACAAGGGGTCTGTTTGTCTCAGGAACCCTCTTTGAGCCTCGTCCAGGCTACTTCTCCGAGCTGGCTGGCAAAGAGATCAAGAACGTAATATTCCCCGATCTTCGAGGTGCTACAGAGAAGCTGACCCTCATCCCTGATAGGTGGACGCTGGGAAACACTAATTTTGCTGAAAAGCTGCCACTCATCCTGGAAACCATTAAGGCCATAGCCGATCGAGAGAAGCAGCCCATTTACCTGTTAGCTCCAAATAGCCACAAAGCAGCTTGGCTGACTGAGGAGCTCTCCAAACTCGGAGTCAAAGGCATTTTTGTAGACTACTATCGCTCTGATCACAGTCTAGGGGTCGAACGAAAGGAACGAGTCTGCATCACGGTTGGCATGGCCGAAATACCTGCCAACGCCTGCGATGCTCTGGCGCGAGGCAAAGATTCAGAGGAGAGATGGCTGGATTCCAGGAGGCTTCGTCGCCAGGGAGTAGACGCAGCAACATGGCAGGCTGTCAACAGAGTAAGGGATCCCGATGGAATAGTTGAATCGAAGGTCTATTTCATTGGCTGCCGGCTGGATCGCATATTACAGGCTGCAACTTGGGGGACGAACCGTGAGCTTGTAGTGAAGAAGATCAAGGAAAGCAAGTGGGGCGAGGGGAAACTCATTAAGACACCTTACTTTGAGGTCCGAGTAGATGATAAGATTGAGCTTCCTCGGATCTATGGAGAACAGAAGAACGCCAAAAAACCAGAAAGACGATCTGTAAAGGATTTCATCGAGGGCTTTGAATTATATAATTCCAGCGGCATAAATTCTGAAAATCACGACATTTTCCCTATACATTATAGTAGAGAAAATAGTAGGGAGAATGTCGCGAAACTTAGAATTTATAATTTTCAGAAGAATGAATTTGAGCGCAATTCAACCTCGGAAGCTCTCTATTCGATGTTTGTGAATAGGACCGATAGCCATGCGCAGCAATTTCAGAATTCAAAGTCAGGAGATTGGGAGTTCTGGAAGGTCCCTTCACCGATAACTGAAGATAAGATCAAGCGGCATATAATAGGAGAAGTCACTCTAGGTACCTATGAGATTGCTCTTGACGATACAGTTACCTGGTGCGTTGATGACATTGACTCCCATAATGGAGAGACGGATGCCAGAGAGAAAGTAGCCAGGTTGGTTTCAACCTGCAGGTCCTACAGAATCCCTTTCCTGCTGGAGTCCTCTGGCAGTGTAGATTCTTACCATCTCTGGATATTCCTCAGCAGGACTAGGACTTATAACGCATTCCGGTTCATCAGGCAGATAAACTCCGAGTCAGGCGTTGAATGTGAAGCATGGCCTAAGCAGAAGAGTCTGAAGGACAAGAACGGCAAATATGGCAATCTGGTTAAGCTGCCTGTCTGCTACCATAACAAGAGCAAGAGCCGGTCGGCGTTCATTGATGCTGATACCTTCGAACCTTTGGAAGGTCCCATTTCTCACCCTGGTCTTGTGCATCTCCTGGAGATTCCGGATTTATCTGAGTCCGGCTCAGGGGGAATGCCTAGAGTTTCCGTTCGTTACGAGCCCAAAGTGAAGGTGCACTTCAGCAAATCTCTTGATTACTGTATGCAGAGAGCTCTGGATGATAAGGTCCCTCTTGAAGGCTCGGAAGGGCATCATCTCCGGCTGGCAATGGCCATAAAAGCTCAATATATCGGCCTGACTGCAGATGAGGCTGCGAGACTTTTCCAGAACCAGAAGGACTATGATCACAAATTCAGTTTGGACAAAGTGCAGGAAACCTGGAACTATTCCTATTCACCTTGGCCCTGTGAGACCCTGCGTGATAGATGTGGCCGGCTGGTGACCTCGTACTGCCCGAGCTGTCCATTCAATCAGGTTAAAGGAGTGAAAGGAGAAGCATGACCGGGAAACTGCAGTCATTTTATTATCCTCATTGTACTAATGTTTAAATAATCAATATCCCAAATAGGACTAATTAGCGGACAAAAGTAGGAATCCAGGTGAATTTGATGGAGAAGGCGACAAAATCAGACAAAATCCGACAGCTATCTCAGGAGCAGATGAATGCCATCGAGCATCTGCTGCAGGGCAAGAGTGATAGAGCCGTATCTGAGGCGGCGGGCGTGAGCCGGCAGACGGTATGGGAATGGAGAAATCGTGATCCTCTTTTCATAGCCGAGCTGAACCGTCAGAGGTCAGAGATGTGGCAGGAAGCCCATGAGCGGTTGAAGTCCCTGGCCAATCGAGCTCTGGATGTGGTGGAGCAGCAGCTCGACAGCGGCAATCCCAAAGCCTCCCTGGCCGCAGCCAAATACATCTTGCAAGGCACCAGGCTCCTGGGAGACACCAATCTGCCTAAGAGCGGCCCAACGACTCCCGAGGAAGTGATTCTGGAGAGGCTACGAAGTGAGGCTCGGAGTGAGCTGTATGCAGAGGGCAAAGGCAGAGATCCCTTTAAAGTTGACCCATTTGGGATCGATGATGAGGTAGAGGATCTAGCCAATTGCAGGTTGAGGAAGGCGATGGCAGAAGCAGGGTTATCATAGCTGGAGGGGGGCTCTCAATGAGTAAACGAGGCCCTAAGCCAGATCTTCCTAGGGTAAAGGAGCCACCACCTCTTCCTTCTCTGGATGAATTGATAGCAGAAAGCAGAGCATTGGGCTGGGATGATCTGGCCGATTCTATGGAGAAGCTACGACATTTAGAGACTCCAGAAGGCCAGAAAGCCCTAGAACGTAGGGAAAAGAGGCTCTCTAGGTTATGATTAACTTTTCCTCCAAGGATATTATGGCTTTGGAGAAATGGGCCAAAGGATTGAGTAAATTAGGCTATTTAGACCCATTATTAGTTAGATCGGCTCAAAATACAGTTAGGAGCCTTAAAGAAGACTTGAATGGTGATTCAATGAATAAAGACGTAGATGAGTTAAACAAAATGGCAGATAAGCTTTGGGATAGATCTCCAGCTCCTAGGCTAACTCCAGAGCAGCTTAATGCAATCGACTTGTTAATTTTAGGTAAAACCGATAGAGAGGTATCGGAAATAGTCGGTGTCAGGCGTGAAACAATCACAAAATGGCACAAAAACCCGTTTTTTACAGCGGAATTGAATGTCAAACGAGAGGAATTATGGACAGATTCAAAGCTCAGGCTCAAGGCCTTGGCCCATGAAGCAGTGAACACTCTCACCAATGGCCTCCATAGCTCCGATGAGAAGATAGCAATAACGGCGGCGGTTCATATCTTAAAGGTCACAGGCCTTTATGATGGTGAATGGAAGGGCACTCTCGAATTACCAAAGACTCCAGAAGAAGCGGTTTGGGCTCAGATGGTAAAGGAGAAGACTAAGCTTTACAGAGGAGTAAGGCCAGATTCATTTACGGATTGGTCTACAAAGCAATGGACAGAGCAAGTAGGCAAAGACCTGACCATTAAATGGATAGACGGTGAATATGAGCAGGCAGTAAACGATCAGAAGAAAGAGCTAAGAGAGTATAAGAAGAAGGAAAAAGCCCAGGAGGAGCAAATCCAGCTCCCTCAGATAGAGCCTGTCTCTTTGACTATTGAGGATGTAGAGGAAGATCTCCCTCCGGCCCAGGGCGATAGGCCAGAGCCGATTAAGGCTTGAGGGGGGCCTTCCCCCCCCGTGTTGGGCCTATAACAACATGAAGAGATCCATAAGCATATCATAATAAAAATCTTTCTTTATATACTAATGTACCAAAAGCAGGCCATAATCTTAATCCTTAAAAGGGGGAAAAGTTTCAAGCTCTGTCCCTGGTAGTGACCCAAAGCCTTTTCCTGTGAGCGATGGTTAAGGCATCCTGAGGGAGAGATATTTGGCGGCACCCAAAGAGATAGTGGAGTTGGTGGATAGATTTGAAAATAACCTGGCATCCTACAAATCCGGACATTACAACGAGACCCAGGTTAGAAGAGAATTCGTTGATCCTTTCTTCAAGGCCCTGGGATGGGACGTAGACAACGAGCAAGGCTTTGCTGAAGCCTACAAGGACGTTATCCATGAGGACGCTGTCAAGGTAGGAACCACCACCAAAGCCCCAGATTACTCTTTTCGTATTGGAGGCCAGCGTAAGTTCTTCTTGGAGGCCAAGAAGCCTTCAGTGGACATCAAGGATGATATCCATCCTGCCTTCCAACTCCGCCGCTATGCTTGGACAATGAAGTTGCCATTATCTGTTCTTACCGACTTTGAGGAGTTCGCCGTCTATGATTGCAATGTTAAACCGGATAAGACGGATAAAGCCTCCAACGCCAGGATTTTTTATCTGAATTACAAGGATTACCTGACTCGTTGGGATGAAATCACCGGTATATTCTCCAAGAATGCCGTTCTGAAGGGGTCCTTCGACAAGTACGCCGCAGATAAGAAGAGCAAAAGAGGTACGTCTGCAGTAGATGTCGTCTTCCTGGAGGAGATTGCAGGCTGGAGAGAGCTCCTTGCCAGAAATATCGCTCTGCGAAACCCTGATCTCAGCACTAAAGATCTTAATTATGCAGTCCAGGCCATAGTCAATCGCATTGTTTTCTTGCGAATATGTGAGGATCGGGGCATTGAGCGGCTTATGAAGCTACAGGACCTTCTTAATGGTGAGCGGGTCTATCCCCGGCTTTGTGAGCTTTTCCGCCGGGCAGATGAGCGCTACAACTCCGGCATATTCCACTTTGAAAAGGAGCCTAGCAGGGAGAGCCCGGATACACTAACTCTAAGCTTAAACATCGATGATAAGCCCTTAAAGGAGATCTTCAAGCGGCTTTACTATCCAGATAGCCCTTATGAGTTCTCAGTGCTTCCGGCTGAGATCCTGGGCCAGGTCTACGAGCAGTTTTTGGGCAAGGTGATAAGGCTCACAGAAGGCCACCGCGCCGTGATAGAGGACAAGCCCGAAGTAAAGAAGGCAGGCGGGGTCAAATACACGCCGGTCTACATTGTGGAAAACATCGTAGGAAACACGTTAGGCAAAATTCTGAAAGGCAAGACACCGCTTGAAGTGGTGCTAATCACCGTTTTAGATCCTGCCTGTGGCTCAGGGTCCTTCCTCATTGTGGCCTACCAGTACCTGCTGGATTGGCATAGAGACTGGTATGTCCAAAATCTTGTGCCGTTGCTACAGAGTGGCCTAAAACCTTCTTCTCCAGAGATAAGGCGGCTGCTCCCTGGTGTTGAGACGGGCAAGAAGGGGCGGAAGAAAGAGCCCGAGCTTCCTGTCTACCAGGGCCGAGGCGGTGAATGGAGGCTGACCACAGCAGAGCGTAAGAGGATACTGCTGAACAATATCTACGGCGTGGACATCGACCACCAGGCCGTGGAAGTGACCAAGCTATCCCTCTTGCTGAAGGTTCTGGAGGGCGAGAACGATGAGACGATCTCAAAGCAGCTTAAGCTCTTCCAGGAGAGGGCATTGCCCGATTTAAGCAATAACATCAAGTGCGGCAATTCGTTGATTGGCTGGAACATCCTGAAAGACAATCCAGGGCTAACACAGGAAGAGATTGATCGGATCAATCCTTTTGACTGGGATAAGGAGTTTCCAGATATAATGCAAGCTGGTGGTTTTCATGTGATAATCGGAAATCCCCCTTATGTCCGTATACAGGTAATGAAGGAATGGGCACCAGTAGAGGTCGAACATTACAAGCAAAAGTATGCGTCGGCTAGCAAGGGCAACTATGATATTTACGTAGTTTTCGTGGAGAAGGGCCTCAGCTTGCTAAATGAACATGGGCGATTGGGTTTCATCTTACCTCATAAATTCTTCAACGTCAAATACGGCCAACCTTTGCGTGAATTGATTGCAAGAGGCAAGAACCTCTCGGAAATTGTTCATTTTGGAGACCAGCAAGTGTTTTCAGGAGCCACAACTTACACTTGCTTGCTGTTTCTAAATAAAGCAGGATCTAATTCGTTTTTGCTCAAAAAGGTTGATGATTTAAGTAATTGGAGAAGCACTAACAACGCAATCGAGGGCTACATTTCGTCGGATAGTGTTACTGGAGCGGAATGGACTTTTCAGGTAGGTAGTAGCGCAGCCCTATTTGATAAGCTGAGTAAAATGCCCTTTAAATTGAGTGATATAGCTGAGAGAATATTTCAGGGTATAATCCCTGGGGCCGATAAAGTCTATGCAGTTAAATTAATTAACCTCGATTCAAGAAGAGCAAGATGTTTTTCACGGGCACTAAATGCTGAAGTTGACCTTGAGCCAGAACTTCTCCGCAAGATAGTGAGTGGAGCGGAAGTTGGACGCTTCGTTTTGAGGGAGACGAATGAAAGAGTTATCTATCCATATTATAATGAAAACAATAATGCTATACTAATTTCTCCGGAGGAGCTACGACAGAAATTTCCGCTAACATACGAATACTTCCAAAAAAATAGTGATCTTCTCGATATGCGGGATCATGGATCTGCGAAAGGGCCAGAGCGGCATAAGTACATTCGGCGCCAAAACATTGAGTTGCAGCCCATGAAAAAATTAGCTGTCCCTCGTTTAGTAAGTCGCCTACATGCAGGATTTGACAAAGATGGTGATTTTTGTCTGGACAACGTGGATGTTGGAGGAATAATGCTCTCTCAAGGTATCTCCTACCACTACATTCTGGGCCTTTTAAATAGCAATTTAATAAACTTCTACTTCATAAGAAACACGGTGCCATTTAGAGGTGGCTTTTTCTCAGCAAATCGACAGTTTATTGAAAATCTCCCTATCCGCACCATAGACTCATCAAATCACCAGGACGTTACACGCCACGACCGCATAATCTCTCTGGTAGATAGCATGCTCTCCTTTAACAAGCAACTCCTGGAGGCCCGTACACCCCATGAGCAGATCACTCTCCAGCGCCAAATAGAGGCCACAGATGATCAGATAGACGCCCTGGTCTACGAGCTTTATGGGCTGACTGAGGAGGAAATTAAGATTGTAGAACGTATGTAAGCCCGCCCTACAGGCTTCCCTTAACCTTCCATCAACCTTTCCCTCCCAGGTACGTATAACTGACAAGTTTTAACCTTGGATTTCTCCTCTTTCTACCATTCAGGCCAAAGGGCTAAAATTGCGTTGGCCTAACTGATTATTCCATAGTCTATGGAATTTTGATCAAGTTAACTTGATTGTACTACTGTTAGCGATCAATCTTTCCTACTGCTACCGATTCTGATAAGCCTATATCTGGAGCGTACAAGTAGACCTTTCGAGGTAGAAAGCATATTTATAAAAATATCATGGGATCCGATTCTGGTCCTGGCTAGCGGGATGGCGGAGTGCGTGCAACCTGAAAAGTTCTATGTCATTTTAATGGAGATTGAGCATAATGTCATGGAACTGTTCTGCCTCCGGGAATGAGATTCTCGCGTCATCGAAAGGTTTTTCATCATATCTTGCAATCTTGAAAGAAGATAACGGAGGGATTATAGTCTTGGAAATCCGTTCTTTGGTAATCGCGTCACTTCTGACGATGCTGTTTTCAGGGGTAGCATGTGGAGGAAACCTTCTACTTGGAGGAATCAACCAGGATAAGCCGGTGTGTGTTGAACCATGTTCCAGTGCCGCCAATGATGACTACAAAAAAATTGCTGCAGATTTGGATGCATATTACTTTCCGATGTATTATTCCGATGAAGCAACTAATATCAAGGAAGTTAATAAGGCTGCAAGAGGAGAGGCAACAGAACAAAACGGCCTAAAGAAACTAGAGGGTTTAAAGAAAAAGGATGGTACTAATCATTATGAGACTATTGTGGCGTATTCTGGTGGCACATCAACTGCTGTAGCGGCTCTCGCCGATAACGCTAAGTATGGATTAACTTGTGATACACTTATATTGATTTCGCCTATGGCTGCCAAGACACAAAAAAACTCAGATTTGACTACTGGTCTAGCGGCGGCGACGACCCTAAAGTATGATTTCGAAAAAGCGATTGAAGATATATTAGTAAGCGGTGCTGTAAAAAATATTGTAGTTATTCAATCGGAAGATGATCAATTACTGGCTGGAGACCTCTATCAATTCCGATTTTCTAATGATATGTTTTCCAACAAGGAAATTAATTCAAAGATTACGATACATGATGTAAAACTCGATCTTCCAATAACTCCAAATGGAGATGAAAATGCGGAGAGCACGACTCCAATTGGTTACACCGGTGAGCAAGCTCACAAAGATATTTTCTTTGAATACGCAAAGGATCACCTTAAACTTGGTAATGATGGTAGGGTCTATTACAGTCCAAATGGTGTGGATAGCAATTCTCCTTTAGTACAGGCGCCAGAATTGGGTACTCCGCAGAAAACGCAACAAAAACCTGCAGAAAGCTCTGAATCCTCGCAAGAGTCCACAGATACACCTGAATCCTCGCAAGAGTCCACAGATACACCTGAATCCTCGCAAGAGTCCACAGATACATCTCCTGACGTGGAAAGCGTGCTTGAGGAAATAGATAGACAGTTTCAGGATGAAAATAGTGACCTAGTAACGGATTTAATTAACAATTTGAACTAGCCCAAGTGCATACAACTTTTTATTCAACATTTTTATTTTTATGTTTCATGACCGGTCCCTACTGGCGTGCGCTCTGGGGAAAAGCCTTATCGTGATCAGCAGCAGTAGCCGGGGTGAATCGCTATGAGCAGGTTGATCAAGCTAGCTTGATCAGAATTCCATAGTGTGTGGAATGAAGTCCTTGCCAAAAGCCGATTTTGGGCGATTTCGAAACCTGTCCAATGGAGGTATGAATAACTTGCAGACCCGCCGGTCTGGCAGATGGGGAGCTGCAGGAAGATGGACCACGAGACGGCACTCCAGAAAGCACGGAAGATGAAGAGGGGGGCCCTGGGGCTCTCCGATAATTAATCCCGTTATTTTAATAATTTTTGTAAGGCCCTAGAATCGACTTTCCCCTTGTCCAATGGCTCATAGCACCTGGGGAGAGAGATCCACCCAGGGACGCTATGTAGCTAAAGCGTGCCGTGGGATGGAAGGCAACGGGGCTAGACAGTCGTGCATCCACATTGTTTGAATTTAAGTCAACCCTTAAAAGAGGTGTCAACTATAAATAGAATGAACCGTTGGTTCTAGTTATAGACAGGAAGGTGTTTTGCGATGGTGTGCTCGGACTTGATAGAAGGTGCGACGGTGGCGGTGAGACCATCAAGCAGGTCGTTGATGCCCGCTGAAGAAAGGCTAAGTGCCCTCTCACTTAGCGAATGCCAGCACTTCCTAGAGAGCGTTGCATACCACAAAAACATGCTGGTAGAACTCGCTAACAGGTGATTACTCCAGCTTCACAACCATCCTTTTTACCCACCTCGCTATTTTATCTATCTCTTCTCCCTCAGGGCACGTGTATTGAGCTATTCTTACCATTACACGAATTATCTCATCTATGTCGCTTCTGTCGAAACGATATCCGTTTTGCCTTAAAATGAGGTCTGCTAACTCAAATGCAGTTCTCTTTTGGCCATCCCAAAAAGGATGACGTTCTGCCAAAAAGAGCGCCTGAGCCGCTTTCCTGAATAAATCCGACTCGTAATTGATGGCCTCAACTACAAAGGATAATGTACCAGGATCACGGATGCCCAGCTCACCGCCCATCTCCTCTATGAGGAAATCGTGAATTTGGATAACCTTCTTTTCGGTGAGCCTTTCCATCGCCAATGCGATTTCACCCAAGGTTTATGAATTATTTGAATGACTGCCTATTCCCGCAGTAGTTTCTGTATATCCTCATGCATGCCGGCCAGCTTCTTGGTGATAGGGTGCTGCGGCCCGTACTCCTGCTCCGCCAGGCCCTTGATCCGCCAGATCTCGGAGAGGAGCTTGCCGATCTCTTTTGTTATGTACTTGCGGTTTTGCTCAGTCATGAGTCCACCATCCTGAAATCATCTCCATATCCAAAGGGTTTTCGTGCGATGGTGAGCCACCGCCCACAAGCCAAAAGGCTGAAAGTAGATTTATGATTTATGAAATTCAGCAGTAGAAAAATGTAAGTAGTATTTCAGCTTCTGAATTATGAATTATGAAAGTCATAGGAGTGGCTATCCAGAAAGGGGGTGTGGGAAAGACCACGACCGCAATAAACCTGGCCGCTGCCCTGGCGAGAAAGGGAAAACATGTACTTCTGGTAGATGCAGACCCTCAAGCTCATGTAACCATTAGCCTCGGTCTTGATGAATGGAGCCAGCCTTCGACCCTTTATGATGTCATGGTCCGAGAAAAGGCACTGAGCGAAGTCGTCAAAACCACAGATACCACCGGCCTAGACGTTGTAGCCAGCACATATGACCTGGCCGGCGCAGAAATGGAGCTTTCGACCCAACCAGGCCGAGAGTACATATTGAGAAATGAGATTAATAAGCTGAAAGGCTATGATTTCGTTGTTCTTGATGCCCCCCCGAGCCTGGGAGTGCTCACGGCCAATGTGATACTCGCCAGCACCGTGCTTCTGATCCCGCTGCAGGTAGAATGGCTTGCTATGACAGGCTACGCACACCTCATCAAAACATTGAGTCTTATAGGTAGCCATCTGAAACACGAGCCAGAACAGCACATACTTTTGACCATGTATGATGGAAGGACAAAGACTAGCCAGGAAGTTGCAGACCAAATTAGGGACTACTTCAAAGAAAAGGTACTCAATACGGTTATTCCCCGAAATATCGATCTATCCAGAGCACCTAGCCACGGGATGACCATTTTTCAATATGCTCCAGACTCCACCGGAGCCATAGCTTACTCTCAACTTGCGGAGGAGATCTTAAATGACGAAACTGGGTAAGGGCGCAGCAGCGATATTTTCACAGGCTGAAAGTCAGACTCTGAAAGAAGATAAATCAATAGCTGAAATTCAGCCTTCAGAAGTAGAAACTCATAAGATGAAAGATGAGATAGATGCAGAGGCCCTTAAACAGGCCATTGAAGAAGGAAAGAAGTACCCGAAGGTGACTGTCTATTCCCCTATTATCGCTGCCGTTATGAGGTATAGAGAGATCACAACACCTCGATTTAAGCTGAGCCCAGAAGTCGAGATGCGCCTTGAAAAGGCTCTGAAAAAAGAAGACCCCAAACTATGGGCAGCAGTTGAGGAAAATATTCGTTGGAATAAACGGAAGAAATGAGAAAGCATGACAGAAGAAGAGAAGCCAACCACTACCAAGCAAACCGGCCCGCAATTCATCCCCAAACTCAAGGGCAAGAAAGTAATCATCCGCCTGGTATCTGGAGGCCAGCCAGTTACCGGCATTCTGGAAGGCTACAACCCATATGAGATCCTCATCAAGACGGCCAAAGGGCAAGTACTGGTATTCAAGCATGCAATAGCCACAATCGAGCCCATGGATGTACCTAAGCAAGACTTCATGCAGAGAGAATGAACATCTCCCCACAATCTCCACATGATCGTATTCTATGGATACTCACCAACAGCGGCGGGAAGATGAAGCGAAGTGACTTGAGGCGGCGCGTGAGCATGAGGCTTGCAGACCTGGAGCCTATCCTTGAAGAGCTGGCAAAGGAAGGTCGGATAAGGACCTCAGGCGATATGGTGAGCTTAAATCCAGCTCATCCTTCCAGGCAGAACTCCTGAGGCCACAGGCCATCATCAGAGCCCATAGATCCCGTATCCTCAGCTTCGAAGCGGCACCGGATCATCTCATC
>LAHR01001470.1_pt1 | contig 12177 bp, 7 predicted proteins | sample 329641 | NCBI WGS metagenome assembly LAHR01 (sample SAMN03275701, study PRJNA271635) | activated sludge metagenome | isolation source: Sample C-3 Sludge from acetogenic chamber (third chamber) of Anaerobic...
TCACCGATACCGGGTTGCTGAAAATAAACGAGGCAGAACCCAGGAATTACAGCGATGCTGACTTGGACAAACTGATCCTGGAGAAGATCAAGATGCGCGACGCCCTGAACCGACAGGAGAAAGATCCCAATCTGAGATCCACCAAGATGCTGTTCCTTGTGAAAACCGACCCCGAAGCCAAATATAACGATATGGTGAGGGTTGTGGACCATCTGGTCACCTACCGTGACCGGGCCATGATCTCCATTTCAACGGCAATATAGGAGCGTAGCAATGGCTAAGATAATGATGAAAAAAAAGCCGGAAGTGAGCATTCCCACCACTTCCACCGGCGACATTGCCTTCCTGCTGCTGCTCTTCTTCATGGTTTCCACGGTCTTCGTGCAGGAAAGAGTATTCTGGGTGCAGAGGGAAAGGTTCCCCTTCGCCTCTCAGAACGTTGAACGGATATCCCGCAATGAATCCGCCACCATATATATCACCCGCAAGGAAGAGATCCTGATCGACGATTTTCCCCGTTCGGTGGATGATAACTCCATCATCGATGCCATGCAGGCCAAGGCCCGGGAGATCCCGACCTTGCAGGTTTGTTTCAGAACGGACAGAGACACCCGCTATCAAGCCGTTCGCGACGTGATGATGCGACTTCAGGACGCGGATACCCGCAACGTGGTCTTTGAAGTGCAAAAAAAGCTGTAAGAGGTGAAATATGGCACTCAAATCATTTGACTGGAAAGACCATTGCAACGCCCAGTTCAGCAAGGCGCTGGCCTTGGCCATAACCCTCATGCTGTTTGCCTTCCTGGTTACACCTAGGTCTGATTCGCAACGCCAGAAGGATGTCACTGCCATGGCCGAGATGGCTGAAGCGCCTCCCGACCAACGCCAGAAGGAAGAGGATGTCCAGGAGCAGGAAATCCAGATCAACATCCCGATGATCAGTGAAGAACTGGCAACCGAGGACACGCCTGAACTGGCTGAACAAAGGGCCCAGGCTCTGCAGGTCTTTGGCGACCTGCAATCCACCACCAGTTCATCCATTCAGTCTGGAAACGATGACAAACCTTTCGATTTTGTTCCCTGGGACGACCCGCCGGTGCCCATTGGCCGCATCAATCCTGTGTATCCGGATTTTGCCCGCCGGGCAAACGTACAGGGCACGGTGATGTTGGAAGTTGACGTCTACAAGGACGGCAGCGTGGGCAACATCAAAGTGCTACGCTCTGTCCAGGGCGGCCCCGGTGGTTTGGACGAAGCCGCGATCGCGGCGGTACGCTACATCCGCTTCCAACCCGGCAAGAGCAGCGGCAATCCCGTGGATACAACTGTGATCGTACCTGTCGAATTCAAATTAAATTAAGATACATTGGGAGTATTGCATGAAGTTTAACAAATTCGTATTCTGCCTGCTGTTGGTTTTGCTGGTCTCCGGATCGGCTTACGCGGCCATGGCTGAATCTTCATCAGGATCGAAGAAACTGGACCTTTCCCTATACCACAATGTGGGTAACATTTGGCTGAGGGTGAGTAACTACGGTTTCTTCGGCTCCGGAGACGACGTGGTGCCACAGTACCCATCCCTGGAGTATCCGGGTGGAAGCGGCATCGACTACCTCTACCAGGGTGCGCTCTGGTTCGGAGCCAAAAAATACCGCCGTGACGATGCCGGCCGCAAACTTTACTGGAAAGCCCAACATCCCAGCGCCGACAGCACTGGCACGGTTGCTGAGGGCTCAGTTGATTGGCGGCCCTGGATGGATCCTGTGGTCGACACGCTGGTAACAGTGGGTTTTGACGGAGACGCAGACCTTTATGAATTCCTTCCGGCTTACAATCCCTTGGTGGCTGGAAACGCTGCTGCAGTGGATATGTACAACGCCTACAATGCCTTGGACGGTATTGCATCTGCCAGCACCCGATACCAACAGCGAGGAGTGGATGACGACGGTGACGGAATCATCGACGAGGATTTTGTAGGCTACACCTTCCCCCTGCGAGTGGCCTCCGAGCTTCCCAGCCAGTTCCAATCCTTTGGCTCACAGTATATTGCCGACACCCAAAACTACGATATCATCAACTCCGGAACGAATGCCGAGATCTGGTTCCCCCTGGGGTTCATGGAATTATCGGACAGGATGCACACAACCTTTGATTTCGCCAACCCCAACGACGACGACGGTGACGGCCAGGTCGACGAGGACGGAGCTCCTGTCTCGGAACAGGACTTCATCTCTTTCTATTACGACTATTGCCCCCTGGGCACGATCGGCGATCGCGACCTGGGCCAGTCCAGAAGCGGAAACCGCCATTATCCGCTTAATGTGCGCGTGAGGCAGATGTCCTACCAATGGAGCTACGACTTCATCAAAAACCTGGTCTATGTGGAGTTCGATGTCACCAACATGAACATTGCCACCCAGGACACCCTTTTCGATTGCGCCATGGGCATTTACATGGACTGCGACACCGGCCCCCAAAGTATGGGTTCTGAAAAAGCGTCAGACGACAAATCCGGTTATGTCAAGGGTGAGGGATATGAATTTGCCTATACCTACGATGCAGACGGCGATGGCGGCCTGACCACCGGTCTGGTTGGCGCGCGCGTTTGCACGCCTGACCCTGAAAAGCTCCGGTTCCATTGCTGGTACTGGAAGGTGGGAGACGGTCCGGACGACTCTAATCCCTATTCCTGGAACTTCTCACCCCAGCGCACAGCCAACGAAAAATATTGGTTGTTGACAGGCAAGAATCCCAACGAAACCAAATACGCCCCCCTGCGTCCCGAGCAGATCGACCAGACGGAATACGAACAACCCTCCCCCAACGACACCAGATTCCTGTTCTGCTTCTACGGCGATCAAAAGGGAATGGGCTCCCCAACAGAGAATTCCTGGAACCTTGCCCCCGGCAAGACCATGAAGATCGTGGTTGCGGTGTTTCCCGGTGACGATAAGGAAGACCTTAAAGGCTCTTGCCAGTGGGCAAAAGATGTCTACGGCCGGGCTCAGCTGCTGAATGACGTTGTGCTTCCGGACACTTTCCCCCACTATAATCCGCCGGAACCTCCAGCCATCCCCAAACTCTTCGCGGAGATGTCCGACAATGGCAACAAAATTGATCTGTATTGGGACAACCGCAGTGAGTTTTCCACCGATACCAAGACGGTCAGCAGCGCTTATATGGGCTGGCAACATCCGGACGGCCCTCAGTATAAACCTGGGCTGGATTCAGACCCCAACGCGGTTGACTGGAGTACTTACCCCCTCGAATTTCAGCGGCCCGCCCTGACCGATTCCCTTGCCAGCGGCTGGAACCCCAACGCAGAGGTCAATCCCTACACGGCATTTCGCCTGCGGCACGATTTCCAGGGCTACAGCTCCTGGGGCAGAAGTGGCAGCGGATCACAGGAAGACTGGACCTTGATGGAGCGCTGGGACAAAGTCGATACTGACCAGGATATTGAGGATTACTCAGTAAATTATGGGACAATATATCCAGGGATATTCAAGAATTACGGCGGCTACCTGGGCGTCGACAAGGGATTGCCCAATAAAAACGAATGGAAAAAGGATCTCACGCCAGGTCAGGCGGCCGAATTCTATACCCAATTCACAGCCTATGACGAAAACTATGCCTACACCCAGAATCCGGGTGACATTTTCTACGGCTGGCCTGTCTACGATCCCACGGTCGACTGGAGCACAGACCTGGAAGAGCAGGCACAAGCCATAGCGGATGCAAATTCCGGCCTGCCAGCGTTCATGATCAAGAATCTTCAGGCCCGGCTTTTCAAGCATCCCGAGATGCGGCCGGAGATCTTCGATGAGCTCTATGATTCCAATATGATCCCCCTTCCTGGTCATGGCGGTCAGGTCAATATTCCCCAGTCCACCCCACCCACTCCCGCAGAGCTTGATAAGCTGGCCAATTTGAAAAATGAAAGGCTTGCCCGCAGGTATTACCACTCCGCGATCATGTACCCCCGCAAGGGTGTTGAATGCTATGTGGCGATAACAGCCTACGACCGCGGCATGCCTGAAAAGAAACTCAATTTCCTGGAAACCGGTCGCGACGCCGATGCCAACATGAAGATCTTCTTCCCCGGCACGCTTGCCCGGGAAACCATGGATAACATCTATGTGGTGCCCAATCCCTACATTGGCAGAAGCACCTTCGACGGCCGTCGCGACAACGACGAAAAAGGCGACAAGAGCCGCAGGCTATGGTTCATCAATCTGCCGCAGCAGTGCCAAATCCGCGTCTATACGCTGGCTGGAGATCTGGTGCAGGAAATGGATCACGATGGAGCCTACCAGGCCGACATCATCACTGTTTCCAAAGCCGCCACTCAGGGATTGGCCGCCAGCGGAATGCACGCCTGGGATCTGCTCTCCAAACACAATCAGATCATCGCCCCCGGAGTGTATCTCTACTCCATCCAAAACAAGGCCGACAACCAGATCAAGGTCGGCAAGTTCGTCATCATCAAATAGGGGAGGAATAGTGAAAAAACAACCTGTCTTGATCGTCGTTCTGGCACTCATGATGTTGCCCGGACTGCTGTCCGCCAAGCCATTCGGCAAGGTCGGAACGGCAGCTCTGCAATTCCTTAAACTGGGTGTGGACGCCCGCGCCATCGGCATGGGCGAAGCCTACACCGCAGTCACAGACGACGTTTCTTCTGTATACTGGAATCCCGCCGGACTTGCCCCCGCCTTTGAGAATCAGGCCATGGCCTCCCACACCAACTGGCCTGCCGGCATCATGCACGATTTCGTGGCCGGCACCTACACCAACGGCGTCTCCACCTTTGCCGCCTATGGTTCTGTGCTGCACATGGACAAGATGGATATCACCGATGAAGAAACCTTCGGGCCCACCGGCGAGCAGTTCACCAACAGCAGCATGGCGTTTGGCCTCAACTACGCGCAGCAGTTCACAAACAAGTTCTCCGCCGGCATCGGCGTGAAGTATTTGAGGGAGAATCTCTACACCTTCTCCGTGAACAGCTATGCTTTCGACGTCGGCTCAATCTACAACACCGGCTGGAAAAACCTCAAGATCGGCATGGCCCTGCGCAATTTCGGCCCCGACATCCGCTATCTGGTGGATGACGACGAAGACGGCAGCAACGACGAAGATCCCTTCGACCTCTTCGACAACGATGGCGACGGAATGATCGACGAAGACGGCCAGGAACTCGATTCCAAGATCCCCATGAGTTTCTCGCTGGGGATCTGTGGAGACGTGCTGCGCACCGACACCACTCATCTGATCGTTTCCGCCCAGTTGGACAACGTTATCGACCGCATGGAAACCTGGAACCTCGGCGCGGAATACAAGCTGGGCAACCTCTTCCTCCGCGGAGGCTACCAGCTCAATTATGATGCCAATGGCTTCAGCGCCGGGCTCGGATACCAGATCCCGACCCGCTTTGCCATTATCAATATCGACTATGCCTACACAGACATGGGCGCTCTAAAGGAAACCTTCCTTAAAAGCGCTCACCGCCTGTCCCTCAAATTCAAGTTTTAACCTTATGACCCCAGAAATACAGGAGGTATAAATGAAAAAAACCATACTGGTCATATTAACGCTCAGCCTTGCCCTTGGCCTTGGTTTCGCCAAGGACTTGCTGCCCGCAACAACCTTGAAAGTACTGCCAACCTCGATCGAGAAGAAGACCCCGGTTGATCCGGACAACGCTTTCCCGGTGGTCCAATCCCGCGTGGCCCCGCAGTACAGCTTCACCAAGCTGCCCACCGCGATCATCACCAACTACTACGATTACATGATCGGCAGTTACAACGGCCTGCCCCTCAGGGTGATCCCCGATGTCGCCGGAGGCGGCTATTTCATGACCTATCACGGTCGCCGCCAACCCACCAGCACACGCCGTGTTTTCTACACCTACCTCGATGCCTCTGGCAACGTGATCAACAACAACGAGGTCACCAGCGTCCAGAAACACGAGGGTTACGCGACATTGGCCGTGGACCCCGTTTCCGGAAAACCCCTATATGCCTGGCATGCCAACACGGATGACGACGGGGAGTTGGAAGTTGAATTCACCTCCGATGCCTTCCTTGGCGGCATCTCAGGCCTGTTCAACCCCACCCAGAACGCCATCGACAATCCGATCACCATGACCGCGCCCGATGGAACCGTTACTGAAGTAAACGATTTTGACTGGCCCACCGCTCAGATCGGACCCTCCCCGGTGGCCGGAAAAAGAAGGATCTACCTCGCCGCCAGAAACAGCGAGACACAAACCTACGGCCCTTCCGAAAACCTGATGCTTGCTTATGCCGACTTCAATGATTATGACATTGAAAATGGCATCCCCTTTGTCTGGAACCACACTTCCATCCCCGAGATGAACCAATGGAACGTGGACGAACAATGGCGCCGGCCTTTCCACGCCATCACCACCGACAACGCCGGCAACGTTTATTATGCCGGTTACCACTTTGCCACGGAATCCGATGGGTCCACCAATATTCGCGAAGCGGACATGGACGTCTTCAGATGCCCCAACTACGGTGAAGGCACCTGGACCAGGATCAGCGACTACAGTTGGATACCCACCTGGAACCCGATCGGGGTGAAGGACAGCACCGGTCATTATTTTGTGGGTGACGATTACCCGGATGGATACCCTGATTCCTTGGTGGTCTGGGCCCTGGCCAACTCCTCCCACATCAATGCCGTAATGGACAACAACGGCAGGCTCCATGTGTTTGGTAACTGGGCCATGTCCACCAAAGACCGTGGCTACTGGCAGGATTATCAGGTGGTGAAGGAATTCGTCTACGACCCTGCCAATGAAACCTTCCAAGTCAAAGAGGTTTTCCCCCAGAAAGACCCAGCCGACACCTTCAACCAGTGCTTCGTTCCCTGGGACATGGAAGCACCCTGGGGTGAACCTGAGTACTTCGACGGTGGAGACGGTAATTTCTATCTGACCATCGCAGCCGCCGGCGGCGGACATCCCGGCATCAAATGGCCTTTCCCACACTGGGATGACGCGGCCAACGATGGCATGATGTTCCACTACAACAACAACAAGGTCACCGAAGCCAACGAACAGGGCATGATGGCTGCTGTCTGGCAGGACTCCCAGCGCGCGCGTTGGTTCAACTATGAAACAGATGAAGACTACTCTGCCTTCGCCAACACCCCCGAGATCTTCATCTCGGTATCTGCCGATAACGGCGACACCTGGTGCGAGCCCATCATCATCAACAACGTTGAAACCCCTGAATTTGCCGGCATCAAGCCCATGTGGGTCTACCCAGCCGACAAGGTGATCTACACCGGAATGCAGGGCGATTACAAAGTTGGAAAACTGGGTGTGATGCTCTACAATGACTTCACCTGGGGTTCGGCTGCCATCGATCCTCCCTATCATGCCAACAATGACGGCGGTGAAGTGATGTTCATGGAACTGCAGATCGTCTTCACAGACGTCGCCGCGGATGACGATGTTGCCCCCGCGGTCACCCGCATGCTGAATCAGAACTACCCCAACCCCTTCAATCCCGAAACCACCATCAGTTTCGACCTGCCCAAGGCCGGGCCTGCCAACCTTTCCATATACAATATGAAAGGCCAGCTGGTTAAGACTCTGGTGGACACAAACCTGGATTTCGGCAAGCAGAGCTTTGTCTGGAACGGCACCGACAACAGCGGGACCAACGTCTCCAGCGGCATCTATTTCTATCGCCTCTCCACCAATGGTGGGGTTGAAACCAGAAAAATGATGCTCATGAAGTAATACTTCGCCAGATCACGACAACCAATCCAAACCCGGATGCCCCGCATCCGGGTTTTTTTCTTACCCCGGCTCAGCGGCCAGTTTTTGCTTGACAGCAATCCCCGGCACGAGATTGTGCCTCAGAAGTCAATTGACTCGATTCCTGATGTTTGGGTCAAGCTTCGTCAGTGGAAAAATAATTGAATAGGTGCTGCGCTCCCTTGAAAAACGGAGCCTGCTGAGCAATCTAAAACCAACAAGAATATGGAGAAAACCATGAACCGTATTTGTGTGTTCATCCTGGTCCTGGCCCTCCTGCCAGCCCTCGCGCTGGCTGAGACCATGATCTCCGGCCCGCAGCCAAAACCGCTGCCCAGCCCCATGGGCAGGCAGATGGAAAAACAGCGGAACGTGCCCCTGTACACATTCACCAAAACCCCAAGCGCCATCATCACCAATTATTACGACTACATGATCGGCGCCTACAATGGCATGCCCCTCAGGGTGATACCCGATATCGCCGGAGGCGGCTATTTCATGACCTATCATGGTCGCCGCCAAGCCACCTCCACCCGCCGGGTGTTTTACACCTATATGGATGCGGCCGGCAACGTGGTCGACAACACCGAGATCACCAGTGTCCAGAACCACGAGGGTTTTCCCGGCATCGACCTGGACCCCGTTTCCGGAAAACCCCTGTATGCCTGGCATGCCAATGCCGACGATGATGCCGCCAACGAGACCCAGTTCACATCCGACGCCTTCCTGGGCGGCATCTCCGGCCTCTTTAACCCCATCGACCTTGTCTGCGACTCCCCGGTGGAAATCACCCCTCCCAGCGGAACCCCCACCACCGACAACGAATTCATCTGGCCCTGCGTGGTGATCGGCCCCTCCCCGGTGGCGGGAAAACGCCGTGTCTACGTGGGCATGCGCAACTATGTCACCCACACCATCAATGATTATCCCAGCGAAAACATGTACATCGCCTACGCGGACTTCAACGCCGACGACATCGAATTGGGAACCCCGCTGGTTTGGAACCACACCACCATTCCCGAGATGGATGCCTGGAATCACGATCCTGTGCAATTCCGCCGTCCTGTTGGAACCCTGATCGTGGATAACGCGGGAAATCTCTACTGGGCCGGGCATCATGAAGCCAGGGATGCTTACGACAATTACCTCGATGAAGGCAATATCGACGTTTTTGCCTGCGATAATTATGGTGAAGGCACCTGGGTCCATTACAGCGACTATGGCAACATCCCCACCATTAACCCCAACACCGCTCCGGACGACACCACCGGGTATTGGACAGATCCTGATGCCGGAGATGTTCCTTACGGCGACAATGGTGAAATGTACTGGGGTGTGATCAATTCCGGGCACTTTAACGCTGTCATAGATTACGACGGCAAACTCCACGTGCCCAGCCTCTGGGGCTTGAGGGCTTACAGCGGATACAGTTATCCCTCCCTGCAGTTTGTGAAGGAATTTGTCTTCGACCTCAGCACCCATGAGTTCGATATCCGCGACATCTACATGCAGCAGGATCCCACCGACACTTTCAACGGAACCTTCACTCCCTGGGACACCGAAGCCCCCTGGGGCGAGGTGGACGAATTTGGCGGCGACGAAGAAACCGGCTATTATCCCCTGATATATTCAGACTGGCCTTTCCCCCACTGGGATGACACCGCGCATGAAGACCTGATGATGTTCCACTATAACGGCGTCAGATTCTCCGAGCCCAACGAAGAGGGCATGATGGTCTGCGTCTGGCAGGAATCTCAGCGCGCCCGTTACTACAATTTCTACGCGGAAGAGGATTTTGCCGCCTACTCCAACACCCCAGAGATCTTCATTTCCGTGTCTGGAGACAATGGCGAAACCTGGAGCGAACCCATAATCATCAACAACGTGGAAACCCCTGAATTGGCCGGCATCAAACCCATGTATGTCTATCCCGCGGACAAGGTTATCTACACCGGTATGAACGGTGACAGAAAGGTCGGGAAGGTCGGGATCATGTTCTACAATGATTTCACCTGGGGCTCAAACGTGAACGCGCCCCCCTACCATCCCAATCCGGATGGCGGCGAAGTGATGTTCATGGAGCTGCAAATATGGTTCTCAGGCTCAATTGAGCCCCCCATCATTCTGGCTCCTCTGGATCCGATCGTGATGTATATGGACCAGAACCACTTCCTTGACGGCCTAGACCAGTATTTCCACAGTGGCGATCCGCAGGCAATTTACAGCCTGACCGGCAACACCCACATCGGTTGGAGCGGAGGAAGCGGGAACAGCATTACCCTGATCCCCGAAACCGGTTGGTATGGCACCGAATATGTAAACCTGAGGCTAACAGACAGCCAGGGGCAATACGTTGAGCAAACGGTAATGGTGACGGTATTGCAAACTTGGTCACATACAGAGGATTTCGATCACGGGGGCTCTCTGCCGCATGGGTGGAGCACCACCCACAGCGGGACCACCGGATATCCCTGGCAGCCTTATCTGGTGGGAGGAACGGACTACGGGATGAAAACCATGTCCACCACAGGGGGAACCGCCAATGAGCGCTTGATCTCGCCGGCGTTTGACCTGAGTGGGCTTGAGGATGTGCAAGTGGCTTTTGACACCGCATATCTACCCTACGGAGCAGGAACAGGCACCTTTGCCTACAGCCTGAACGGAATCACCTACCTGGCCATCGAAACCTTCGGTGTGGCCACCAACGGCATCAAGACCTACAGCCTGCCTGAACTGAATGGAATACCTTCGGTCCGCTTCCGCTGGACCTATTACAACTCCAGCGCCAGCATAGGAGAAGCCAACCACTGGACCGTGGATGATTTCAATATCATGGCCGTATATGTGGATACCACACCGCCCGCCCAGATGGAAGAATTCTTCGTGCAGGCAGTATCCGCGGACGCCATCCAGCTCGCCTGGTCGGCCTCTTCCGATACGGACTTTGCCGGCTACCGGGTATATTACGACGATGATCCCGCGGTCGGCACGGAAGACAACCTCTGGGATTGGTACGACGACCCCGGGCTGGAAAACGCCGGTTCCGGACTGGTGGGCACCACCATCACCGGACTGGAAGCCGCTACGCGCTACTACTTCCTGCTGCAGGCTGTCGATCTGCTTGGCAATATCACCCAGCATCCGAATATCATCACCGGCATGACCTCATCAATCGCGGCGCCGCTGGCACCCCAGAGCTTGACTGTTACTCTGGAAGGTTCCTTGCTGAGCCTGGATTGGGAGGACGTGACCCAGGACGAATTGGGCAATCCCATCACCGTCAGCTACTATGAGGTGCACGTGTCCGACCTGCCTTTCTTTGCATGCAGCAACGAGACGCTCGTGGATACCGTGCTGACCTCAGAACTGGCATTGGAGGGGGTGGTAGAACCTGCCGACCGGCTCTTCTTCAAGGTGATCGCCGTCAGCGGCGCGATCCGGGACAGGGGCATCAGAAGCAAGAATTAAACTTGGCGATAATGGGGGCGGGCCTCCCGCCCCCAGTTTTTTTGGCTCGCTTTCAAACCGGGTGGGTTAAATCCGGAGGGCGACAGAATGATGGCGAGGGCGCGTAAGCCCCTCGATTGATGAAAGGCTGAATCAGATCTTTTGCGCCCAAAAACGCCAGCCCAGGACTTTCCTCCGAATTCTTCCCGGGGTTGGATGATCCGTTGGTATCCAGGCCAAGGGCAGTCAACAGCCGGTTTGGCCCATCAGCTGGGCGTCAGTTATCCATCAACGGGCATTCAGGTAACCGGGGTGATGGTTCAGGCAATTCAGGATGCCTCCATGCGTGATGCTTGAAATCTCTAAAAATATTCGGCCCCGGATCTCCGAAAGGGAGCGCCGGGGCCGGCGTTTTATTTACCGATGTTGATCAGTTCTTGGCTGGAAGCTCTTCGAAGGCCGCGACAACGCGGTAGAAGGCCATGGGCAGCACTTCCGTGTCCTCCCAGCTGGTATCCGGCGCGAACACGGTGATGAAGGGCACGCTGCCGTAATCTCCGAAGGGATCGGTGGCGCGGTAGATGTGGTAGCGGTTGGCGTTGGTCACCGGGTTCCAGGAGACCATCACGCCGCCGGCGCTTTGGGTGACCGCGACATCGGGCACAGCCAGGAAGTTGAGGATCACCCTCACTTCCACGGAGGCGTAGCCGATCGCGTAGCCGTCATCGACCACGAAGTTGAGGGTCTCGAAACCGATCCAGTCCTGCGGGGCTGAGAAGGTGACCATGTGTCCGACGATGGAAGCCTGGATATACTGGCTTTCACCCACAGTGAGGGTGACCGGGTGGCCGTCCAGGTCCTCGATGTAGGGCCCGAAATCCACTTCCAGGGTACTGTTCATGCCAAACTCGAAACCTTCCACAGGCAGGGTGAGG
>LAHR01005138.1_pt1 | contig 12166 bp, 5 predicted proteins | sample 329641 | NCBI WGS metagenome assembly LAHR01 (sample SAMN03275701, study PRJNA271635) | activated sludge metagenome | isolation source: Sample C-3 Sludge from acetogenic chamber (third chamber) of Anaerobic...
GAAAGACAAGTTCGAAGACGTTAAGGACAAAGTGGCCAACGCGGTTGACAAAGCCGACGAGAAGCTGGACCAAGTAGTGGACGACGCCAAAGGAAAGATCGCCGATGCCGCGGACAAGGTGAAAGACTCCGTGGAACCCGAAGACAAGGTTTGAGCGTCATTCCAAGCCATAATAACGATCTGGGAGCTCCTTATTTGTAGAGCGACAGGATCTGAACCATCAGGTTTGAGACCAACCCGCAAGATACTCCGCGCGCCGGAGGCGGTTGCTTTCGAATGCGTGCTCTGACCCCAGCCAGCGAAAAATCGCCCTGGAAACAACGTTGGATGGTTGTTTTGGGTGGTTTTTTGCTGGCCATGGTTGGAGGGCTTTCCTATTCTTGGGGAGTGTTCGTGGAGCCGATGCAAAAGCAGTTCGGCTGGACCAAGAACGATGCCACTCTGCCTCTATCCGTGTTCATGGTGTTTTTTGCCCTGATGATGATCCCGGGCGGCAGGCTGCAGGAAAAGATAGGTCTTAAAAAGCAGATCCGGATCGGCGCTTTCCTTTACTTCACCGCCTACATCCTCAGCGCGTTGGTTCATTTCACCACCCACAAATGGTGGCTGGTATTCAGTTATGGGGTTTTGGGAGGTGTGTCCTGCGGGATCACCTATTCCTGCATCGCCCCCGCGATCCGGCGCTGGTTTCCGGACAAGCCGGGCCTGGCAGTGTCCCTCGGCGTGATGGGCTTCGGACTTGCCTCCACTTTCTTCGCCCCGTTCAAAGCGCGGGTGGCGCTTCCGCATCTGGGCATAATGGGCACCTTCATCATGCTGGGCGGGCTCACTTTTGTGGTTACCTGGATCGCCTCCAATCTGCTCCGTTTCCCCGAGAACGATTGGTTCACGCATCTGTTCGGAACAATGCACCTCACCGGCCATACCAGCAGTATCCTGGAAGACGTGGAACCCCGCCGGATGTTGCGCGAGCCGCTCTTTTGGCTCAGTTGGCTGGCATTTCTGAATGTGGTTTTCGGCAGCCTGATGATCATCGGGTTGCTGCCTTCCTTCGGACGGGAAGCGCTGAAACTCACAGCCGCCCAAGCCGCCATTCCACTTTCCTTTTTCGCTCTGTCAAACGGACTCAGCCGCCCCTTGGCGGGCTATCTTTCCGACCGGATCGGCTCGCTGCAACTGATGCTGATCGTATATACCCTGCAGACCGCGGTGTTTCTGATGTTGCCTTTTTACATCTCCACCCTGCCTATGCTGAACATTGCCGGGATGGTTTTGGGATTGGGCATCGGGGTAACGTTGGCTCTCTTTCCCGTGCTGAGTTCGGAGTTTTTCGGAGTAACGCACCTGGGCATCAACTACGGCCTGCTCTTTTCCGCTTATGGATTCGCCGCGCTGGCAATACCTTTGGGCACCTGGCTGCATACTGCCAGTTCCAGCTATACACAGCCACTGCTGCTGGCTGGCATACTGTCCGGGATCGGCACCCTGATCCTGGCCAGCATACTACTCTTCCTCAGAAAGCGTCCGCACTAAGCGCCTGTCTTTGCAGATATTCAATCGGCAAGGGGCGGAATTTCCGCCCCTGCTTATTTCTTTGGCAGCTTTCCCGATCGGGATGCTACAGGTAATTCAGGATCCTGTTCGCCCGGGCAATAAAATCCTTGAGTTCGTCTCCGCTGAAGGCTCGCTGTTCCAGCCGTGACAGGTCATGGATGTAGGAGCAGAGGGTTTTCACCTCCTCTTTCTTGCCTTCGGCGTCGAGTTGCAGGATCTTTTTGATCACCGGGTTTTCCTGGTTCACCACCAGAGTGTGGTCCTTCAGCATACCTGAATCCGCCTGGCGGTTGAGCAGGTCCATGTCGTGCCAGCGGCGCATAAACTCGTTGAAGACTATCATGGAGGGGATTTCCGGGGATTTGAGGCTCTTCACCTCCACCCGCAGCGGTGTGTAAACCTGAGCAAACAGGTCTTTGACCGTCTCCTTGCCCAGTTCCTCGCGCACGGCGAAGGGAATGTCGTAAGGCCGGATGATCGTCTTCTCCCCCTCCTGCACCAGCCAAGGATTCAACGCTGTGGCCGCTTTGGGGTGTTTTTTGATGAATTCTGCGTAGCTTTCCTTGCTGAAGGAAGCCTCCACCTGCTGGTCCAGGGCGCGGTAAAAGATCTCTTCCAGTTTGTCTGAATCAGCCCGGTTTTCCAGGTCCACCAGTTCCTGTTTGTCCTGGTTGACAAGCAGGTCGTTGACCTCGCTGTCCACACGGATGAATTCCACCTTGTCCAGCTTGCTTTCGAGCTGCTGGTAGAGGTGGTTGTCCAAGGGCGAGGTCTGATAGATCACTTCGATGCCCTGCTCTTTCATCAGGCGAAGGTAACTCACCTGGGTGTCTTCGCCGGATGCATACCAGACGCGTGTTTTGTCACCTTCGGACTTGTTTCTGGCAGCATATTCACCCAGGGAGACGTAGTCGCCGGAGGAGGATTTAAAGATCACCATGTCCTTCATCGCGGAGAAGAAATCCTCATCGCGTACAAGGCCGAACTTGATAAAGGTGTCGATGTCCTCCCAGTACTCCTCATATTTCTTGCGGTCCTCGGCAAAGGTCTCAGCAAAACGGTCGGCGACTTTTTTCACGATGTATTTGCTTATCTGGCGCACCTGAGCGTCGTTTTGCAGAAAACTGCGGGAAACGTTCAGAGGGATGTCCGGGATGTCGATCCCGCCCTTGAGCAAGAGCAGAAATTCCGGGATCAGGTCCTCGAGGTTGTCGGCCACGAACACATTATTGCAATAGAGTTTCACCTCCCCCCTGAAGAAATCGGGCTCCTTGCGCAGCTTGGGAAAATAAAGAATGCCGCGGAGGTTGACGGGGAAATCGGCATTGAGATGGATCCAGAAAACGGGATCGCGGTAGTCGTGAAACACCTGGTGGTAGAATTCCTTGTATTCATCTTCAGTAACGTCCTTGGGCTTGCGGTTCCAAAGCGCTTCCTTCTGGTTGATTTGCTTGTCTTTGAACATGATCGGCCAGGGCATGAAATTGCAGTATTTTTCCAGGATCTCGCGGATCTTGGCTTCCTCGGCGTAGTTTTTGGAGTCCTCGTTCAGATGAATGGTTACGGTGGTGCCGATCTCCTTGCGCTTGCCGGCCTTCATCTCAAATTCGGTGCTGCCGTCGCATTCCCAAAAAGCGGGCGGGCTGTCGGGAGCCCAGGACAGTGTATCGATGGTAACCTTGTTTGCCACCATGAAGCTGGAATAGAAACCCAGCCCAAAATGGCCAATGATGTTGCTCTGGACGTCCTTGAACTTGTTCACGAACTCTTCAGCGCCGGAAAAAGCGATCTGGTTGATGTATTTGCGGATCTCTTCCGCCGTCATGCCGATGCCGGTGTCGGAGACCTCGATGGTGTTCTTCTTGGGGTCCAGCGTCACGCTGATCTTCATATCCTGCTCAATGAAGCCGGGATCGGCGTATTTGCGCTTGTTGATGGCGTCCACAGCATTTGATATCAGCTCGCGCAGGAAAATGTCGTGCTGTGAATAGAGCCACTTCTTGATGATGGGAAAGATGTTCTCGGTGTGGATGCTGAGGCTTCCCTTTTCGGCCCCCTTCTCTTTTTTGGCGGCCTGTTTGGCTTCCTTCTTTTCTTCTTTGATCTGGTCTTTGGTCTCTTCGGGCATGAAAATACTCCTTGCTATGATGTTAGTGTTTGAGGATACAATAAGCAATGCGCGGGAATTGTCAAGGGAAATTGGCAGTTGACGCTCGAGACTGCTAAATATTCAGACGCGGTTTTCGGCTACTGGGAAATTGACTTCACGGCGGCCTTGCCTGAATGTCATTATAAGTTATTATATCCCATATCAAATTGTCAGGAGTTAGATATGTTAACGGAATTGAATAATACCAACTTTGACCCTGTGATCAAGCAGGGCCTTGTGGTGGTGGATTTTTGGGCTGACTGGTGCGGTCCCTGCCGGGCTCTGGCACCAACGATCGAGGAGCTTGCCGGCGAACATCCGGAGATAACTTTTGCCAAACTCAACGTGGACGACCACCCCGAACTGGCCTCCCGGCATGGAGTGATGAGCATTCCCACGCTCATGTTCTTCGTGGATGGGGAACTAAAAGACAGTTCCATCGGAGTGGTCCCCAAGACTGTGATCGAAAAGAAGCTGGAGCTGCTGCGCGGCTGACCTTACGGAAAGCGGATTGAAACGCACGGAATTGGTGAACCGGACAGAGTATCTGCTCTTCCGGTTCGCTCTTTTCAAGCTGCGACTGCTTCCCTATGCCTGGGGGCGCTGGCTGCTGACAAGGCTGTTCCTGGGGATCGGATATGGGCTGGGGATCAGGCGCAAAGTCGCTGAGCAGAATCTGCTCAGGGCATTTCCGGATCAGACCCCCCAAGAGCGCGGGAAGCTGCTCAAAAAAGTCTATCTCAACCTTGGCATCACCGCCGCCGAGCTCTATCTGCTTGACGAGCAGAAATTGATCGCTTCCGTCATCCTCAGCGGCAAAGAGCACGCGGATGAAGCCTTGGAGATGGGCCGGGGAGCGATCCTGGCCACCGCCCATCTGGGCAACTGGGAGGCGGCGAGAGTGCTGCCACTCTTGGGCCTGCCTCTCTCAGTGGTGGTTCAAAACCAACACAATCCCTATTTCGATGCTTACAATGCGGCTTTGCGCACCCGCCAGGGAGTGCGGCTGATCGATCACCGGCAGGGCATGAAAGAGCTGTTGGCCCGGTTGCGGGCCAATGAAATGGTGGCCATTCTCACCGACCAAAACGCAGGACCTAATGGCCTGATCCTCGATTTCATGGGCATTCCGGCCTCGCATTGGCGAGGGGTGGCCAAGCTTTCGCTGCGTCATAAGGTCCCCATCGTTCCAGGTTTTGCAGTGCGCACACCGCAGGGCGGGATCAACATCCGCTTTGAACCCATGCTCCACCATCCGGAACTTGAGGACAACGAGGAGAACCAGGCCATTGTTCTGAAAGAGCTTGGCCAGGTGATCGAAAGATATATTAAAAAGTACCCTGAGCAATGGTTCTGGGTACACCGACGCTGGCGGCAGACCGGCTTGATGCGGTCCCCGTCGCGAAAAGTGGATGAAAACCTGACCTGACGTGGGGCAAATGCCATTTTCGGCTTGTGGCCGGGATCTGCTGCGGCTGAAGTCAGCCACAACCATCAAGTTTCAGTTGACAATCCCCGCCCCTGGGAAATAAGGGATAAACCACTTTTTGGGAGTTCAAAGATGTTCATAGACCACAGATATGAGGTTTTGGAAAGCTTGGGCACGGGGTCATGGGCGAATGTCTACAAGGTTAGGGACGTCCGCACAGGCAACACCTACACGCTCAAACTTTTCCAATACCTTTCCTCGAGCGACCTTTACCAGCAGTTCAAAGCCGCAGACATGCACCACATCACCAAGATTGAGCATCCCAACCTCAACCGGGTGGTTGATTTCGGGCATGTGGGCGACCATATCTATTTCATCAGCGAATACTTTGACGGCGTTACCCTGAACCATTTCCGCTTCAACAAGACCAGGGTGAATGAGTTCTATGACATCATTGTGCAGATCTGCTACGCTTTGAATGCCCTACATACCCAAAACATAATGCACAAGGACCTCAAACCTGAGAACATACTTTATAAAAAGAACGGCAAGAATCTGGAAGTCAAGCTGATAGATTACGGATTTTCCAGGCTTGAGCTGGATAAAGACACCCAATATGTTTCCGGCACCCTGCCCTACATAGCCCCTGAGATATATACTGGCAAAGTAGCCGGCTTTTCCAGCGACTTCTACTCGCTGGGGGTGTTGATCTACCGTTTGATGACAGGCAGTTTTCCCTTCACCCTGGAGCAGATAAACGCGATGAGGAGCACAGGGCAGAGATACTTTTCGCCGGTTTACCCCTCGGAACTCAATCCCAACATTCCCCTGCCCTTGCAAAACCTGTGCCTCCAGCTGTTGGCCCGCAATCCCGAAAGCAGGTTCCAAAACAGCGAAGAGATCATCAACTACATCAACCGCAGCACCGGCCGCGAGTACCCCTTTTCCGTTTCCTGGTCGCTGGTGAACTCGATGAAATTCAACAGCTACCTGGTGCAGGACAGGATCGTGAACGTGCTTTTGGACTACCTGCCCCAGGTGGAGGCGGCCAACGGCAAGATCATATCCCTGATCGCCGGCGAGGGTATGGGCAAGGACAACATCCTCTCCCTATTTCGCTTCAACCTACTCCGAGGTGAGTATTTCATCTTCGATTTCACCTGCACCCGCCAGGAGCATGAGGCCTTTTTTGCCCTGATCAAGGAATACCTGCGTTCCCTGACGGAAGAGGAGATCGCGGCTGACTCTTCGCTGCTTAGTATCTCCGAAAAGATGCGGCGCTATCTGTTCATGTCGGAGCAAGCCGCTAAAGGCGTCACCCCCAGCGAGGATGATTTGAAGGCGGATTTTGACTTTGCCAAGACGCTGCTGACAGAACTGGCCAAAACCAAGCCGGTGATCTTCATCATCCGCAACATCGAGTATCTGCACCAGCATTCGCTCGAATTCATCAATTTCTTTTCCCAATCGGTGGTAACGCACCGCATCATGATCGTGATGAGCAGCACGGATTTTAAACAGGTGCGCAAGATCCAGCACAGCATCTTGGTCAACGTTCCCATGTTCACCCGGGATGAATCCGCCGCCTACATCCGTAAACTGGTGAATGGCCCTGTGCCGGACAAGTTCTGCACTCTAATCCATAGCCGCTCCGCTGGAAATCCTTATCTGATCCGCGAGATCATGATCCACCTCACGCTCAAGGGCATGATCCGCTACGAGGGGGGGCTCCATTTCCCGGAAAACCTGGATGGATACACCATCCCCACCCGGCCCCTGCATTCCATCTACACCCGGATGAGCCACCTCACGGCGGAAAGCTATCTGCACCTCCAGAAACTGGCCATAGTGCAAACCCCCATCTCGCGCGAATTGATACGCTATATCTGCAAGGTTGACGACAAAGAGCTGTACGACCTGCTCAACGAAGGCAAATACACCGAGATCCTGCAGAAAGTGGGCAACAACTATCAGTTCACCTTTGCCGAAGCCAAGCAGCAGTTTTTTGATCAGTGCAAGCCACGGATGAAAACCCTGGTCTCGCTTCGGGTGATCAAGTATTTCGACAAACAGCAGATCGCGGATCCACAGGTTTGCCAGGGCGTGATCCACAACGCCCGCATCGCCAATGATAGAGCGAGCGAACGCCGCTACCTGCTGCTGCTGCATACCCTGCACTGTGAGGAACACCTGCAGCAGGAGGCCTATGAAGCCATGGCCAGGGTGATGAAGATCGATCTGAGACCAGATATGGAGCTGCCGGAACAGGACCTGGTTGCCGATCTGCAAAAGTTCCACCGGATGACCGAATTTACCGGCAGCACCACAGAAGCGGATTTCATCCTCCAAAACGAGGACGCCATGGCGCAGTGTTTTGAAAAATACGTGCTCTTGGGAACCTTGGTCTTGTTTCAAGGAGACCGGAAGAGCGCCCTCAAGAACTTTGAGAAAGCGGAAAAAATGGCTTCATCCCCATGTCAGAGATCAATGGCCAGATTGTATCAGGCCCAGGTTTATGCCCGCACGGACCCGGACCGGGTTCAAAAAACTCTGGACGGAATTGATCTGGAGGAGGTATCGCTCGCCTTCAGGATCAAAGCGGCGACCTTGCAGGCAGCATATGACGCGCGGGATTGTGATTACGATTCCGCGGCCCGGGGATTGGAGACCTTTCTGGCGGAATTGATCCCCAGCCAAGATCCCGACGCCATGATCGAACTGGCTTCGCTGCACAATACCCTGGGTGAATTCTACAGCGTTCAGAAAAACGTCGCCGAAGCCGACGAACATTTCAACATAGCCCTGAACATCTGGAACAGCTACAATATCCGCCGGCATCTGGGCTGGATCTACAACAACCTTGCCGACCTCAACCTCAAGCAGGGATTCACCATCATTGGCCTCGCTCACTCGCAGAAGGCGCTGGTCTATGCCAAAGACCGCGGCAACCTGCTGGCAGAAGGCCGGGCTCTCTTGAATCAGGGCGAGGCAAAGATCAAGATGGGAGAGTTTGAAGAGGCCGAGGCCAGGCTGCTGGAAGCTCGGGAACTCATCAAAAACATCAAAGCGGACAAGTATCTGGTGTCGATCGAGCGTAACCTCGCCCTCGCCAAAAGCAAGATCATCGGGTTCGGCCACTATTACAAATTCATCAGCAAGAACGAACCCAAGTTGATCGAGGGTGTGGTAACCCAGATCAACCCCCTGGTGAAAACCTATTTCTACTATCTCAATGAGATGGCCAATCCCAAAAAACTGCGCCGCATCATCCGCAAAAATGCCCACATAGATTATACCCAGATCCACGAACAGGAGTTCTTCCACAACATCCTCTCGCTGCTGGCCATGGCGGAGAAAGACTACGCCACCGCCCTGAGCGAGATCAAACTCGCCATGCAGTTCGCGGGTGAGATCAACAACAACTATGCCCTGGCCGTGTTCAACGTGCTGCAAGCCAACTGCCACTATGGGCTGGGCGATATTGCAAAAGCAGCAGATCTGATCACCAAAGCCAGGCCGGCCATCGCGGAAAACCAATACCGCTATTGGGAAAACAGCCTTGACTTGCTGGAACTCAAGCTGGAACTTACCAACGCCACCATCCCCCTGCGGGATGTCCTGCGTAAGATCAACCGCCTGCTGGAACAATGCCAGGAGCTAAAATACTACCAACTGTTGGAAGAGCTGCTGCAACTGAAAATACAACTCCTGGTGGAACTGGGCGCGATGCCCGCGGCGGAAGAGGAATTCAGCCTCTACCGCAGTTATCTGGAAACCATCACGGCAGATATCAGCGAGGACGACCGGGCAAATTTCCTGAAAATCAAGCTGTATGACACAAAAGACCTTAGTAAATTCAGGGTCGTGCCCATAGCCTCCCGCAGAAGGGACGCCCGCAGCCGCTGGAATGAGATGCTTTTCGACATCTCGAACGTGAACAGTGTGCAGAGGGTGAAATTCCTGATCGAAAAAGGGATCGCCCAGATCATCGCGCCCTGGCAATTCACCTTGCTGGTCTGGTCCGAGAAAATCGGCAGTTACTACCTTTTCCATAGCTACAACCGCGATGGGGAATCAGTTCTCCCGGCCGAATTTGCGCCCTTCATCGACAAGGCCTTTCAAACGGACAACCTGGCCACTTTCAAACATGAGGGTAAAAACATCGCCATCCTGCCCCTGCTATCCGGCAGCAGAAAGATAGGCTATCTGGTGCTGAACGACAACGGGGAATTGGAATACACCGCCAGTGAGGTCGCCCTGCTCAGAAACATCAAATCGCATCTCACTGCCATGCTGATCCGCGCCTGGGACTACCAGGAAATTAAGCTGCGCATGGAAAAGATGAACCGGCTGATCGAGATCTCACACGAACTGATGGGCACTTTGAGCCTCACCGAACTCGAACAGGCGATGGTATCTGCAGCGATTGATCTATCCAACGCCACAAGGGGCTTCCTGATCAAGAAAGATGCCGATGGCAACAACCTGTTTGAGGTGCAACTGGATCAAAATGGTCAGATCCTCGAAACTGTCTTCGGCGTGAGCAAAACAGCCCTCAGCCTCTGCCAGGGCTCCCACCGCGACGTCACCGCCCTGAACGCCCAGCTCGACCAGCGCTTTGAAGATTCTGTGAGCGTGCACGACTATGCCATCCAGACCATTTTCTGCGGCCAGATCTCCGTTACTGATTCTTACACTGGCTACCTCTATCTGGACAACGTCGGCGACAGCACCCGGGAATTGTATCTGAATGAGGACATCATGGTCCTGCTGATGAATCTCATCGCTAACTCCGTCAAGAATGTGCTCCAATACTCAGTTCTGGTGCAGAAAAGCGCAGACCTGAACAACCTGGAACAGCTCAAGGATGAGTTCATCGGCATCGTGACCCATGAGCTGAACACCCCGCTGTTCCTGATCCAGGGCGCCATGACCAAGCTGAAACGCAGCGCCAATCCCGACGACCGCCAGCGCCAGCAGAACTTTTCCGAACTGGAGAATTCTATCAACAAGCTAACCATGACAATTTCTGACATTCAGACGATGAACCACTACAACCTGGCCAGGAAGCTGGATAAATCGCCGCTACGGGTCACCGAGGTGTTGGAATTGATCCATCAGCAGGTGGAGATCCTTTCCCGCGAACGCAACATGCACATCCGCCTGGAAATCGAGGCTGACCTGCCCCCGCTGCAATCCAACTGGACCGATCTACACCGGATGGTTTACAACGTTGTGCTGAACGCAGTGCGCTTCACTCAGGAATCCGGACTCATCACCATCGGGGCGCGCCGCTCCGCCTTCGTGCAGGAAAAGATCGACCACAAGGAATCGCTCGTGATCTTTGTGACAGATAACGGCATCGGCATTCCCAAACACCAGATCAATGATCTTTTCCGCAAATTTTACGAACTGAACGCCATCTATTCCCACAAGAGCGGGATCATCGAATACCGCAGTAGCGGCTTGGGCCTCGGGCTCTCAATCTCCAGGCGCATCGCGGAATTACATGGTGGCCAGATCGTCATCAAGAGCAAGGAAAATGAAGGCACTTCCGTGTTCATCATCCTTCCCTTCAAGTGACACTTGGCTAACATCCATGAAGCACTCCAAGCACCCCCACAACGGATCAACCAGGCGAAATTGGCTGCCCCTGATGCTCTTGTTGACAGTTATGTGCCTGAGGGTGTCGCTCCTTGGGGGACAACCAGCCCGGGAGAATGACGACTTTGCCTATATCGTTGAACTCTATTACCGCAACGTGGACAATCTGAACGAAATCGAGGCGGAGCTGGATTCATTCAGCAACCGCTATCCGATTTCGGAGTATGGCCAGTATGTCCAGTATTTGCGGGGCAACATTGCCCTGCGGAAAGGCGATTTTGAGCAAAGCAGCGGCATCTATCAGGAACTTGTGGAGCAGGAACTGCATCCCGACATCTTGCCTGATGTCTGTCTCAACTACGCGATAAGCAGCTACTATCTGCAGGATCATGCCCTGGGATTGAGCCTGCTCAAAGACCTGGAAAAAGCGGCCACTCATCCCTGGTATCGATATCAGGTGAATGTGTGGCGCGGGCGCATCAAAGCCATGCAGGAGCTCTGGTTGTCCGCGGAGGATGAATATCGGAAAGCCCTTGCCTATGATCCGCGGGAAGTGCTGTTCGACTACTTTCAGGCCTTGCTTGCCTTACATAAGGATGCTGAAGCCCAGGCTATTCTTGATACTCTTTCGGTCGCCTCTCCAGATCATGGCAAATATCACGGCGCCTGGCTGGACCAACTTCTGAATGAGGCTCAATATGATATGTTCGACGAATATATCTCGGGTTTGGACAGCCTGGTCACCTTCACTCCCCCATTCATCCTGCTCAGGATCAGAAAGGAACTGGACCAGGAAAACTATGCCGCCGCCAAAGCGCTGTTGCCGAAGCTGACCGAGACTTCTGAAACTGCCACCTATTACAGGGCTGTGCTGCTAAATCAAGATGGATTTTCGGCAGAGGCGGACGCGCTCTTCCGATCGCTGCTCAACTCCCGGGAAGGCGATCTGGCCGTGCTCTCCTACCTGGAAAGGTTGAAGATCCTCCACAACACAGATCCGGGCTCCGCCACGAGGCAACTTGAGAAATATCTGGAAAGCCCCCAGACCAGGCGCGGTGACGCGTTTAACCTCTTGGGCCAGTTCAGGTTCGCCGCCGGTGGGTATCAGCAAGCCCTGAACCACTTCATTGAAGCCTCAAACTACATCCTCACCAAGCCCACAGAAGAGCTCAATCAGATCCTGAGCGCCCGCTGCTATTACAATCTTGGCTGGCCTGAGCTTTGCGCCGCGATCTGCAACCGCTACCTGAACAACCACCCCAGAGGAAGATATCGGGATGTTGCCCTGTACTACGCGGCCAAAAGCTCCGTGTCGCAAGATGATGCCCGGATTGCCCGTCTCAACTATGAAAAGCTGCTGCGTGAGCATCCGGATTCTCCCTGGGTGACGCTGGCAGGCCCTGAACTGGCAGAGTTGTATTTCAACGCTG
>LAHR01005989.1_pt1 | contig 11915 bp, 9 predicted proteins | sample 329641 | NCBI WGS metagenome assembly LAHR01 (sample SAMN03275701, study PRJNA271635) | activated sludge metagenome | isolation source: Sample C-3 Sludge from acetogenic chamber (third chamber) of Anaerobic...
AAGACCTTTGCACATAATCCTCAGGGTCTGGTTAAAAAGTAAGAGCATTTAGGATCAAAAAGTAGTTTTTGAAATCTGCAAATAATTCTTGACAAAATAGATAGGCTCATATTTTGTCACTCTATCACAACGATGGAGTCCACCATGAGAACAGACAAAATGACCCTCACCGATTACGAGATCCAGAACAGCCTGGCCAAACTGGATCACTTTCTTCTTCAACTGGATGAAAACATCAACTGGGACAGAGTCAAGAAGACCCTGGAGCCCCTGGATCCCAGCCGGAAGAATGTTGCCGGCCGCGATTCCTACGAACCTCTCAAAATGTTCAAGGTCATGTTGCTGCAATCATGGTACGATCTATCCGATCCCGAGATGGAGTTCTATCTCAACACCAATCTTTTATTCATGAGTTTTTGCCGGTTCAGCATCAGCGAAAGCAAGCCGGACCACAGCACGATTTGCCGTTGGCGGAACCGCTTTGCCGAATCCGGGATGTTTGACCTGATCTTTAGCGGCATCATGACTGAGCTTCAGGAATTGGGACTAGAGATCAGGCAGGGCAAGATGGTGGACGCCACTCTGGTGAAAGCCCATGCCAGGCCAAACAGGAAAGTGGTGGTGGAAACCGAGCCGACCGGAGATGACGAGCAGACAGCGATACCGACCTATGAAGCCAGTGAAGTGGTGGTGAAGGAATCCTGTGATCCGGACGCGAACTGGGTGAAGAAAGGTAAGGTTTGTACCTATGGCTACAAGGCTCACACCATGACAGATTCAAACGGCATTGTCGTATGTATGGACGTGACCTCTGCCAATGTCCATGACACGGTCATGTTCCCCGATCTGATCGAAAAGGCCCAATTGTCAGAAGGCGACACGGTTTACGCGGACAAGGGTTACCACAGCGAACAGAACAAGAAGATCCTGGAGCGGCGCAAACTCACTGACCAAATCATGCACAAGAGAAAACGCAACGAGCCCGAAAATGAGACGATCGTGAACCGCAACAAAAGCATCTCCAAACGCCGCTATGTGGTGGAACGGACCTTTGGTTCGCTCAAACGGAGCTATGGCTGGAGCAGGACCAGATACATAGGATTGCCCAAAACTACTTTCTATCTGCAGATGAGGTGCCTGGCCTTCAATATCAAACGGGCCATGAAATTGATTTCTCTAAGCCCGGTATAGGGAAAATCCGTCCAGATTCTGTGAATTGGGTCTGAAAATGAGGGAAACGGGATGGAATGAGGGCAAAATATGTGGATAACTGAGCTTTTTCAGGGTTCATGTTGAGAATATTCTGAAAAAATTGTGGATAACTACAAAGTAGATCCTGGAAAGCTGGACACTTTGGTATTACGCAAAGGTCTTAGAGGATGTTTATTCCCCTGTCGAGCAATTCGGAGGTGAGCTCATCCACGAATTTCCGGCTGCCAGCGTGAAACGCCAGATGGTTCAATCCCGCGCGGCAGCGATGGTAGGGGATGTCCAGGAAGCGTTCCTCAGCCTGCACGAAAACGAGGTAGGTCTCGCCCAGAAGGTAGCTGAAGCCCGCATCCCAATCCTGAAACAGCTTGTAGCCCAACCGCTCCATCAGCCAGGACCAAAACCGACGGCTCGTCTGCAGATCCCGCACATAAAGCTCCACATGGTGCAATCTTCCTTTCATCTGAACTCCTTTTAGCCTTTTCCTCTCATCATTTCTCTACCTCTATGAGCCCCTTTGGTGAAAAAATGCCTTTTTGCCAGAAATTGCTGGCGATGATCGCCCCCAGTCCGATGAGGGTGGCGGGATGGATGCTTTCGCGCAGGATGAGGGCTATGAAGATCAGGGAGACGAAGGGGGTGAGGAAGATCAGGTTGGAGATGGAGGCGGTGTTGTGGCTGGTTTGGAGGGCTTTTTGCCAGAGGGTGAAGGTGAAGCCCATCTCGAAGATGCCCACATAGAGTCCGCCCAGCAGGCCGTGGATCAATGATCCTTCCGGGGTGAACAGCCCGCCGAGGTTGAGTTTGCCGCGGATGAGAGCGTAGATCGCCGTGGCCAGGGTACCCAGCAAAAAATTGAGCAGCAGCTTGCTTTGGGCGGGGCGGCTGTCCTTAAGGTTCAGAACCCAGTAAATAGCCCAGACCAGCGAGGTGGAGACTGCGAGCAGCGATCCCAGGGGGTCTTCGAATTGAAGTTGGAGAATCCTTCCCCGGGTGCTGATGATCATTACGCCCAAAAAACTGAGCAGCAGTGCCAGCAGGTCTTTCAGGCGAAAACGCTCCTTGAGCAGCCAGACTGAAAAGAGGGAGAGCACGATAGCCCAGGTGTAGTTGAGCACCTGTGCTTCCTGGGCACGGAGGCGGTCGTAGGCCACGAAGAGCATCAGATAGTAGATAAACGGATTCAGCGCTCCTGCCGCAAGAGACCGCAGCCAGTCCTTGGCAGATGGCTTTTCCCATTTGCCTGCAACAATATTGGCAGCCGCGAGAAAGAGGGTGGCGGAAAATGAGGCAAACATCAGCAAGCCCAGCGGAGTGAGGTGCCTGAGGCTGAGTTTGAAGGCCGTGGAGACTGTGGACCAGGCCAGCACTGCTCCCAGGGCATGGACATAGGCCGATTTTAGCTTCATTACAGCAAAGAAAAAGCCTGCCCGGAGCGGACAGGCTCAATTCATCATTCCAGCGTTCAGTTCAACTTTTTAAGGATGTTGCTGAATTCAGTTTCCAGGGCTTTGTTTTTGGTCATCTGGGCGCCGAGGATCACCAACCTGACCGCGTCCTTGTTGGTTTCGTCATAGTTGTACCACTTGCGGGCGTAGGTGATCATCTCTTCGAAGTTCTTCATCTCGTTGAGCAGGAAGCTGATCTCTTGGTAATCCTTGTCATCATCGCGGAGCTCAAGCAGCTTTTTCAGATAGCCAAGGGCGCCTTGGTTGTCCTTGAGCTTGTAGGCGATGTATTTGGCGTCGGCCAGGGCGTCCGGGTTCATGGGCTCGATGGCCAGCACAAGCTGATTATTGAGCTTGGCGATGTCATATTGTTCCAGCTCAAACTGGCAGTAGGAAAGGTTCATCAGGTTGTTCACGTTGAGGGGCTCGGCCAACTTCACCTTTTCAAAGAAGGGGATCGCGGCGGCATATTCCTTCTTGTTCAGATAGAAGATCCCCATCTGCTGCAGAACGCCTGAGTCCTCGGGATCCACTTCATATATTTTGAGTAGAATGGCTTCGGCCTTGGCCTCGTCCTTCATTTCCTTTTGATAGATGTTGGCCAGTTTGTATAGTGGCTCAGTGCGGGAGGGATCCATGGCGGAAACGATCTCAAAGATCTCGACGGATCTGGCGGTGTTGCCCTCTGTGAGCTGGGCGTCAGCGGCGTTGAAGATCCTCGTCCAGGCGCTGGTGCGGCGTTTCTTCATGTCGCGGATGGCTGCGCGTTCTTCTTCGGTGGGCTTTTCGTATTTTTCCATAATGGCGATTGCCTTGCTGTAATTTTCATAGGCGGCTTTGTTGAATTCCACCGCTTTGCCGGCAATGGTTTCGCCATAGTAAAGATTGATATCGGCAACCCTTCTCAGGGAGTGGGCGTGGTTGGGGTTGTCTGACAGCACAAGCGTGTAATATCTGAGGGCTTCCTCGACGTTTTGCTGGTTGTAGGCAACATTGGCCGATTTCAGGTCGACGTTGGCGCGGGGACCGAGTTTCTCCCTGGTGGTGGCACAGGCTGTCAGCAGAAGCAGAGCGGCCTGGACCAGTATCACGAGACGGTTCATCATTTATCTCCTGTGAAGTTTTATTCTTTATACAGTACCAAAATATGAGAGGGGAATATCAGTCAAGAGTTTTCCGCCCGGGCCATCCATCAGTTCGTTTGACCGGGGCGGGGGCAAAAAAAACTTGACCGAATTGGCAGCCGTATCAGCTTGGGACAGATTAAAACCTTTAATCTGCGCCAGTGAGCCGGAAAGGAGACAAAATGGAATTCTCGCCCCAATTTATCGGACGCAGCCTCTTCGACTTGGACGACTATTCATCCGACGAGATCATGTACATCCTCGAAGCCGCCAAAGGCATGAAGGAGATCAACCTCCGTGAATACAAAAAAATCCCCACCCTGCGCGGCAAGACCGTCTGCACCTTGTTTGTGGAGGAAAGCACCCGCACCAGGATGAGCTTTGAACTTGCCGCCAATCGCCTCAGCGCGGACGTGGTGAGCTTTCAGGCCTCAGTTTCCTCCCTTCAGAAAGGCGAAAGCCTGCAGGATACCATCTACACCCTCGGCGCCATGGGTATCGATCTTTACTGCATTCGCCACAGCAGCCCCGGCAGTCCGCAACTGGTGAACAAATACTCCGGCAAGCCCGTCATCAATGGCGGAGACGGGCGGCACGCCCATCCCACCCAAGCTCTTTTGGACATCTTTTCCATCTGGGAACGCGTGGGCGAGCTCAGTGGCCTCAAGATCACCATAGTAGGCGACATCCTCAACAGCCGCGTGGTGCGTTCAAACCTCATCGGCATGACGAAACTGGGTATGCAGGTCACAGTCTGCGGTCCGCGAACCCTGATGCCTGGCAACATGGAGGACATCTTCGGCTGCCGGGTGGAATACGACCTGCGCGAGGCCCTGCGCGACGCCGACATCGTGATGGGCCTGCGCATGCAACTGGAGCGGATGACCGAAGGGCTGTTTCCCAGTTTGGAGGAGTACAGCAAACACTACGTGCTCTCCAAGGACACCATCAAATACGCCAAAAAGGACGCCCTGATCATGCATCCTGGGCCGATGAACCGCGGGGTGGAGATTTTGCCCGAAATTGCGGACAGCAGCCAGAGCATCATCGTGGAACAGGTCGCCAACGGCGTCGCAGTGCGCATGGCGCTGATGTTCCTGATCCTGGGCGGAAAACTTTAAAGGAGGGATGAAATGACCACACTCATCAAAAACGGAACAGCCTACATCAACGGAAAATTCCGGACCCGCGACATCCTGATCAGGAAAGACAAGATCGCCAGGATCGCCAAAAGCCTACCAGAGAAGGCGGACAAGATCATCGACGCCGCAGGAAAGCACGTCTTTCCAGGCTTTGTGGACCTGCACGTCCATTTGCGCGACCCCGGCCAGACCTTCAAGGAAGACATAGTATCCGGAACCCTCGCCGCCGCCCACGGTGGATTCACCAGCGTCTGCGCCATGCCCAACACCGATCCCGTGGTGGACAACATCGCCACGGTGGACTACATCCAGCGCCGCGCCAAGGACCTTGGCAGCGCCAGGGTTTACGTGATCGGGGCCATCACCAAAAAGAGCGAAGGCCTCGAGATCAGTGAAATGGCCACCATGAAATCCGACGGCATAGTGGGCGTTTCGGATGACGGGAACTGCGTTCAGAACGCCAAACTGATGCTCAATGCCATGCGCTACGCCACCAATTTTGGCCTGCCCCTGGTGATCCACGCCGAGGATTACAATCTGGCCGGAAAAGGACAGATCCACGGAGGGAGGATTGCATCCAAACTGGGCCTCTCCGGCATTCCCGGCCTGGCCGAGGAGGTGATCGTCTCCCGCGACATCATGCTGGCGGAAAACACGGGATCGCGGCTGCACATCGCCCACATCAGCACCGCCCGCTCGATCGAGCTGGTGCGAAGCGCCAAAGAGCGCGACGTAAAGGTTACCTGCGAGGTAACGCCCCATCATCTGCTGCTCACGGAGGATGCCTGCCTGGGCTTTGACACCAACACCAAGATGAAACCGCCGCTGCGCTCGGAGTCGGACCGCCTGGCCTGCCTGGCCGCATTGAAGGACGGCACCATCGACTGCGTGGCCACCGATCACGCTCCCCACGCGGATTTCGAGAAAGTGCGCGAGTTTGACCACGCCCCCTTCGGCATCATTGGCCTGGAAACCGCGTTCTGCGCTCTTTACCACTTTCTGGTGAAACCCGGGCATCTTGCCCTGGAGCGGCTCGCGGAAGCCCTGACTATCGCTCCGACCAAGATCCTGGACCTGCCATCGGCTGAGCTAAAAGCCGGCCATCCCGCCGACCTCAACATCATCGATCTGGAGGCCGGCACCACCTTTTCCGCCGAAACGATCCTGTCCAAAGGCAAAAACACCCCCTGGCTGGATCAAACCTTGTCCGGAAGAGTACTCTACACCTTCCTGGACGGGCGGATCACCTGGCAGGATTGAGCATGACGGTCTTCAAAGAACTGCCTCTAAAGGCAACTGAACGGATCAACCGGGACTATTTTCGGATCAGCGTTTTGGCGCCGGATCTGGCTTCAAAGTGCCAGCCGGGGATGTTCTTTGAACTAAAGGCCAGCCTTCCCACCCAGGCCCGGCGGTTATTCAAGCCAGTCAGCGTTTACGACGTCTCCGACGGCCAGGTCTCTTTCCTGATCAATGTTTTGGGACCAGGTACACAAGCGCTGTCAGAACTGAGGCAGGGAGAAAAGCTGCTGCTCCTCGGCCCTCTGGGCAACTCCTATCCCCTCTTGGAAGGACGAAACGTACTGCTGGTAAGCGGCGGGATCGGTTATCCGCCTCTTTCCTTTTTGCATGGGTTCTTGAAGCCCAAAAACAAAGTGCTCCACATCCACGGTGGAACTCGCGCCGCGGACATCTTCCCCTGCGACAGGGCCTACACGGAGGACGGCAGCGCGGGAATCCGCGGACTGGTCACGCGGGACGTTGGGCAGATCCTCCAGACGGAAAACATAGACCTGGTCTGCAGTTGCGGACCTTTACCGATGCTGAAATCACTTCAAGCCTGCGTTGGTGGATTGCCACATTACGCTTCATTGGAAGCCTACATGGCCTGCGGGCTGGGCGCCTGCCATGGCTGCGCTGTCCCAGTGGGGGAGGGCTGGCAGCGCGTTTGCAAGGAAGGGCCAGTGTTTGAGGCCTCTCAAGTTCGCTGGGAGGAATTGTGAACCTGCTTGCCACCTCGCTGGGACGCATCGATCTGCACAGCCCGGTGACGGTCGCCTCCGGGACCTTCGATACGGCCTACTTTGATCTGTTCGACCAGAAAGTCTTGGGCGCTTATGTGACCAAAACGATCACCCTGGAACCAAAACGAGGAAATTCGCCGCCCAGGCTGTATGAGACCGAAGCTGGCCTGCTGAACTCGATCGGGCTGCAGAATCCCGGACTGAAAGCCTGGCTCAACGATGAATTTCAGCGGCTGTTGGATCTGCTCCAGATCCCGCTGATCGTAAGCTTTTCGGGGGCGTCGGAGGATGAGTTTTTCAGGATCCTCGACGGCCTGGAATTGCAGGAAGGGATCGCCGGCTACGAAGTGAATATATCCTGTCCCAACGTGGCGAAAGAGGGCATTGCCTTCGGGGCTGATCCAGACGTGGTGTTTTCGCTCGCTCAGGCGCTTTCCGCCATCACGGAGCGGGAACTCGCCTTCAAACTCAGCCCCAACGTGACCGATATCGCCCGGATCGCCCAAGCCGCCGAAGCCGGGGGGGCATCTTCGCTGGCCCTGATCAACACCCTTTATGGCTCCGCGATCGACTGGAACACAGGCAGATTCAGGACCCACAGCCCCATATGCGGCTACAGCGGAAGCGGTATCAAGCCCGTGGCGCTGGCCCTGTGCCACAAGGTTGCCCAGGCGGTGAAGATCCCCATTCTTGCCCTCGGCGGCATCCACAACTGGCATGACGCCCTCGAATTCTTTTGGGCGGGTGCCTCCGCCATCGCGCTGGGAATCGCTTTCTACAGCGATCCCCTGGCCGCGGTGAAGCTGCGTGACGGACTGGAAACATTTTTGCGGTCAAAAGGCCTTTCACTAAGTGATTTGATCGGCCAGGCACGCTGACCACCAAGCCAAACCTGAAGCCCCGCAGCTTCGCGCTCGCCATGCGCCCCGCATGCCTCTTGCCTGAAACGCGGGGATCAGGCGGGAGGCCCGGTCAGCGAGTGCAATTGGGGGATTTGCCTCAATTGTGCTTTAGCCCTGAAAGCCTTTGCCAGTTGGCGCCGGGCCATCCCGAACAGGGCCAAGGCATAATTACTGCTTGACAGCAGCCCCACGGCCAGTATTATGTCTTTAGTTCTTTACAAGCATATAGGGGGTGACATGGTTTCGACAGGGAACCAGAGTGTGAGAGATGCATGCCGGAGACGCTGTCCCCTCCGTCATCAAGCAGCAAACAAATCTAATTGCAAACAACAATTACTCCTTAGCAGCGTAAGCAGCTAACGTTCAACCCTTCCGCGCCGACGGGGAGGGATTGGGCGTCGAAACAGTGCGGCCGCTCCGGGTTCGAGAGCTCATAAAGCCCGGCTAAGACCATGAGCCCTGGCCCCGGCGGGTCTGATTGTCTTTCACCGCCCTGGCCGCGATCAAAGACAACTAAGCATGTAGATTCACTCATGATCGGTTCTTTGGACGCGGGTTCGATACCCGCCACCTCCACCAATTTTCACATACCAAAAAGGCTCCTTGACGGGAGCCTTCTTTTTATGGGGTTTAAGCTTCCCAAGCTGCGGGTCGTGGGTCCGAGTCCCGTTGCCCTCTCCATTTACTAAAGAGGGTTTGGGGGATATGTTATTTGTTTATCAATCTCTATCGTACCTCAGAATAGACCTCAGATTGATATCGATAATCCTGAAAGAATTGTGTCAGTGTTCTTAGTTATCCAATGGAGATAAGATATAGTTAAATCTCATTACAAGTCTATAAGTCTTTTGCATACAGATAATCGAAATCAGAAGTAGCATCTTGGGAGTTAACCTTGACACGGATTTACAAGAAGAAAACAATGCGATTGGTCTCTTGGTCTTACATAGATTGTGAGTAACGAGGGATATCAGATGCCCTCAAACAACCAGAGAAACAACGAGTTGGAATTCATGCCAACATTTGGGACTCAACAGAGGGCTTTTCTATCATCAAGTGCTTCAAATGCGTTTTTAATCCTGATTCACATGAACATTTTCTAGAATATACCGGGTCTATTATTCTACACGTGATGATTGAGAAAGAAAGAAGATAGTATGTCTCAATTACTTGGTACTTTGGGCTGTTAAACCATCAGTCTTGGACATTTGAAGCTTTCGGGGACCCGATTAGAAGTTTTCACTGGCACATTATAATCGATCTTAGCAACGAAAAGCAAAAATTAGGGGAAAAGAGAAGATATCTTATCAAGAAGATATTCAGAGATTTGTGTTTGACTCGGATGACTTGTTTCTGGTACTGCCCGGCCATTTTCAATGCGTACGAAATCTGTAGGGCCAGTCAGTTCAACTTTAACTATTCCCGGAAGTATTTCTGTTGTTTTGCCTCGAAAAAATGAATTACCCTCAAGACTATCATTGAACTTGATAACTACAACTTCGCTATCGTTTCCTTTGACCGTCAGTTGACTCGATACATCGGCGGACTTTGGCTCGTACATACCAGAGCCATTAAGAGAGTATGAAGCATCCAATGACAACTCAATATTTGTTGATATTGGTGTATCTTCCTTAACCCATGTTTCAGCTAAAACATCATACGCTCCTTCGAACTGCTTCATCCCCGCTATATTTATGGTCAAAGAGATATATTGTGGATTCTTTGCCTTAAGATAAAACCCCAGTGCCTCGCATACATTTTGTGATTCGGGTTTATTCTGCATATATGCTAACAAGTCCTCTTTTGTGTTACGTTTTTGGGCGTAACTCCACTGAGGGTCAAGTGCAATTTCTTTTATTAGCTTAATGTATTTACCTGAGGGGAAATCGCGGCTATATTCAAATACATCCGCCTCATAATCTTTAATGTTAGCAGCTTTCGTAATTCTTCGCCACAACTCCTCCTCTCTATTATCTACCCAGTGTTGAGCATCAAATTTGAATTGACCGCTTGGGAATTCTTTCAAGTATTCCCTATATCCTTTTACATCATTTGACTTAGAAGCCTTCAACCACATGTTGTCTTCAATTGATCTGATGATTTCGTGGACCTCATTGAGATGAATCCCGCGTGAAAACTCGGACAAATACATCCTACAGCCCTCGAGAGTGTGGTCCTGCTTCAAAGTGGAAAACGAATATTCGTCCAATACACTATATATGATTTCATTTACATGTTTCGTGTTTTTATGAGCCAGAGAAAACTCGAGAAGCTCTTGTTCGTTACTTTTCGAAATTGCTTTATCGAGCGATTCTCCAGTAAGTGTACTTTCATAATTTGGGTATAAGCTTAAAAATTCATCCCATACTTTTAGTGTACTAACTCTTAGTGAGTATTTGAGGTTATTACTTTCAACCTTTTGTTGAGTTTGTGCTGTGATATCTCTTTTAAAAAATGCGCCATAAGATATAGATGCACCGAAAAACACATCAGATTTACTAGAATATTCGTTGTTGAAGAAATAGCGATACCCTCCAACAAGAGAGAAATGGATTGACACATCCTCAAAAATTGGAAGTAATCTGTATGACATTTTAACATAGCTCTCATTGAATATTGTGTCAGATTTGCCAAACAAATAAAAATCCGATGCCAACGTTGTGTATATGTTTTTGGTCTTGTAAGGAGAAAGACCAAGCCCAAAAGGCAACCAAGTGTGCCTGTACAAGCTGTCTCCTAAACATTTGTAAAATGAGTACAACCCGATATTCAAATCAAAGTACTTTATAGGTATTGTGCCAACCAAAACTTCGTGTTTTAACGCATTGTTTTGTAAAACAAACTTGTATATTGAAGAATCTCCTCCATAAGTGAACGTTTCCCCAGGGATTTTTCTCAGTTCAGAAAACGCACTTGTAAAAAGCAGCGGTATGATAAAAGCAAAAATCATTCGTTTCATAGTAATCTCCTCAAGTGTGTTGAGTCCCAAATGTTGGTGTAAATTCCAACTCGTTGTTTCTCTGGTTGTTTGAGGGCATCTGATATCCCTCGTTACTCATTATCTATGTAAGGCCAAGCGACCAATCGCATTGTTTTCATCCTGTTTATCTTTGTCAAGGTTTTTTGGTCGAAAGATGCATTCTGATTTAGATTGTTTTGATGCGAAAGACAAATAGGCTTGTAATGAGATTTAACTATATCTTATCTCCAATGGATATGTAAGAAAACCGACACAATTCATTCAGGGGTATCGATATCAATCTGAGGTCTATTCTGAGGGCTGATAGAGATTGATAAACTACTTACATATCCCCCAAACCCTCTTTAGTAAATGGAGCGGGCAACGGGACTCGGACCCGCGACCCGCAGCTTGGGAAGCTGCTGCTCTACCAACTGAGCTATGCCCGCTCACAGGAGACACAAATCAAATCAGGGGGCTGTTTGTCAATACAATTTTGCCGGAAGCCTGGTTAGACATAATAGACGGTGGTTATTCCCATTCGATGGTGGCCGGGGGTTTGGAACTGATGTCGTACACCACGCGGTTCACGCCGCGGACCTCGTTGATGATGCGGCTGGATACGTGTTTCAGGAAGGCGTGGGGAAGTTCGGTCCAGTCCGCGGTCATGCCGTCCACGGAATTGACGGCGCGGAGGGCACAGACGTTTTCGTAGGTGCGTTCGTCTCCCATCACGCCCACGCTGCGGATGGGCAGCAGCACGGCGAAGGCCTGCCAGGTGCTGTCGTAGAGGCCCTGGGAGCGCAGTTCTTCGATGAAGATCGCGTCGATGGCCTGCAGGCAGCGCACTCTCCTGGCGTCAACATCTCCGATGATGCGCACCGCGAGACCCGGTCCGGGAAAGGGATGGCGGGAGATCAACTCTTCGGGCAGGCCAAGTTCGCGTCCCACGACGCGCACTTCATCCTTGAAAAGTTCGCGGAAGGGTTCGATCAATTTGAGGCTCATCTTTTCAGGCAGTCCGCCCACGTTGTGGTGGCTCTTGATGACCGTGCTGCCCGGCGCGGCGCCGGACTCGATCACGTCGGGGTAGATCGTGCCCTGGGC
>LAHR01000678.1_pt1 | contig 11683 bp, 17 predicted proteins | sample 329641 | NCBI WGS metagenome assembly LAHR01 (sample SAMN03275701, study PRJNA271635) | activated sludge metagenome | isolation source: Sample C-3 Sludge from acetogenic chamber (third chamber) of Anaerobic...
TAAAACTCCTTAACGATCTTAACCGTCTAGCTATCACGCTAGGCGGTTCCTCTATCCTCTATCCTAAAGCTCCTTAACGATCTTAACCGTCTAGCTATCACGCTAGGCGGTTCCTCTATCCTCTATCCTAAAGCTCCTTAACGATCTTAGCCACGGAGCGCCCAAAAAACACTAAACCTCTCCTCTTACTAACCAGCAATTCCCGAAACCTCTCGGCATCAATCCCCAAACAATCGCATACCCAGACAAATGATCCAAGTCGATGAAGCTACAGGGAATTGCTGCTGGATTATCTCGTGTGGCACGTTTTTTGCAAGCATTTCAACGATTTGACCCTCTTGGTATCGCGATAGCTTACGCTCTACTCCAAAACGTTTATCTCGATAACTTTGTGCTCGTGTATCTAGCGTCATAACATCCAATTATATAGCATAACTCCAACAATTCGCTAACTATCTAATTTTCTTGCGTTAAAAAAAATAAAAAAAAATAAAAAAAACTTGTTGACAAACCGAATCGCTTAAGTTATACGTGTAAATATCAACATGGCAATTAGGCCAATTAAAATAAAGGAAAAAAAACAATGGAAACGATAGAATTTACATTACCTAGTTATTTAGCATGTTATTTATTTAATAACGATCCGTCTTCTCTGGAAGATAATGAAATTAAAGAGATTGACGACTTCCTTAAAGATCAATCCAGGAAACTCAGCGTAAAAGCTTTGTGGGCAATTGACGCGTCGATGGAGCCTGAATTTGTAACCTACAACGATCTAAACAACATTGGATGCGATTGCCTCACTTATATTTTTAGAGTTGAGGACTATTAGATCAATAAAAATGAAGAGAATGAAACCCGGCGCCTAACCCCGGTAAGCCGGGGCAATTGTCAAAGGAGGATAAAATGAAAGCGAAAAACAAAGCAGCCCAAGAGCTTGGCCGACTTGGCGGCAAGAAAAAGAGCGAAGCCAAGGCCGCTGCTTGTCGTGAAAACGGGAAGAAAGGCGGGCGACCGAAAAAAATTATCGGCAAATGATAGCTAAAAGAGTCGCTCTCCTAAAACTAAAAAAAAAAGTCAAACCCCCAAACCGCCGAGCCATCACGCTCGGCGGTTCCTCTATCCTCTATCCTAAAACTAAAAAAAAAGTCGAACCCCGAACCGCCTAGCTATCACGCTCGGCGGTTCCTCTATCCTCTATCCTCTATCCTCTATCCTAAAACTCCTTAACGATCTTAGCCACGGAGCGCCCAAAAAACACCAAACCTCTCCTCTTACTAACCAACAATTCCCGGAATCTCTCAGCATTAATCCCTAGACAATCGCATACCCAAATAAATGATCCAACATGATTCTTACGATCGATAAACAGCCACTGATAATCGTTTACGCTTCCCGACTTCCATTGTTCAATCGCATCGACCAAGCAGTGCATCCACAAGTTTTGGCACCAATTGAGCGGCCTATTGTAACCTAAAACAGCACTAATTGCCTGATTATTTTCTTCCAATTTAATCTAAAATCCCGATAAAATTACCAATGCATACAAAAAACACGATTTTATTTCTCATGTTTTCGTCAGCGCTTAATTCTTTAAATCTTGCACTAACTATCTCATCATTAGCTATCATTTCTAGTGCTTTCCCTACCTCCTCTTGAGTAAATCCGGAAAGCGCGAATTTAAACATCTCAATTTCTACTTTTCCCGAAAAACACGCATTTAACCAGTCTTTTAATGTCATAATTAGGCGATCCTGGAGGATCCTGGAGGAAAAACCTCCAGGAGTAAACCATTAATAATGTTACAAAAGCGCACCATCCTGGAGGTTTTGGGGGTATTTTCTATAGAGCAAGGTTAATACTCCCCCCGTAGCTCTTTTCTACCCATACTTAAAACTTTCCCTTCTCTTTTATAGAAAAACATCAAAAAACCTCCAGCCTAACTAAAAAAGTAAATCATTTTCGGTGTTTATGCCTGGAGGTTTTCCTGGAAGATCTGATTTTAAAACCTCCAGACCCTCCAGCCTTGACGAGTATAAGTTCGCATTCTCGAAACGTCTCTTGAACCCCATCAGCTTCAAAAGATTCAAAATATAGTTCCTTCCTTTCCTATAGTCTTTTTGTAAGCAATCTAATACATCACTAATTTGATGTAGTTGATAATAGTCAACGCCATCAACTGTTTTACTAGGAATTGCGTCAATTAAATTAACGCGATCAACGTATTCTTGAATAATTAAATCATTAATCGAATCGGGAGTTTGTTTGCAGCTAAACGCATAAAGTTTAGCTAACGTTTCTTTACTGGCCTGATAATTATCTTTAGCAAGCTGTTTAAATTGAGCGGCTATTTGCAACCGTTCTTCTAAGAAGTTTTCCCGACTAAACAAACCTGGGTAGCTATTAACCGTCTCTCCTGTCCCAACTGTTACCCCTTCGACTTCTGTTGTCGCTAAACCCATTCTGGACCAGTTGAATAACCAGAACCTCCGATTCCCTGAACTATCAACTAGAATATCAGCTCGATTCGCGGACCCTATGAACGAACACCTAACCGTTCTATCCTCTGGCCGGGGGTCGTAAGCGAGCCGTTCATTGGTTTGATTTGCGGTAAGTATTTCCTTAAGCGCCGAAATGTCCTTCTTAGCCGTTTTGTCAAATTCGGACACCCGAAAAATCAGCGCTGAGTGCAGTTGTCGTTTGGCCTCGGTAAAATCTTGTCCGGCCTAACGATAAATGCTTTACCAGGCTTCTAAATCCGCCCGTCAATGCATCAATAAGCGCATCCTTGCCTAACCCCTGGGAGCCTAAGAAAACTAACGTCACGGGCTGAATAGCGGGGTTAATTAGCCGCTTAAAGACGCCGGAGCCCCACGCTTTGAGCGCCTCCTCTACCTCTCCCTTACTTAAGTTCTTGCAATCGACCGCTTGTGCTATAGCCCGAACCCTGTCTTCCTCGTCCCAATTTGGAAAGTCTTCAAGGAGTCGCGGCTCTAGCTCTTCATTTTTTGCGCGTTTTATGGCATCTGGAAACCGTTCAAGAATAAAAAATCGACCATAATCGCGTGCGTGAGCGCGAAAGTATCCTACCTCATTGAGGGCCGGGGTCCACTTGCCATTTACTTTGACGTAGACTTCATCAGTAAGAATATCTCGCCTAATATCTTGCACCGCTGGAAGACTACGTATAAACGCCATATAGTCGCCGTGAGAAGCTTTATCGCCATCCTTGGCCACGAGCCATGGGGCCTCTTGTTTCTTTGTCCTAAGAGCTTCCAGGTCCTCAAACGGTAGGTTTTTTAGCTCTCCAAAAAGCTTCCGAGCGCCTTCTTGCCACGATTCAAATGTAGCTAGATAATCCGTGACATCTGAATGCTCTGGCATCGATTCAGGACAACGCCAAACTTTCACCGCTCCTGCAATCTCGCACAATTGCGCAAGCCAATGTTCCGTATGTGCCTTTCCAGCATCGTCTTTGTCTTCGTAAATGCAGATTTTTCGGCCCCGGAGCCAGTCGGTGTAATGCTTTCTAAATTTTCCGTGAGCGCCGTCATAGTTAGTTGTAGCTAGGAAACCTAGCGAGGTGAGAGTATCGGCATCTTTTTCACCTTCTGTTACGTGAATGATAGTCTCTAATGACGATTCAAGGATTTGGGGAAGATTATATAGTGGCGGGAGTTTGGGGACACAATCGCGATAACTCCATTTGCCGTCGATTCCATCTTCTGGCTTTCTAAAGCCCGCCGTCTTCGAGCCATTTTCTAACCGATAAATTAACTTCTCAAAAACTAAAACCCCATCCTTATCCCTATAACTATGCGTTCTTTCTAACGATTTTTTGGTTACGAGTTTTAGTGTGGGCATATAAGAAACCTTCAAGAAGTGAGTGGTAAGAGCTTTAAGTTAACAAAAAAAAAAGAAATGACTCTTTTTTTTGCTTGACACTTAATAAAGATTCGTGTTAGTTCTTTAGTAAACGTCAAGTAACTTATTTGTTGCATGACAGGCTAGACGAAGTCAAGGAAAAAATGGAGCAATGATTAAAATGAATACGAATAACGAATTTACTGAAATTTTTAAAAATATTTTTACATCTTCGGAATTAAAAAACTATTACCGCTCTCTGGTAATGATTCATCACCCAGATCGTGGTGGTGACACTCTCAAGATGCAGGAACTAAATGACGCTTACTTTCGGTTCCTAAAACTTCTAGACGGAAAAGAAGAGAAGGGGCAGGACGACAAGTATCACAAATACTCTTTTAATGAGACTTACGAGAAAGAGCTTTCAGAGAAAATCTATAAATTCTTTTCTTACTCAGTTGGCCAGTGCGTAAAGCTTTACGTAGCGGGAACCTGGTTATGGGCGCTAGGCGAAACGAAACCGATAAAAGATAAACTAAAAGCCGACGGGTGGCGCTGGAGTCACAAAAAAGAAGCCTGGTATTTTCATGCCGAACCTTACAGAAAGTTCGGCAAGAAGGAATATACCCTTTATGACATTGCTAACATGTACGGCCTAAGTGAATTAAGGCGTTCAGTAACTAAGGGGATCAACTAACATGAACGAACAAGAATTCATGAAATCCCGCGAACGTGTGCTTTTTGAAATGCTCAAAGGTGGAGCTAGTGTGCGAGATATTAGTCGTTGGCTAGCCGACACTAAAACCCTCGCCTTTATTAACCAGCGCGCGGCACTAAAACTATTAGAGAAGAGCAAAGCCGCGTGATTAATCTTTGGAACCATCAGCAGGCAGCCGTTACTAAATTCTTAGCGGACGGCTGCCTTTTTATCCAACATCAGGTCGGAACGGGGAAAACCCGAACCACTATCGAAGCAATTAGACAGCTATGTAATCGGCATAGCGAAGTATTACGCGGTATTATTCTTTGTCCTCTTATCGTTTGCGAAAATTGGAATCGGGAGTTTCGGCGTTGGAGCAAACCAGCGCTGGCGGACCAGGTAGCAGTGCTTACCGGGAGTGAAAAAAAGCGAATAGAAACTTTTGTACCCTCCAACGCAAAAATCTTCATCATGAATCATGAGGGCATTTTGATGAAATCATTGTGGAAGGAGATTCTTGCTTGCGCATGGGATTTTCTGGTCGTCGATGAATCACACCGATTTAAAAACCCCACAAGCAAACGTACTAAGGGCCTACTTCCCTTAGCGGCAAAGACTCCTCACAAGATTTTACTGACAGGGACCCCGGTGCTGCAGAACGTAATCGATCTTCAACCACAACTGCGCATGATCGACGAAAACCTAGTGCCTCAAAATTGGTACGAGTTCCGCGCCAGGTTCTGCCAAGATCTTAACGCCGGAATGCCTAAAAACATCCATTTTCCTAATTGGCAGCCAAGAAAAGAACGCATCCCCGAACTAACGGCGATCATTAATAAAGTCTCACACAAAGCAGACAAGAAAGAAGTTTTAAAAGACTTGCCGCCTTTAGTCCGGCAAACCGTGTTTGTCGAGTTAGACGGTCACACAAAAAAGATTTACCGCGAGATGGAACGGGACTTTATTACCTCTTGTGGCCCGGCTGTCATGCACGCCGACTTGGTTTTGACGAAACTTATCCGATTGCAGCAAATTACCGCCGGGATTTTTAAAGGCGACGATGGTAAAGAAAAGAGCTTGCCGACACCAAAGCTTACAGCACTAAAAGAGTTACTAGAAGATATTGCCTACCAGCACAAAACAATCATTTGGACGAACTTTGTGCATAGCTATCGAGATATTGCTTCACTTTGCGCATTGCTGGAATTGCCGCACGTATTTATTCGCGGCGAACAAAAACCAGAAGAGCGACAGCAAGCAGTTGACGCATTCCAAGAAGATCCAAACGTCAGGGTGTGTATCGCTAACCAAAGCGCCGGAGGCATCGGTATTAATTTGCAAGCTGCAAGCTGCATGATCTATTACTCTAAGAGTTTTGCGTTAGAACATGACTTACAGAGCGAGGCCAGATGCTTTCGGGGAGGGAGTGAGATCCACGAAAAGATTTTACGAATTGATATTCTCGCCAAGGATACAATCGACGAAGATATTCACGCTACACTTAGCGATAAACTTACATTAGCGAATTTAATAACTCGGATAAAGGATAAGAAGGATGGAACTAACCGAACTGAAACAAATGACCAACGAACTCTTTCGTTTGCGACAAGAGAAGCAAGCGAAGGATGCGGAGCTTAAAGCAATCTCAGGAGAGATTCAGGACTTAGAATATAAGGTTTTGAACGTTTTGGAAGCCGCTGAGATGACACGATTCGACGGGGATTACTGCACCGTAATTAAGACAGACCATCTTAGCGTCTCGATGCCGAAAGACGAAAATAATCGAAAAGCATTTTTTGATTACTTAAAAGAGAAAAATATTTTTGATTCTTTAATTACTGTAAACAGCCAAACCCTCAACGCCTGGTATCGACAAGAAGACGAGGCCGGTAACTACAGTATTCCGGGACTCGGGGAACCAAAGAGTTATAGCAAGTTATCAGTGAGAAAAAAATGAAAGAGCTAAACGATTCCGTACTTACTCACATAAAAAGCGCGGCAATTAAATTTTTGTATCGCGAAGTAAAGCAAGTGCTTACACGTTTGGGCCCTGCCAGCGAAGATGATCAATTAACAATTTTAACGCAATTAATCGACCGGGAAGATGTTGAGAAAGTATTACGAGATCTCTGCAACACGTTAGAATTGCTCAATTTATTCGGAGCAATTCTTGATTATTCACATAAATATGATGGAGTCATGAAGCAATGAATAAAGAAATGATTGAAACTAAGAATAACGAAGTGGCGCTTTTTGAAGACTGGGATCTAAGTGGCGATATTTCCACGGGAGATCTAGTTATTCCACACATTTTGTTACAACAAGCTTTATCTAATTTTGTCGATGAGGGCATCGCTCAACCCGGTCAATTCGTTGACTCTGTTGACGGAACGCGACTAGATGTTGAGGGAAAACTAGAGATTGTGGTTTTCGATTTTTTTAAGACGTGGGTAATCCTCGAAAGGGTAGGGAATAGTAAAGAATTCAAGGCAATCGAGCCGATTACTCCGGAGAATTGTAATTTGCCCTATCAAGAAGGGGATATTGAACGAGTTAAAACATTTAACTTTTACGTGATCCTCGCTGGGGCAGATGTAGCTACATCAACTCCTTACGTTCTTTGTTTGTCGCGGACTCAACTTAAAGCCGGGAAAAATATCCTAACAAATATCCAACGGCTAAAACGGCAAGGGAAGCCTGCTGCTGGAGCTGTCTTCGTTTTATCCACACACAAAGAGAAGAACGACAAAGGTTCATGGTTTGTTATCGATGCGGCAATGGGAAGGGAGACGACAAATGAAGAGAAGCAAGCCGCTTATTCTTGGTATAAGAGCATTAAGAGCGGAGAGGTGAAAGTTATTGTTGACGACGCGGGACAACCAGAGATGCCGACGCAAGAAAAGCCTGTAGTAAAAGCAGAACAAAGTGTGTTTCTGGATGGACCGTTTTGAAGCCAGAAACGAAGCTAAAAGATAGGGTTTTGAGGGAGGTTAGGCTGCTCCCTGATTCCTGGTGGGTGAAAACCCAACAAGTGGCTATTCGTGGGACGCCCGATATTTTGGGCGTTCTGCGGAGCCGGTTTATCGCGCTTGAGTTGAAGCATAGCGAGAAAGAAAAAGCGGATCCATTGCAGCTCTATAACTTAGAACTAATCGAGAAAGCTGGTGGTTATGCAACCATCCTTAACCCGGAAAATGAAAAAGAAATTTTAGAGGAACTATGGAATATTTCTTGGGGCCAAAATTTATAAACGTATTAACGAAGGATCAAAGAAAATGGCTAAACCAATATTTAAAGACGGAACAGAAAGAATCCCGTTACAACTTGGGATGTTTCCGGGGATCATCGCGCAAAGGCGCAATGAACAAGCGCCGCGGCTCAAAGCCACTATCACAATTACGTGCGTGGATAGATACACGGAAGAGAAGTTTTCTCGCGTAATTCCACTAGAGACTGATGAGCCAGAGGATTTAGTGGAGTGGTTAACTCTAGCACTGCAACATGCCAGAGTTCAGGCTGATGTTATGAGTTTTATCGAGAAGAGGGAAGGGTAATGAGGAGATTAAACAATGAACTGGTACGACAATTTAACAGACGATAGAACAAAAACTGATAGACGGCATTACGGCTTCCAATGCTTTTGCAGCAAAAGAATTCGTTGAACTTTGAACTTTAACAAAAAAGCCCCCCCGGAGAAGTCACTCAACCGGGGGGCCAAAAAAAGGAAAACTAAAACAATGATTAATAAAATTATAGACACAATTACGCTGGTTGGCAAGGGTATCTTTTTAACGATGATGTTTGGCGCAATCGTGCTGTTTGGCGCTGCTACTGTTTTCCCCGAACGGTTTAAGGTTGAAGAGAGCACAAACACTGAACAATCAATATACGATCTAATTAGAGAGATCGCCCCGAAGTACAACGTTCCCATCCCGTTAGCGGAGGCTATAGTGAAACAAGAAAGCGATCGATAAAGATTTTGATTTTGAAGAGGATTAGAAAATGACAAACGAAGAAATTAAAGAAGAAAGAAAAGAAGAAAAAAGACGATGGATCTCCTTCGATGAAAAATATCCAGAAGTAAAAACCGACGTACTGCTTTGTTCCGATGATGAAAGTTTTTGGTTCGGATATATGGAAGAATCTGGATCGGTAGTGTGTTACTTTGGGCATGGAATCGATCCTGATCGACGATTTACTCACTGGCAGCCATTACCAGATCGTCCGCACGAGGAGAAAAAAGAGAAGTCGGGAGGTTATGAAGATTTTTGCTGCCGTAACTTCTATGAAGCTGCATGCCCCGGAACTGATAACGAAGGCTATGGATCGGCAATCCACGGCGATGTTAATAAAATTGGAGGTTATAGCATAAGGATGAATTACTGCCCTTGGTGTGGTGAAAAACTATGAAACTCTGGAAACTAACCGGACAAGCAAAGAGAAGTAAATCTCTCGATGCCTGCGACCGTTGCGGCGTGTGGCCTTTCGCGACAGGCAAATGGGATCCGTTTCTTCAATGCTGCCTAAAGCACGACGCTGCCTATATCGCTCACGACAACGGCGACACGACGCCGAAGCAAGTGATTGACCGAATGTTTCTTGCTTGTTGTTTGGGGATAGCTAACCAAGAAACGGGCATTAAGAAATTACTCTTTAAGGGGTGGGCTTGGACTTACTACGCAATGGTGCGGAGTCCGATCGCTCAATGGGTATGGGATCGTTAATAACAAAAAAACCCCCCCAGGGAAGTCACTCAACAGGGGGGCTAAAAAAGGAAAACAAAAACAATGATTACTTCAATTATAGATACAATTACGTTAATAGGCAAGGGCATTTTTTTAACGATGATGTTTGGAGCAATTGTGCTGTTTAGCGCTGCAGCCGTATTCCCGGAACGATTTAAGGTAGAAGAGAGCACAAACACAGAACAATCGATCTACGATCTAATCAGAGAGATAGCCCCGAAGTATAACGTTCCTATTCCGCTAGCTGAAGCTATTGTGAAACAAGAAAGTGCAGGAAAGCGTAACGCTATCCGCTTCGAGCAAAATCAAATGAAACGAGCTGCTAAGTATTCAAAGAACCACGAACAGCAAAAGATGATTGCTAGTTCACATTCTTATTTTCAGGTTCTCGGCTGGCATGCAATCGAACGACAACTGTCATGGGTGGATCTCTACGATCCGCGAATCAATACTGAAGTAGCAATGGCTATTCTTAAAGATTGTCTAGATCGGCATAAAGGGAAGAGTCGAAGTAAGCAGATTAAAAAAGCACTTGAATGTTATAACGGCTCTAGTCGGTATGCTAACGAAGTGTTCGACGAACTTGCTAACAGCTTAATCGAGAGGGGGTTATGAAATTCTATATCAATGACTCAATTCTTTAGCCGATCGAATCAGTTGGTGTCCGACTTGATGCAATATCGATTTTATCTCCCTTTCTCTCCTGGCCGGTATCCGATCTTCTAGTGCTAAGTTATGTAGTCCCTGTCTGCTCATCTTGAGTTGTTCCGCTAGCCAGGAAATTTTCAAACCAGTTGCGCGTAAGATTTTAAGTAGATCGTGTTTTTTTGGGTCGTAACCAAGAAGCACCTCGCCCAATGTATGTAAGAGTTTAGCTGCTTTACTAATTTTTCTTTTGCTCGCGTAACCAGAATAGAAGGAAGACCCAAGATAGGCGGGACTATTAGCGATCCGTCTTGAGATCTTGCGTTGATTTAGATCGTACTTCTTAATTACCTCTTCTAGCAACATGACTTCATCCTCCAACATTGGGCGTGAAGAAAAACATAGAACATAGACGGCGAAGAATCCTTTCCGATGCAGAATTTAGAGAGCTTTTCGCCTCAATACAAAAAGAACACACACCATTTAGGCAATTGTTTATACTCTATTTGACGCTCGGTCTCCGGAAGCGTGAATTGCTTGGCCTTAGCTGGGTTGATGTCTTGATCTTTCGCTCGCTTCCGCGCCGAGGGCTTTTTTGTTTTCCTGGTCGAAGACTTTCTGCACCGATCCAAGATTGCCGTAAAGCTTAGACAAGAATCATCAAACGAACCACTCTCGTTGATATTCATATCCATGATCTTCGCCGCTCGTTCACTTCTTATCTGTGTCATAATGGTGTTGACCTTGAAACAATTCGGGAATTGTTAAACCACTCAAATGTTAAAGTAACACAACACTACTTAGTTAGTACGAAAGAAACGCAACGTAAAGCTATAGATGTTGCTACCGGTAGATTAAATTCCTTTCCAAACATCTGCTAAAGATTTAACAGTGTCGATGCCAAATTCATGAAGGAATAAAAAAATAAAACCGGCAACACCGATCCCACCTATTAATAATAATACCCGATTAAATGTCTGGTAAGGGTTGTGTTGCCTTTCTCTCAGTATATCAATTAAATCCCCTACGCGCCGATCTAATATTTGCGCGAGCCTCTCCATCCCGTTAATTTGCCGAACCATAAGTTTTCGATTCTCCCGAATTTCAAAAATGCACAAATCGCAACCATGATGATCGTCGGTGAGTTCGCTCATCGGCGCCTCCTCCTCTGTTGAATCGCGTTAAAGAAAAATTCTCCCGCAGGGGTTACCGTTGGGTTGTAAAAAAACCTCCAACCTTTATCCGCACAACCACCGCTCTCTGATTCATAATAGGCGTTTATCTGTGGATTCTGTTCGTAGCTTGCAGCATCAAACCCGTAAGTACTTTTCCATCCCGCGAAGTCTTCTACTGAACCGGTCGTGCCGTAACCATCCGATCCGAAAACCGAGAATGCGTTTGTTAGCCCGCTAACATTAGCGTTATAGTAACAGTTGTTATTAATCGTGAAGAGTCCGCCCGTGATCCATTCAGCGTAAGCCGGATCTAACCCATAATGAAAGATCGTATACATCTTATCTCCAGCAAAGGTATCGTAACTAGAGTTAGTCTGAACAATGATGTTGTGATTAATGCCTATCGGCCCCGCGGCATCATAATCGTTCGGACCCGATACTAATATACCGAGCGGTGCGAAGATGGTGTTATAAGTAACGTTAATCGTGTCCAAGTAAGAAGATCCACCTGGATCGCCCATTAACTCAATCCCTGCACCTGGAGCAAAGATCAA
>LAHR01002430.1_pt1 | contig 11567 bp, 10 predicted proteins | sample 329641 | NCBI WGS metagenome assembly LAHR01 (sample SAMN03275701, study PRJNA271635) | activated sludge metagenome | isolation source: Sample C-3 Sludge from acetogenic chamber (third chamber) of Anaerobic...
ACAGGGTGTTATTACGGTGGAACTTGCCCAGGTAGCTGCTGCTGTCCGGTCGCACAAAACTGCATAATTCAAGGTCGCTGAGCAGGTCCTGGCCACCCAGGGGTTCTGTCTGGAAAAACCAGTTGGCGGTCTTGCGTGAATTCAGGTCTTTGGCATTGATGCGGAAGAGGTAAGGCTTGCCATTCAGGCTGAAGCTCAGGCGGTTGAGATAGAATTTATTGGAGCGGGAGTCGTTTTTATTGGAGATGCCGATATTGTCCCGCACCGATTGTTCAAAAACCACGCTGTCGCCTTCCACGACTTCCACATTCAGGTCCACCTCGGCAAAATACCCGCCTCTCTGGGCCAGGAACCAGAGATTGCTGTATGGTATCTGGTAATCGATATGGAGGATGGTGCTTTTGTCGTTTCCCAAAAAACGTTGCGGGGCCACGTGCATGGTAAAGCTCTCAGCCGCGGACAAAGACCCCAGGGCCGAAATGATCAGGCAAAGCGCCATCGCTTTAATACTCTTCATCCTTGTTCTCCAGTTTATATTGGCCGAAACCGCCGGTGTCGGTGAACGTGAACTCCAGTTTCTGGCTGTAATAGGTCCAGACTATATAGGGATACAGGTCCAGCGGATGCACTTCACTATGAGTTTCATCCGGTTCGCCATATTTAATGTATATTCTACCCCGGTCGGATTTCCAACCCTTCAATCTTTTATGGATCGTGAAGCGTTCATCTGCCGTTATAACCCTCTGGTAAAAAGCCTCGCGTGCCTCATTGCGCAAGGTTCCCGGGCTGGGATCGTGAACCTGCCAGAATTTCTCTATCACTTCGGGATACATGTCCTCCGGAATCGCCCGCAGGCTTTTCCATTCATTCTGACTGGCGATGTAGCGCAGCTGCTGGATCTGGTCCTGATAATCGTAGCGTGAGTTGTAGGCAAACCACTGGCTGTAGAGAAAGGGGTCCATGTCGTAGCGGATGTTTCCTTCAAAGATGCTGACCCGCAGGCTGTCCAATACGCCGGCGTTTGCCAGATCGGTCAGGTCCGCGTCATACTCACCCTGTGGGGACGCGAATTTGATCTGGTCTGTGATCCCGGTGATGTGAACGCTGTCGGCCACCAGACTGAATTTTTGCCGGATCTGGCATCGTTCCACAGGGCGAGGCAGTTGCCGCAAAGATCCGGGCTGGAAAGTGACGCCCTCTTTGCGGAGTATAAAATAGGCTTGGCCGATCTCGGTGTAATTCTCCCCCACCACAAAGTTACGTTTCAGATCGATCTTGTCTCCCCCGCTCAGATTACGCAGGCGCAGCAAGGCCTGATAGCTGCCCGGACCGATATCGGAGCTGAAATGTATTGGCAGTGCGGTATTCTGCAGCCAGTCACGATTGGGCACCACAAAGCTCTCGTCGAAGCTCAGCGTCTTTTTGGTCCTGGTGTTTTCAAGCTCCATCACCAGTTGGTATCTGGATTCTGTCACGCCTTTTTTGAACACCAGCGTGTTATAGGGGATCATCACCCAGAAATCCACCCCCTCCTGATAGTGCTCAAAGATCACCTCCTGGGCTGGCAAAACAGAGGCCAGGGCCAGGAAAATCAGGAGGATCTTATATGCTTTTCTCATCGTAGCTGAACCTCAGCGTGAAATTGAACTGCTGTTCTTCCAGCCATTGCAGAAAGGCGTTGCCGGGAAACATTTTCCGTTGCGCCTCCAGCTGAAAACTGTCCCCGTCATCGGTGGTAACGCTGGTCCTGAGCACAAAACCGCCTCCCGCTTTATCCGTGTGGGAGGCATATTCATCCACAAACTCTTTTGATATGCGGGGCAAGGTGATATTGAGGCGGATCTCACCCCGCAGATACAGGGGCAGATCATCCAGCGGGACCAGATTGGTCGGGCTGATGCGGGGCATGCTGTCCTCAGCGCCGTTGTAACCGGATCTGGCCCCAAAAACAAAGAAGATGCTCCCCGTGGCCAGCTTGGCAAAATGCTTCTCGTAATCCTGGTTGAACAGCGCCACCTCAAAGCGTCCGCTGAGGTCCTCGAATTCCACCAAGGCGTAGGGATTGCCTTTGTTGTCACGCTTGCGGGAAATCCCGGAAACTATGCCGGCCAGCACCAGCTCTTTGCCGTTATGGCTCTTGATGTTTTGCGAGTTGGCGTTGGTGAGGTGCTTCACCAGGCTGCGGTATTCGTAAAGCGGATGCCCTCCCATATAGAATCCCAGCACCTCTTTTTCCCTTTCCAATTGATAGGCGTAGTTCCAGGGATCCTCCACCGGCAGGGGCGGATAATATTCTTCAGTCGAACCATCGGAGGCGATGATGTCCACGGTGTAACCGGCATCCGCCAGGTCCTTGTTGAAAGCGCCGTCATCGTGCTTGTTCTCGTCATCCACCCTGCCCACCAGGATGTAGAGCGGGGTGCCTGCCCAGGTCTGGGCGCTGTCATCCGTCCAGGTGGCGGGGTGGCAGCTGCCGGTGGAGCAGGATTCATAGGAGCCGCGGTCGATGGTATCGGTGATGGCACCTTCCAGCGTCAGCACCCAGTCTTCCACCAGCGGCTTGATGGACATGGTTTCCACAAACTTGACCGACCAGTGACCATCCACCACCTGGTTGTTCTTCTCGCTGATGACCATCAGGCGGAGAATGCCATCGCGTTCGGCATCCAGCGGCTGACCATCCACCTCGTACGCCAGGATTGCTTGGAGGGCTCCGGTATCAGCAATTTCATCACCGGTGGCAGGATCGTAGGTGATGAAGTCGCCATTTGCCACCTGGTCGTAGGAGAAGGTCATGGAATAGCCATCCGAGGCGATCAACTGGATGCCCATCTCGGAGGAATCCGCACCCACCAGCCTGGCAAGCTCGGTAAGCAGCACGCCCTTGTAGAGGCGGGGGGTGGTGATCTTGCCGGTGCTGGAGATAAAGCCAGCCTGTCCTTCAGCGGAAGGCAGGGCTTTCAGCTCTGCCAGCGTGAAGGTTTTGGTCTCGGTCAAGCCCTCCAGTGTGAGGACGGGTTCCCCGGTTTCCTCGGTGGGGGCTTCCGTTGGAGCTTCAGTAGCTACCGGCGGCTCGTTGGGAGCGGCGGTGGGGGCAGGCGTGGTCTGGCAGGCAGTCAGCAGCAGCACACCAACCAGGATCAGTAGGGCGATTGCATGTTTTTTCATCTTGTTTCTCCTTGGGAACTGTATTAATTGTAACAACGCAAGTATACAACAATCCTGCCCGGCTGCACAGGCTGGCGGTTAAACAAACCCTCCCCGGGGAGCGTTCCACGGGGAGGTTAGATTGGCGGCTTGACGTTGGGACCCGTCTGCCTAGGAAACCTGCCGGGTGGTGACGTTAAACACGGGCGGATTTTCGAGAGTCTTCTTCACCTTGCACTGGTTGGCGGATTTCACTAGCGCATCGTAATACTTTTCGGGGAAGTCCGGCGGCACCTGGATTTCCAGGTCAATCGAATCCACCATCTGGGTCAGGGGGTTGGAAACCACCCGCTGGACAATCCGGATGCCATCCGTGGGCAGCCCGCGCTGGCGGCAAAAGCCCAGCACATAAATCCCGGCGCAGGTGCCGATGGACGCCAGGAACACGGCAAACGGCGTAGGCGCGCTTGCCGCTGGCGGCTGGTCGGTAGGGACGGTGAAGGGTCCAAAGTGGGCGTCCACCCGCGCACCGCCCGGAAAGTCAATGATCATTTCCATGTCATTTGCTCCTTATTACATGAACGAATCAGATGGACCTGCGGGGCTGTTCCTGTTTTTCCTGTGGAGACTGATACCAGAAGAACCGCCAGTAGAAATAAACCGACAGGATATACAGGATGATTGTACCTACAAATGCCGGTCCAAAGCCATATTTCACCTGGATCCATCCGCTGATGGTGGGGCTGAATGCCCAGCCGACCGAGTTTGCCATGCTCACCAGGCTGGCAATGGTTGCCCGGGCGGAGGGTTCCACCTTTTCCATCACAAAGGTCTGGTACACCGGTCCGCTCATGTTCATCAACGCCAGGCGGACGTAGTAGGATGCCGCGCTCAGCCCGTACCAGGGCGAGAAGCCCAGCAGGAAGAGGAAGGGAATGGACATGCCCTGGGTGACCACCACCAGCTGGATCTTGCCCATCCGCTCCGCCAGGGGCGGGGCGATCAGCAAGCCCACCCCCATTGCCAGCGAACCCCAGGCAAACATGGTGCCCACCGCCGAATCGGTCAGGCGGTAGGTTTCCCGGAAGAAGACGTTCATGAAGGGCATGATCAACCCGGCGCCAAACGAAGTGAGCAGCATGGGCAGGATCAACCGGCTGAACAGCCCTGCCTGGTTCTTAAGGTAGGAAAGCGGCATAAAGCTGGTGCGCTGGCTGGCAGACAGGTTGGGTTTGCGGATGAAAAACAGCGGCACCGCCGCAGTTGCCATCACGCCCACCACCACCACCAGCGCGAGCGCATATGCCTGGGCGGAGATCGCCTCGTAGCCGCGCCAGCTGCCCATCCAGGTGGGCATGTAACCGCCCACCCAGTTGCCCACAAACCCGGCAGCCATGCTGATGCCGGAACTGAATGAGAAAAGGTAGGTGCGCTCCTTGTCGGACGAGTTTTCCATCAGGAAGGGTCCAAAGGTCACCCCCGAGAGGCTCTGCGCCAGCCCCATCAGGATGTTCATGCCCAGCAGGATGCCCTGCGAGGGGATTAAAATCATCGTCAGGGTTGACACGCTCACCAGCAGCGAACTGATCAGCAGGGAACGCTTGCGTCCCAGCCAGTCCACCACGTAGCCCATGGGCAGGGCGGCAATCAGCGCCGTCAGGCTGCTGACGCCAACCATGTTGCCGAGGAAATCCTTGTCGTACCCCAGGCTGAGGACAAAGAAGTTGAACAGCAGCCGGAACACGCCGGAGGCGGCGCCGCTCAGCACCACGTTGAGGAGGTAGAGGCGGGCATTTGGCTGGAAGGCGGCAATGTTTTCGCCGTAGATTTTGATAAACCGAATCACACGTTTCATAAAGCCAGTCCGATGAAGTTGAATTATCCGGCAGGCGGATGGATTGTTTTATTCCCCTGCTGTGCCGGATGCCGAGAGGAACTGCGCCAGCCGCTGAAAAATGACCTCCGTTGCGCCGCGGTTTGCCGTGTAGCGCCGGTCGCCGTCCGCCTGGAGGGTGATTTCCACCAGCCCCGCCAACCGGAGCTCGCGCAGGTGGTGGATGACGGTGGGGGCGCGCAGCCGCAGTCGGCTGGCAAGCTGCGCCGGGGTCAGCGGCTCATCCGCCAGGTAGCGCAGGATGCGCAGCCGGGTGGGGTCCGCCAGGGCTTTCAACCCGTTCACCAGCCCCTCGGGGACCTGCTCGCCGGGCACCAGCGCCACATCCGCCGGGCGGGCGCCGTAGATCATCAGCGTGATATGCGGGGCAACCTCGCGGTAGAACACCAGCGGGGAGCTCCAGAAGGAGGGCACCAGGATAATTTCCTGCATTTCGGGCAGGGCGGAAAACCGCACCCCCTGCGAAAGCCCGGTGACCAGCCGGTCGGGCGGCAGGGTTTGGGCGCTCTGCTGCGCTGCCTGCTGGGCGGCATACAGGTGCGGCAGGATGCGGCGCTCCTCCTCGGCAAAAAAGACCTGGTGGTAGAGTTCCAGCGCTTCCAGCAGCCGTTCGCCGGTTTCCTCCAGGCGGGTGAAGGCGCCACACAGCCTGGCGGCAGCCCCGGCTTTGGGCGGGTTGCTGCGGTGCTGGAACATTGCCGCAATGGCATCCACATCCGCCGGGGTATGGGTGCGGTCGGCGGCAATCCGTTCGAGGATGGTTTTCATCTCCGGGCGGGCGTCCTGCAGCGAAAGCAGGGCAGGCAGCCGCCCGGCGGCAGGCAGCGCGGCAAGTGTGTCCAGCGCGGTGCGGGCGGTCTTGGGTTCGGGCAGGACGTGCAGCCAGTTCAGCGGCACGCCGTGGAAGTCCACCGCATCCTCCAGCCAGTCGCGCAGCGGGGCAGGCAGACGGGAGCGCACCCCCGCCGCCCACAACAGGCGCAAGCCAAACATCGCCGGTTTGTGCAGGACATACAGGCTGATGAACAGGTCGTACGCGGGACCGATGTCCCAGCGCAGGGAGGGGGTGGCAGGTGTATTAGACATATATCTAATACAGCATGATACCCCACCCGCCCCAAAACGTCAAGATGGGGCGATCAGAATCCCGCCCGCCGCAAGTTGCTTTCCACGCCCTCGTCAAACTGCAGGTGGGTTTCGGTTGCCTGGTGCAGGTCGGAATAATGCCCCCGGTAGGCAGGCGGCAGCAGCGCCGCCAACTGGTACATCACCTCGGCGATCATTGTATCCAGCGCCTCGCGGCTGGGCTGCCCCGGGTTGACCAGCCGGAAGGGGTTCCCCACCCGGATGTGCACCTCGGTGCGCAGCAGGCGGGAGATGTTGTCGCGGAAGCGTTCGCTGCCGAAATACCCCACCGGCAGGATCGGTGCACCGCTTTTGAGCGCCAGCAAAATTACCCCAGGGTGAGCTTTCAGGAGCTTGCCGATATTGCTGCGGGTGCCCTCGGGCGCTACCACCAGGATCTTGCCCCGCGCCAGCTCTTCCCTTGCCTTCTGGAATGCCGCCAGGTCCGCCTCGCCCCGGCGGATGGGGATGCCGCCCCAGGTGTCGAACAGGAAGCCGATCAGGGGATTGTCGAAGGTCTCCTTTTTGACCAGCGCCACCACCGGGCGGGGGTACATGTTGGTGAACCCCACCGGCGCATCCAGGAAGTTGATGTGATTGACCACGATAATCAGCGGACCCTGGTGGGGGATGCGCTCCATCTCCGCCGCGTCCACCTTGCAGAGAACGCCCAGCAGACTCCGGATGGTGAACTGCACCGCCTGCGCCCGGAAGGTCATCTTACATCACCAGCAATTCAAGCTGGGAGGGCAGCAGCTCGATGGACAGGGTTTTGCCCTCCGTGCAGATCGTTTCCCCATCGGCATGCACAGGCAGCGACCCGGCAAGCGCGGTAACGTTCAGGGTTCGGGTGCGGACAAAGCGCACCGCCTTATCCTGCCCCTGGGTGCCTTTCATGAATTTGGCGATCAAGCCAAAGGTTTTGGGGATGGATACTTCGTGGACGATGCACAGGTCCAGCACGCCATCATCGGGCTTGGAGTCGGGCGCCATGAAGAACCCGCCGCCCAGCCGGATGCCGTTCATCACCGAGATCATCAGGCAGGGCTGGGTGATGGTTTCACTGTCCAGTTGAATTTCCGCTGTGGGGGCATGGAAGTAGAGGAAGATGGTCTTGAGCGCAGCTACAATATAGGAGGGGAAGCCGCTCAGCCGCTTGAGCTTGAGTGCCTCGAACCCCACCACGGCATCAAAGCCGATGCCCACGCCGTTGCCGAAATAGCGCCCCTGCGGGTACAGCCCGCCGGTGACGCGCCCAATGTCAATCCGCTTGCGCTTGTTCTGCACCAGGGCATGCACCCCGTCCTGCCAGGTGACGGCGGCGCCCATGCTGAAGGCAAAGTCGTTGCCGCGCCCCACCGGCAGGGCAGCCAGGGCGGCTTCGCCCCTGCCGTGCAGGCGGGCGTTCATCAAGCCGTTGATCACTTCGTTGAGCGTGCCATCGCCCCCGGCGTATGCCACCACGTCGAAGCCGCGCCCCGGGGCTTCCTCCGCCAGTTCGGCGGCATGCCACGGGCGTTCGGTGCGGACGATTTCGCAGTCCAGACCGGCATCTTGCACAGCCTGGGTGATGAGCGGCAGGGTGGTTTCGCCGGACCCCCGTCCGGCAACAGGGTTCACAATGATCAGGCAGCGGGTCATGTGGGGGTCTCTTTTCTGATGAAAGGGATGATTGCGAAAATAAACAGGGATTTGATTCTTGTTGATTGTATCGTGAGAAGGGGATTTGTCAAGTTGGAGAAAAGGTCACACTTTGGGGGTATGACCCTGCCCGTCCGGCTCGCCGGTCTGCCGGAGCGCGGCGCGCAGCTTCCGCCGCAGGGCGTCAATCGGCTGGCGGATGCCGGTCTGCGGGTCGGTGTAATGCCACAGGTTCCAGCCGTTCACCGGACCGGGCTGGATGCGCCGGGCAATCTCGTGAATTGAGCCGCGCTCCCCCTCGTAAAGCAGGCAGCCGTCCGCCAGCACGGTGGCGGTGCGCTGCCCGTCCAATCCAAACGTCAGCACATCACCCGGCTGCAGCAAGCCATTTTCCAACAGCAAGCCAAACGGCAGGCGCGGCTCCCGGCGGGGGTTGGGGACGTGCAGCACGTCTGCGGGCGGGCTTTCCGGCAGGGCGGCAATCCGTTCCTCCGCCAGGCGGATGTAGCCCGGGTCCTGCTCAATCCCAATCCAGTGCCGCCCAAGCTGGCGGGCTGCCGCGCCGGTGGTGCCGGTGCCAAAGAAGGGATCCAGCACCACGTCGCCGGGGTTGGTGGATGCCAGCAGGATGCGGTAGAGCAGCGCCAGCGGCTTTTGGGTGGCGTGGGCTTTGCCGCCGTTGACCTTCAGCCGCTCCCGCCCGGTGCAGATGGGAATCTCCCAGTCGCTGCGCATCTGCAAGCCGTCGTTGAGCGACTTGAGCGCCTGGTGGTTGAAGGTGTAGGTGCTGCCGCGCTCCTTTTGCGCCCACAGGAGCGTCTCGTGGGCGTTGGTGAAGCGCACACCGCGGAAGTTGGGCATGGGGTTGCGCTTGATCCATGCCACGTCGTTGAGAATCCAGTAGCCCAGGTCTTGCAGGATGGAGCCCACCCGGTAGATGTTGTGGTACGAGCCGATCACCCACAGCGTGCCGGTGGGCTTCAGCACGCGCCGGCACTCCGCCAGCCAGGCCCGGCAGAACTTGTCGTAGGCCTCGAAGCCGCCGAACCGGTCCCAGGCGTCGTCGACGCCGTCGACCCGGGTGTTGTTCGGTCGCAGCAGCTCGCCGCCGAGCTGCAGGTTATAGGGCGGGTCGGCGAAGACCAAGTCGGGGAACTGGTCCCAGGCATCATTCACGCCGTTGACGCGGGTCTGGTTGGGGCGGTAGAGGTCCTGGCGAAGCTGCAGGTTGTAGGGCGGGTCGGCAAACACCAGGTCCACCGAAGCGGCGGGCAGGGTGGGCAGAACCGCCAGGCAGTCCCCGGCGAGGATCCGGTCGAGCGGCAGGGAATCCATGGAATGATTATACAATGGACTGCCGGTCTGCCGCCGGGATTGCCCCCACCGAGACAAACCACTCGTACGCGGCGCGGATTGCCTCGTCCGCCGGGCGCGGTGCCGGCAGGTGCAGGTCGCGCTGCGCCTTGGCAGTATCGTAATAATAGAAGTCCCCCGCCTGGCGGAACATTGCCACCGAAACCGGCAGGTCGAGGTAGGCTTCCAGCCAGCCCAGCGGAACCGCCAAGCTGCGCATCAGCCCGGCGGGCAGCACCACCCGCGGCGGGGTCACACCCGCCACCGCGGCAATCTTCTCCACCAGGTCCACAATCGACAGGTTTTCGCCGCCCAAAATGTAGCGCTCGCCGGTGCGCCCGTGTTCCAGCGCCGCCAGGTGACCCGCCACCACGTCCTGCAGGTGGACGACATTCAGCCCCCCCTCCGCCAGCACGGGCAGCCTGCCCATCGCCACCCGCACCACCAGCGAGTTCGACTGGCGGTAGACATCGCCCGCGCCCAGCACGTGCGCCGGGTTGACGATCACCGCGTCCAGCCCCTCCGCCACCGCCCGCTGCACCTCGATCTCCGCCAGGTACTTGGTGTAGCCGTATGCCCACCACTCCGGGCGGTAATTCCAGGTGTGGGTCTCATCCATCGGGGCGTTCATCACCCCGCGGCGGGTGCGTTCGGGCACGCCCAGCGCGGCAACACTGCTGGTATGCACCAGCCGCCGAACACCCGCCTTCCGGCAGGCTTGCAGCAGCGCCCGCGTCCCCTCCACGGTGATGGCATACATGCGATCCACGTCCTGGTTGCGGGCGCCCATCTGCGCGGCGGCATGGAAGACCACCTCCATCCCCGCCGCGGCTTCCGCCAGCGTTTCGGGATGCCCCAGGTCTCCCAGGGCATGCTCCACCGGCAGCGATTGCAGCATCCGCGGGTTGCTGGTGGGGCGGTGGAAGGCGCGCACACTGTGCCCCGCTTCCACCAGCGCCCGGCAGAGCGCCGCCCCAATGAAACCCGATGACCCGGTGACGAGGACGCGCATCAGGCTTGCCGGGTCAGTCCAGCCACTCGATGATGGTTGCTTCGCCCTGCCCCACACCCACGCAGAGCGTTGCCAGCCCGTAGAAGGGGCGCTTTGCCTGCGGCGCCCGGCGTTTCATCTCGTGCAGCAGGGTGGTGAGGATGCGCGCCCCCGAGCAGCCCAGCGGATGCCCCAGCGCAATCGCCCCGCCGTTGACGTTGGTGATTTCGGGGGCAAGCCCCAGCTCGCCCATCACCGCCAGCGACTGGACGGCAAAAGCTTCGTTCAATTCCACCAGCCCCAGGTCCGCCACATGCAAGCCCGCCCGTTCCAGCGACTTGCGCGTGGCAGGGACGGGTCCCATGCCCATGATGCGGGGCGGCACACCCGCCGCGGCGGCGGACACCACCCTTGCCAGCGGCTTCAGCCCCAGCGCGGCGGCGCGCTCCGCCGACATCACCAGCACCGCCGCAGCGCCATCGTTCAGCCCGGAGGAGTTCCCGGCGGTCACGCTGCCGTCCTTGCGGAAGGCGGGGCGCAGGCGCGCCAGCGATTCCAGGCTGGTATCGCGGCGGGGGCGCTCGTCGGTCGTCACCAGCAGCGGCTCGCCCTTCTTCTGCGGGATGGGCACGGGGATGATCTCCTCCGCAAAGATGCCCGCATCGATGGCGGCAATTGCCCGGCGGTGGGATTCGACGGCAAAGGCGTCCTGCTGGGCGCGGCTGATGCCGGTCATATCGGCGATGTTCTCGGCGGTTTCGCCCATCGCCTCGGTGCCGTACAGTTCCTCCATGCGCGGGTTGGGATAGCGCCAGCCCAGCGCGGTATCGTAAGCGGTGAGGTTGCCAAAGGGGAAGGCTTGCGCCGCCTTGGGCAGCGAATAGGGGGCGCGTGACATGCTCTCCACGCCCCCGGCAATGAAGATGTCCCCCTCCCCGGCGCGGATGGCGCGGGCGGCGGTGTTGACGGCAGCCAGCCCCGAGGCGCACAGCCGGTTGAGGGTGACGGCGGGCACTTCCACCGGCAGACCCGCCAGCAGGACCGCCATGCGGGCAATGTTGCGGTTGTCCTCACCCGCCTGGTTGGCACAGCCCAGGTAGACTTCGTCCACCAGCGCCGGGTTGAGGGCATTGCGTTCGACAATGGTGCGGATTGCCAGCGCGGCAAGATCGTCGGGGCGGACGGCGGCAAGCGCCCCGCCCAGCGCGCCAATCGGCGTGCGGATGGCATCCACAAGCACAGCATCCTTCATCAGGTTCCTCCAAACAGGGATTCTCCCCTCCATTCTACCACTGAGATGGGGAGGGGTGGAAGCAGACATAGAAAAAGTATTGAGGTAAGGTGAGGTAAAGCAATTAGCGTAAAAATTACATCTATTATCGCTGTTAATCGGATGCTATTTTATAAAAAATAATT
>LAHR01002461.1_pt1 | contig 11229 bp, 11 predicted proteins | sample 329641 | NCBI WGS metagenome assembly LAHR01 (sample SAMN03275701, study PRJNA271635) | activated sludge metagenome | isolation source: Sample C-3 Sludge from acetogenic chamber (third chamber) of Anaerobic...
TATTTATTCCGTATTGATAATAGGAGAGGCTGGGATAATTTACCCGGAATAGCAAAGAGCCGGAGAAAGGATTCTCCGGCTCAAGGTCTGTTAATACGCTCTGAACTATCTCAGGGCGAGTTCGGTGAGGCGGCGCACATATTTGGCCAGGTTGGCGGGGGCAAAGCGGTTGGCTTTCTTGAGGTCGCCGTAATCCTGCCAGTCGCTCTGGGCGGTGGCCACGAGGACGTTGTCCACGTATTTGTGGTTCATCTGGGTGACCTCCAGGGAATACATGGAGCCTACGCCGTGGTCCTGCACGATGTTGGCCGGAAAGGTGTATTCGCGCACGGACGCGGCCAGTTCTTTATCCACAATTTCGTCGTCGTAGGGATCATCCGGATCATAGGCATAGGCCGTGGCATACTGGACCTTGTTGTCCGCGCTCAAAGTCCATTGGGCGTAAGCGCTCTCGGCGGGATTGTAGGTGAGCGGGAAGGTGGCATCGGCGGGATTGACGACTTTCTGCTGGGTGTTGACGACAGTTTCGCCGTTCACGATCAGCTCAAAGTAGTAGCTGTTGCCTACGGTGAGGTCTTTTTCGCCCTGCCAGAAATCTCCCCAGGCTGTCAGGGGAACAATAGTTCCGCCGATCTTCAGCTGAAGAGTGGTGGGGGCCACATATTCGCTTGCGGGGCCGATCCACATGACGGTAACGAGGTGGTTGTCGGCTTTCCCATCCTCCGGGACGGCGATGGCCATCACTGACCATTTTGAGTCTTCCGGTTGGGTGATGTTCTCGAAGCAGCCGGTGAGGAAGAGTCCCATTCCCAGCGTGGCAAGGATCATCAGTATAAGGAATTTACGCATTTGATACTCCTTTGGTTTTTAGTTCTGAGAGTTCTAATATTAGATCTCCCTTTATTTGTCAAGTTTTTATTGATTTCCAACAATAAGGTACTCAATCCTGAGCGGACTCGGACTTCGCTTTGAAGTCAATACCTGCCGGATCAGATATCCCTGCACAAATTCGCCTCAGGGGACGGATCTGCCGCGTCCGGATGCCATCCAGGAACGTTGCCCGCCGTAAGGCATCCAAAAATAAGGGGACCCGTAAAAACGGATCCCCTGGATCGTATCATTTAAGGACGGAGATCAGTCCATCTTGGCTTTGATGCGGTTGAAGCGGGCTTTCTGGGCGGCCGTCATGTCAGAGGCGCCGGTCATTTCATTGGCCAGGTTCTGCACTTTGGTGCGCTGATCGGTGAGTCTCTTCACCTCCGCGGGTCTGGTGGGGTTCTGGGATCTCATGGCCAGGTAGCGGTCCACCGCGGCCTCATAATCACCCAGTTTCTTGTCCCAATCCTGGCTGGGAGGAGTGGGCGGCGTGGGCGGTTTCACCACTGGCGGCTTGGGCTTCACGGGGGTGGGGGTCACGGCAGCCACGGGAGCCTTCACTTCCGGAACCACTGCGGCGGGGACCATCATGGCGGCTTCCATATTCAGCAGCTCGGTGTTGAGCTCGAAGGAGGCGGCTTCCTTGAGGATGCGTTTGATCTCGTTCTTGTCGGTGATCATCTGCATGAAGGTGAGGTCCATATTTCCGGCCATGGGGCCTTTCATCATGCCGATGATGCCAGCCTTGAGGTCTTCCTTGAGGGGAACGGATTCCATGCCGGGCACGGCGATCCCTTCCGCGTTCTTGAAGGTGAGGTTCCAGTTGCCGATCTGCAGGCTGTCCGGATTCAGTCCGATCAGTTCCTTCAGCAGTTCGGCCTTGAGGGTCAGTTCCAGGCCACCGTCAACTTTCTTGAGGGTGTGGGCGCCGTCGACCACTTTCACAAATTCGGCCGCGTTGCCGTTGACCACGATGTTGGTCAAATCCATCACCTTGTCTTTAACGGCACAGGCGGTGATGGCGAGCATCGCCACGAGGGCGACAGCCATCAATGCTGTTCTGATTTTCATCATATTACTCCTTTCTAATAACCAGGTTGCCCCGTTTTTTTATCAGGGCAAGCTTTTTTTCACTCTTTGCCCCGGGAGAGCCGTTGAAGCCGAATCACGCTCCATTAAAGCGTTTGGCACTTGCCTGCCGGCTTGTTCATCACTCCCGGATGTGCATTTTGGGCATCTTGAGCGGAATGCCTTTGCTTGTCAATCTTTTTTCTCTCACCACCTCTGTGGAGATTGGCTCCAAGCCAGCTCTGAAGCAGCTTTGGCGCGTGAAAGGGTGGAAGGGCGGAAGGGTGCAATGGGGAAAGGTTTGTCGTCCGGTTTGGCGCTTTGAACTCCAGACTGGCGTTCGCTGGGCACCAGCGGGGTTAACAAAACCAAGTGGCGGCCTACTGGGGAAAATCCACATCCAGCCTCTCACACAGGCTTATCAGATCTTTCCAGGAGTCCCTGTCGTTTATCAGCTTTTTCGCTACGGTCTCGTTGTGGATTGCGTCCTGGAGTTTGGCCTTATACGCTCTTTCGATGTAACGCGCGTCCACCATTTTGGTTGCCAATAAATTTCCGCAATACTCAAAAACCCCGAGATAACGGTCTATGAGACCCCAGGATTCGGCATCATCCGGGATCTCATGCTCCCACTTACCTCCCTGCCGGAGTGACGTGGCCACAACCTTATAGCTGTCGAACATCTCTTTCAGAGACATCATCGAGCGGGCTTTCGCGGCCCGGGATTGTTGTTTCAGCTGCTTGTAGGTGAAAATAAAACCAAGCGTGAAGGCCGCAGTCTGGACGCAGGCGGCGATCGATCCGACCGCCAGCCAATCGATGGCATAACTCATTTTAATCCTCCCGGATCATTCTCCGGCAGTTCGCATATCCGCGCGCTTTGTGTCAAGGGATATCTGCCGGCAAAACTCCCCGGCACTTGGTATTAAGTGACACCCCAAATGTCATATAGCCATCAGTGTGACAAAGAGGCATAATCCTTTATCTGGTACAGAGATACTTAGGACTGCTTTCGGAAAGATGTCACAGTGGTTTTGGACTTCTTTGGACTGATTTGTGACAGCTTCGTGTCAAATATGGACTGATTTCTGACTGGTTTCGGAACTGGTTGAAACTCAACGAAATAGACCAGTTCGAAAGACTCGCAGTGCAGGCGGAACGGTGCATAGGATAGAGATTGGTAACGGTCTGAAAGAAGTCTATAGAGCTGTTCAAGTTCTCCTATTGTGTAATTCTCTCTTGACTCAATAATAAGCTTGGGTATTTTGTCCCTGTGAGTAAATGCGTGGAGTTGTATATGCAACAACCAGTGGATAACACCATAAAAGACCCACTTAACAGCAAGCTTTCAGCTATAGTGTCTTATTTGTCTGCTGATGTTTTGTCTTATTACGGAGCATTAGTAAACGGATCTAATAATTAAATTTTCCATAATCTAATATCTTATGCGGTTTGGAGTTATAATGTATAAAGAAATACTACCGATTAAGTTACAAACACCAGTATTTTATATTTATCTTCCAATTAAGACTCTAGGACGCCCAGGAAATCAATCGTCGCAAGAGATTGATGATTGGATTTATACTCTTAGTTTCTTTTCAAAAGTTGATATGCTTGCAGCATATGATTTAGCCTATTACATTAGATATAACAATTATAAAGATGAGTATAATGTAACGCACCATATTGAAGCAGCAGAGGGAGGGAAAACTAAACCTCAAAGTGTCATTTGGGATAAAATAAACCAAAGTTTTCTATTATGGATGAACGCAGAAAAAATGGGTCTGGATAAAGCGCAATTTGTTCTAGGAGCTTATTATTACTACGGGAAAGAAAAGTGCCCGAAGAGTGAATCGGCTGCAGTAGTGTTATGGGAAAAGGCTGCGCTTCAGGGCTTGAGTTTAGCACAATTTAATCTTGGCTGTTGTTATTTCTTAGGTATTGGTATTGAACAAGACATGAAAGAAGCAGTAGAATGGTGGAAAAAGGCAGCTGATCAAAAAAATCATTATGCAATAAATAATCTAGGATATTGTTATTATAATGGACAAGGTGTTCCTAAAGATATTAATGAAGCAGTAAGGTTATGGAATTCAGTTGCAACTAATAAGTACTATACTGACATGCAATTCCATAATGAAGAGGACATGATGAGAAGATATCAAAATGTGGATGATTTTTCATCGTGTACGTTACCATTATACAATTTAGGATGTTGCTACTACTACGGGCATGGAGTACAGCAAAGCAATGTGGAAGCTTTAGAATTATGGAAGCTTTCTTTGCAGGACCCTAATATGGGTGACGTAGCAATGATGCTAGGATATTTTTACCGATATGGGATAGTCGCCAATAAGGACTTTGATCAATCTATTCGGTGTTATGGTGCAGCTACTTTTAGTAACCTTTTTGATATAGAGGATAAGGTAAAAATACACATTTTAATTGGAGACTGTTATTGTGATTATGATAACCCTACTAAGAAGATAGATGAAGCTATAAAAAAATATAAATGGGCTATTGAAAATCATAAAAATCCAGAGGCTATGTATAAACTCAGTGTTTTATATAGACTCGGTCTTGGAGTTAACAAGAATTTCACAGAAGCCAATGCATTATTAAAACAATCTTATGATCTTGGTTATACAATTGCAGCAGCAGAAATTGGCAAGATATACTTGGAAGGTCAAGGAGTGACTATTAGTATTCCTGAAGCATTAAAGTGGATTAACTTAGCTATTGATCATGGGGATTTTGAAGCGCATTTTTTGCTCGGTACATTATACGAAAATGGCAAGGGAGTTATTCAAGATTTTCGAAAAGCCGCAGATCTATTTTTACGAGCTTCTGAACATAAGAATCCTGAGGCTCAGTATAAAATGGGTGAGTTTTTTTACAATGGCAAGGGAGTAGAGCAAGATTTTGAAAAAGCATATTACTGGTTATTATTGGCTTCAGCAAATGGAAATGTTGAAGCAACGTTATTAAGAGATTTGTGCTTAAGTAGGCTGACAAAATCGCAAATCGAATCTATTCAAAGTCAAGCCAGTCTTGACTTCGCAAAATGATAGTATGATTATAGGGGTATTGAGTTCCTACCAGTGATGATTATTCTCGATGATATCATCATTTTGTAGCAATGAATTTAATTCAAACAAGGAAACAGACTAACTCGAAAGACTCGCAGAGCGAGAGGAACGGTTCGGATGTGAGTTTATTCAGCACTCTGAAGGTAATCTTATCCAAGCTCTAGGTAAGACTAAATACTCATATAGCTACTACTAATATGAGCTAGTCATCAAGCAGTCTGGTTATTGAATCTCTCGATCAATACTTTTCCGTTTGTGTTTCCAGGTTATAACATGATCATTAGTGATTCTATCCAGTTCAACTCGAGTAACAGGATCTGGATGTCCATAACGGTTTCCGTTTGAGCAAGAAGTAAATGCATGATTGGGATGATAGTTTCCTAGGAAATTAGCATCATATCCTGTATGACTGCAATGATGAGTAACTTTGTAGTATCTTTCGAGAATCTGGATCGTACTGTATTGGCTACCAAGAAAATCATCAATCTGATCCCAACTCGCGTCTCCAGGCAGAAGAAGATGCGATTTGTCTGATTTTAAATCTACTATTATACCATGATGGTTCTGGTCCCTTGACCTAGCCTTGTTAGCTAAACAACTTGTGGGATTTGATCTAATAATCCAATTCCCAAGGTTCACCGTCTCAGATATTGTTAATTCAGTCAGGACCTTATTGTTTAGAGCTTTCTTATGAAGTTTGAGTGCAGTGGAAGTAAGTCCAATTGGTGTTCGAGCTACTAGAACAGATTCTGGATTCAAAGAATCGATGATTTTTTCAGCGCTCATAATATGGTCATAATGCATATGTGATAAAATCAACCGCTCAAAAATGAAGCCTGGATAGACTAAATGGAGCCACTTAACAAGCTCATCAAAACAGATGATATGTACTCCAGGAGCTTTATGTAAGTACGCATCGATCATCCAAATCCTATTATCTGGAAACCTAAGCACGATTGTATCTCCCTGCCCTACATTCATCACGTGAAGGTTAATCTTTCGATCCTTAGGATCAATCACTTCACCGAGATCTCTTGGTTTAGGGATAACCTTACCTTTGATAGCCTCTAGAATCACTTTGTATTCTTTTTGGAAGGCATCCTCAACATCTTGCTTGCGACTAATCAAAGATATTGAATCGGTGTCAAGATATCGGGCATAGCGTTGTCCTCGATCAATATTGTGTTTTCTGGCATTCACGTAATTAATACTGTTCCAATCTATATGAAATGCCATTCCCACACCGATTTGACCCTGGTTTTCGTCATTATAGTTATTGTATGAAACCAATTTAGCATCTGCTAAGAAATACCCTACTAAAGATGTTTCAAGATCATCTACACGGACAAGTTTTACCCAGAATAGCTCTTCCTTTAATCCAAATTCGACTGCCGTTTTTTCGGTGATCATAGTGACGTCATCAACTATCCAAGTATCACGCCAATAATGAATCCGATACTTGTGCATGATATCCTGAATATAATATCTCATACTCATCTCGACACCCCCATCCTCAACTGCATCACCAGCGTCCCAATCAGCGAGATATCATCCCCCTGCATCGAATCTACTACCTGGACCCTGTAATCAGTATTGAAGGGATGGAGTAGCACCTGCTGGCGCTGGTGATCGAACTGGACACGTTTAAGGGTGATGCCATCATTCAATCTGACCGCACAGACTGAGCCATCAGTATTACTCCAATCGTCCTTTCTCTGGATCACAACGATGTCATTATTCATGATCTGAGGCTCCATAATATGCCTTCAAAAAATACCATCTAACTGCTATTAAATTCATCACAATTGCCTTATTTCTGTTAGCATATATATGTCAAGAGCGAATTGACATTTCCAAACAACTTTAAGTGAGCTTAGATATGCTAAATCTTTTCATTCAAGCGTTAGTATTTAAATGTAAAGCGCGTGTCGCGTATAAACATCTCACGCGAAACTTTATATAAAGTGACACCCCAAATGTCATATAGCCATCAGTGTGACAAAGAGGCATAAGCCTTTATCTGGTGGAGAGATGCTTAGGACTGCTTTCGGAAAGAGGTCACAGTGGTTTTGGACTTCTTTGGACTGGTTTGTGACAGTGTTATGTCAAATATGGACTGATTTCAGACTGGTTTCAGAACTGCCTGATTATCAACGAAATAGACCAGTTGGATAGAGCCGCAGTGTGAGTGGAACACCCCGACCAGCATATCAAACCTCAGTCTAAATGGAGTCTTTATTCGGAAAAGAAATTTCGATGTCGAACGAACTAGTTCTGACTTGTCTTTATATTGCGTTATACTAGCTGTTCTTAGGTTGAGGCATCTTATCTGATGAGCCTAGATCTGATATCAAGCGAAAACCATGTTTCTTTTGTGTCCTGATTTAGACTTGGGATGCCAGTCTATTCTCAAAACGCACCAGAAAGCGATATTGCGCTTCTCTCTCGAAGACCTGCATGGCAAGTCCATCTGGGAGGAGCAGTACCCTACTGTCACTCTGCCAAATCTAAGAGCCAAGTTCGGTCATACCGGATATCAGAGGGAGATGCTTGGACAGCCGGTAATTGAAGGCAACATCTTCAAGAACCACTGGTTCACCAAGTATAGATCTCTACCTGAGCCTTCCCAGATAAAGCGGGTCTGGCTCTATGCCGATCCTGCCTGGGGAGAGAAGGGCTGCTATAAGGCTGTCATCTCAATCGGCTATGACGGTAATCGGCTCTACGTAATTCATGTGTGGATACGGCAGACCGAGAATACCAAGTTCTTTAGATACTACTATGATGCCTATCAGGAATTGGATCGAATCTACAGAGTTAAAGCCAGAGCAGCCTGTGAAACCACTTACGGACAGGCACGTATCCTGGCTGACTTTGATCGGTGGGCACAAGATAACCATCAGCCACCCATCAGCCATCGTATCAAGCGTATCGATAACAAGGATAATAAGAACCTCCGCATCGAAAGAACCGAGACTATCATCGAGACAGCCAAAGTGCTCTTTCCGGAGGGACAGGATACACCAACCCTGATCAGTCAGTTCCTCACCTATCCTGATGGCTATATCGATGGCTGTGATGCCTTGGCGGGATGCTTGGAAAGGTTCTCCGAATACGATATCGGCAGGAACAGAGTCAAGGTTAGGAGGTTCTCCTTCTGATGAACTACTATGATCAACTCATGCTTGAATACTACCGGGTCCTCAATAATGCTTGGAAAACCGAGATCAAGGATGCTACAAGGCTCGCTATCCAGATGATGAGTGACATGCCAAGAGCAGAGAAGCTCAACAAGGACTCATTAGATAAGCTTATGAGCATCATCAATACTCAGTTGGGAGATGACTTCGCTGCCCTGGTCAATGAGCCCACCAAAGCTATAATAGACCGCTGTGTGCGGCTCGGACTGAGGGACACTCAAGTGCAAGCTCCGACCAAGACCAGCATCGGACTCTGGGGCATTGATGATCAGCATCTGTCATCCACCGTTCAGAAGCAGCAGTTATTCTGGATCGGGAATCACTTTGAAGCCGACATCCGGCAGAGCTTCGCAGACACCCTCTCCAAAGCAATTGAGCAGGGTTATACCAAGGAGATGCTGGCTAATACCCTCAAAGACCAGTTCAATGACATTGCCAACCGCTCATCCAACTACTGGCAGGGACTGGCAGAGCATACTGCACTGAGAATACGTGAGTTCGGAAGGTTGCAGGGCTACAAGAAAGCCAAAGCCAGATACTACAAGCTTGTGGTAATCTTGGATGACCGCACCAGTGACATCTGCCGGGCTCTGGCAGCCCAAGATAAGGTCTATCCCCTAAACGATGCACTGGAAGTGATGGATAACCTTATGGCTCTGGATACCAAGTCAAACAGCCTGGATGATGCCCGGGAATACATCAAAGCACTCGCACCTTGGATAAAAGACGATCAGATCGAATACGACTCAGAAATGAACCCAGTAGGTGTCTCAGGAGCACATACTCCGTTCCCGCCCTTTCATTGGAAGTGCAGGACGACAACAATTACGTCGACATTATTATAGTTATACAGCGGTCTACCTTTTCCCTTTATTTCATCAGATCACTTACATTCCCATTAATCAGAAGTTTTTTCAGTTGATCCATTGCTTGGCCGATTCTTCTTTTCGACATATCATGCTCCCATATCCTAATAACACTCCACCCATTCACTTTTAAAGTTTGTGTCACTTCAATATCCCGCAATCTGTTCGAATTCAACTTTCTTTCCCAGAAGTTTCTGTTGTTTTGTGGAATTTTGCAATGTAACTCACACATATGCCAGAAACACCCATCTAAAAAAACAACGACTTTTTGCTTCCTGAAGACGAAATCTGGATGACCAACCAAATTCTGGTTTCTTCTCCATCCTGTTATCCCATATTCTCTTAGTATCCGGATAAATCTCTTCTCGGTAGATTCATTACCATGACTCTTGATTAGAGACATTACAATACTTCGTTTTTCTTGGGAAAAGATATCAGTCATCAGTTAATTTCTTGTTGGACAACCCTGGCATATCATACTCAATTGCTGTATCAATTATTTTCACTGCTTGAGCTGCTTGTTTATCAGAAGGAACAGTTTCCCAGCTAGATTGAGCGTATTCAACTAGTGTAAGTATGAATTTGCATTGCCAGTCATTTAACTTGCGTGTTTTCTTTCCCCATCGTGATATCTCAAACCACATTTTATCATCAAGTTGCATTGTCCTAGCTAAGTTCTCTTTGGCTAAGCTTGATAACGACGGGCGCTTTATGTGTTTTGTTTTCCCAACTGTTGGAAGAGGTTGGTTACTTTCTAAAAGTTCCTGTAGGCCCTGAGGTATACCAAAATCAATTTCTTGTATAGTATCCCAACACTGGTCTTTCTTACACCACTCAGTCACATTTCTTCCGTTCGCTGATTTTACCAACTCTTCATATATTGGTATCACCCAAAACTCGAAGGCTTCCAGCACGCATTCATGCACTTTTTGGTTATCCCAAACATCCATCAGGCTCATCCTACCCAAGCTTTTCTTCGATAGGTATGCAACCATGTAAGTTACTACATTAGCCTTATATGATGGCACTTTTTTTTGCCTTGCAATTTTATCTGCTGATTTGAATATGATGGCTTTGGCTACAACTTCTTTAAAGAACAACTCATCAGGCCGCCAATCCTTCTCTTTTGCTTGCTTCAAATCAGCCATAAAATTCACGAAACATTTCTGCGCCCCAAGACTTACTACCTGAGGTAACTGATCCCAGCTATACATATATTTAGCTAAATCAGTTTTATTGAATCTCTGATTTGAAGGGTGTTCAAAATCATACTTCTTAGATTTCGCAACAGTGGGAGCTTTTCTGCTCTTTTCGACCTGATACTGCCCCCGAGTGCGTTCATAATACCACCTAGACTGCTCTCCGGGTATCCAAACCTTTTCTGAGAGTCTTTGAATTTCGACATGTATTGGGTCGTTTGATGAAAAATCAGCATCACTGACTTTGTTTTGGCTGTTTGCAAATCGGGAAATCAAAGGTGCTAGTAAGGGAATATTCTCTGGTTGCACTTCAGTAATTTTCGCTTGAACATAGACTTCTGAGATATCAGCTTTATCGATCTTAACAGATCTGTGTATTGAGGCCATAGTTTGCCCACCATTAACCACTTGAAAACCAGTCATAGATTTGATTATGTGCTGATTGTCCTCGTTGATTGCTATATCAAGATTTTCGACGGTAGCTGTTATACCATTATTGTATGCCAAAAAACGGGAAGGTTCATTGCATAAAGTATCCCGTATTCCTTTGTTTACTTTACCTCTTGCTTGAAGAAATGATCTTACATTAAGGTCAAGTAGTTTGTGTCCATACTCTTCGTATAAGTCACATAGAACAAATCCTGGAATTACTGCGAGACGGACTTTATGATCTGTTGTGTTTGACGTTATTGGAAGGCATGGAATTCCAGTACCAAACCTTTCAAACAAATCAATAGTGATACTCTCATATGGAGTATCAGATGAGATAACCTTATGCAATCTAACCAGATCCCAAATATCAAAGTGGTACGAATAAGCGCCTTCCTTAACTTTGGGTAGCTTAAAGTTTTTCGGGAGCAATCCATTAGTTAGTAGTATAAACTCAATATTCACAAAAGAATGTTGTGACTCATATATACATTTCATCATC
>LAHR01000214.1_pt1 | contig 11214 bp, 9 predicted proteins | sample 329641 | NCBI WGS metagenome assembly LAHR01 (sample SAMN03275701, study PRJNA271635) | activated sludge metagenome | isolation source: Sample C-3 Sludge from acetogenic chamber (third chamber) of Anaerobic...
CATGTAGCCGGAAATGCGCGTGTCCTTGCCGATCAGCACCAGGCCGCGGCCTTCGCTGCGCGCCAGCACACGCCCCACGGCCCAGCCCAGCTTCAGCACGAAGTCGGGCGTGATGACACCGCTGCCGACATGGCCACGGATGCCATCCGTACCGAAATAGCGCTTTGTCATTGTGCATCCTCCACGGCTGCCAGCAGTTGCAGGGCAGCCACCGTGGCCGCCACATCATGCACCCGCAGCAGGCGCGCACCGCGCTCGGCAGCCAGCACGGCCAGCGCCACGCTGCCGGGCAGGCGGTCGCCCACCGACGAACCGGTCACGGCACCGATCAGCGACTTGCGCGACAGGCCCGCGAGCAGCGGCAACCCGGTCGCTGCCAGCAGCGGCAGGTGCTTCAGCAGGGACAGGTTGTGTGCAACCGTCTTGCCGAAACCGAACCCCGGGTCCAGCACGATGCGCGACCGTACAATGCCGGCTGCCTCGCAGGCGGCCACGCGCTGCAACAAGCCATCGCGTACCTCGGCTGCCACATCAGTATACTGCGGCGCCTGCTGCATCGTGGCCGGCTCGCCCTGCATGTGCATCAGCACCACCGGCACCGCCGCAGCGGCCGCAGCGGCCAGGGCACCGGGCCGCGACAGGGCACGCACGTCATTGATCATGCCGGCACCCAGCCGCATGGCTTCCCGCATCAGCTCCGGGCTGCTGGTATCCACCGAGACAATGGCGTCGCATTCACGCACCAGCCACTCCACCACCGGCAGCACGCGGTCGCACTCTTCCTGCAACGACACGGCCGCCGCACCCGGGCGGGTCGACTCGCCCCCCACATCCAGCACGGCAGCACCGCCTGCCACCATCGCCCGGGCCTGGGCGCGCAGCCGATCACGGTCGAGGTGATGGTCCCGCCACAGCTGGCCACCGTCGGAAAACGAATCGGGGGTAATGTTGAGGATGCCCATGACCTGCGGGCGGGTCAGGTCGAGCGCACGGCCCGCACAATCCAGGACAGTGGACAGCACGGGCCGCGGGATCAGTGTTCGCCGGCAGGCAGGCCGCTGGGCGTACCGCTCGCCTCGCTGGCATCCGCACCGGCAGCCAGCCCGGCACCACCGGCACTGTCATCACTGCCCCAGTCGCGCGGCTCCCCGGGTTCACGGCCGGCCATGATGTTGTCGATCTGGCCGGCATCGATGGTTTCGTACTTCATCAGCGCATCGGCCATCGCGTGCAGCTTGTCGATGTTCTCTTCCAGCAGGCGCTTCGCCGTGCCGTAACATTCGTCGATGATCTTGCGCACCTCGACATCGATCTGCTTGCGCGTTTCACCGGAAATGTGCTGGCCCGGCGGGGCACCGGCGCTCTTGCCGAGGAAAGGTGAATCACCGTCGGCATCGTCGTACATCAGCGGGCCCATGGCATCCGACAGGCCCCAGCGGGTCACCATGCTGCGCGCCATTTCGGTGGCACGCTGGATGTCGTTGGAAGCACCGGTGGTCACGCCATCCTTGCCGAGGGTCATCTCCTCGGCGATGCGGCCACCGTAGAGGCTGCACAGGTGGCTCATGATGTGGCGCCGGCTGTAGCTGTAGCGGTCTTCTTCCGGCAGGAACATGGTCACGCCCAGCGCGCGGCCGCGCGGGATGATGCTGACCTTGTACACCGGGTCGTGTTCCGGCAACAGGCGGCCGACGATGGCATGGCCGGCCTCGTGGTAGGCGGTGTTGCGCTTCTCCTTCTCGCTCATGACCATGGAACGCCGCTCGGCGCCCATCATGATCTTGTCCTTGGCGCGTTCGAACTGTTCCATGCCGACCTGCTTGAGGTTGGCACGCGCAGCGAACAGTGCGGCTTCGTTCACCAGGTTCGACAGGTCCGCGCCGGAAAACCCAGGCGTGCCGCGCGCAATCACCGAGGGCTTCACGTCATCGGCCAGCGGCAGTTTGCGCATGTGGACCTTGAGGATCTGCTCGCGGCCACGGATGTCCGGCAGCGGCACGACCACCTGGCGGTCGAAGCGGCCCGGGCGCAGCAGCGCCGGGTCGAGCACGTCGGGACGGTTGGTGGCGGCGATGACGATGACGCCGTCGTTGCCCTCGAAGCCGTCCATCTCGACCAGCAGCTGGTTCAGGGTCTGCTCGCGCTCGTCGTGGCCGCCGCCGAGGCCGGCGCCGCGGTGGCGGCCGACGGCGTCGATCTCGTCGATGAAGATGATGCAGGGCGCGTGCTTCTTGGCCTGCTCGAACATGTCGCGCACGCGCGAGGCGCCGACGCCGACGAACATCTCGACGAAGTCCGAACCGGAAATCGAGAAGAACGGCACCTTGGCCTCGCCGGCGATCGCCTTCGCCAGCAGGGTCTTGCCGGTACCGGGCGAACCGACCAGCAACACGCCTTTCGGGATGTGGCCGCCGAGGCGCTGGAACTTGGCCGGGTCACGCAGGAACTCCACCAGTTCCTGCACTTCCTCTTTGGCTTCCTCCACGCCCGCCACATCGGCAAAGGTGGTCTTGATCTGGTCTTCGCTCAGCAGGCGCGCACGGCTCTTGCCGAAGCTCATCGGCCCGCCACGGCCACCGGCGCCGCCCTGCATCTGGCGCATGAAGAAAATGAACACGCCGATCAGCAGCAGGATCGGGAATGACGCCAGCAGCAACTGGCCCCAGAAGCTCTGGCCTTCCGGCTCACGGCCTTCCACGGCCACCTTGTTGTTGATGAGGTCGCTCATCATGCCGGGGTCATAGACATTCGGCCGCACGGTGCGGAATTTCTCGCCCGAGGCGCGCTCGCCGGCAATCTCCAGTCCGTCGATGACCACGCGGCTGACCTGGCCGTTCTGCACATCCTCGATGAAGCGGCTGTAGTCCACCGTCTCGGTGGTCGACGGCACCTGGAATTTCTGGAACACGCTCAGCAGCACACCGGCGATGATGAGCCACAGCAGCAGGTTTCTGGCGGTATCGTTCAAGGCGGGAGCCCCCTGGCAACGGATGCGAGCATGTGTGGCAACTGTACTACAGTCAGTACGCCGGTACAGTGACGGCGGTTTAACGCAGCCCGCGTGCCAGCAGGTACACCTCACGCGAGCGCGGCCGGCTGGCTTTCGGCTTGCGGGTCGCCACCTGGCGGAAACGCTGCCGCAAGGCCAGCAGGTAGGCATCGAACCCCTCGCCCTGGAACACCTTGGTGAGGAAGACCCCGTCAGGCTTGAGGATTTCGGCCGCCAACTCCAGTGCCAGCTCGGCCAGGTGCATGCTGCGCGGCTGGTCGACGGCGTTGGTACCGCTCATATTGGGGGCCATGTCCGACATTACAAGGTCGGCGCCGGCGTCCCCCACGGCAGCCCGGATGGCCTGCAGGGCCGCCTCTTCGGTGAAATCGCCCTGGATGAAATCGACGCCGGCCAGCGCGTCCATGTAGAGGATGTCGGTGGCAATGACCCGGCCTTTCGGGCCGACCAGCCGGGCGGCCACCTGCGACCAGCCGCCCGGGGCCGCCCCCAGGTCGACGACCGTCATGCCGGGCCGCAGGATACGGTCTTTTTCCTGTATTTCCAGCAACTTGAAACAGGCGCGCGAGCGGTAGCCGAGGCGCTTGGCCTCCTGCACCCAGTGATCGGAATGGTGCTCCTGCAGCCAGCGGTGGCTGCTGCGTGAACGTGGCATGGCGTGTGTCCGGGATTTTGCCTGCGACCGGCGGCCGCTTCCGGTAGAATGGCCGGCCGCGGGAACTCCGGGACACTATACATGAAAGGCTCCGACCGTAAGCAGCTGCGCGCCATCGGCCACCACCTGAAGCCGGTATTGATGATCGCCGGTGACGGCCTGAGTGCCGGTGTGCTGGCCGAGGCCGAGCGCGCCATCCGCGACCACGAGCTGATCAAGGTGAAGCTCGCCGTGGGCGACCGCGTGCTGCGCCAGCAGCTGGTCGCCGAACTGGCCCGCACCCTGCATGCCGAACTGGTACAGGCGCTGGGCAACACCGCCTTGCTGTTCCGCGCCAGCGAGAAGCCCGACCCGCGCCTGTCCAACCGGTTGCGGTCCGTGGCAGACTGACCCGACCCCGGCAACGCGAGGATGACCGGCATGGATGCTGCGGCAACGAAACACACCGCCCCGCTACTGGCCAGTGATGCCACGGCCTGGGTGCCGCATGTCTCGACCGGCGCCAGCTATGCCCCGGAAGACAGCCCCTTCACCACCCTGTTCGCGGACATCACGCACCGCTGCAACATGGCGTGCCCGAACTGCTACATCCCCAACCGCGACATCCCGGACATGGATGCCGACTGGCTGTACGGCATCCTCGCCCGCCTGCCGCGCCGCACGCGCATCCGCCTGGTCGGCGCCGAACCCACACTGCGCCGCGACCTGCCCGCCATCATCCGCCGCGTGCGCGCGCTCGGCCACTTGCCGATCGTGCTCAGCAACGGGCTCAGCCTTGCCAAGCGCGACTACGTGCGCAAGCTCAAGCGGGCCGGCCTGCGCACGGTGCACCTGTCGATGGACGGCGGCCTGCGCGACGATCTCTATGAAGCCATCACCGGCATGGCCTGTGCCGGGCGCAAGCTGCGCGCCCTGGAAAACCTCTGCGCCGAGAACTTTTTCGTCACCGTCGGCATCATCCTGGTCAATGGGCTCAATGTGCCGCACATCGGCGAATTCCTCGATTACCTGCGCCAGCGCCGCGCCGTACGCGAGATCCACTTCCGCTCGATCGGCGCCATGGGCCGCCACATGGACACCGGCCGCTCACCCGACCTCGCCGCCATGGAAGCGCTGGTCGGCACCGCCCTGGGCATCCGCGTGCGCGAAGCCGACAGCTTTGCCCAACCCACCGCCACCAGCATCGACTTCCGCCACGACGGCGTGGGTTACCAGCTGACACAGTGGCCGGACCTCAACAACCACCACCGCGGCCGCATCACGCCCGCCGGCCGCATCGAGCCCTGCTTCGAGCACCTGATCGCCAACGAGGGTGGCTACTGATGGATTTCCGCCAGCGCCTCATCGCTGCCGCCGACGCCTGGCCGGTGGAACAATCCCGGTTGCTGCAGCTGCTGGCCAACCCGCGCACGCCGCAATCGTTGCTGCAGCAATTCGCGCTGAGCACCCTGGCCGGCGCGCACAGCTTTGCGCATGCCATCGCCCTGCTGTTCTGCCGCGCCTCGCACCCGCAAGCCAAGGCCTTCCTGTTCGACAACCTGCTGGAGGAAACCGGCATGGTGCTGCGCGGCGATGGGGCGCGCTACCGGCCGGCGCAGGAACACACGGCCTGGGCGCGGCGCTTCTGCCACGCCTGCGGCCTGGACGATGCCGCCCTGGATGCGGCGCTCGCCACCACACGCCCCTGGCCGCCCGGCGCGTTTGCCCTGATCGGGCAGAACCGCTGGCAGGAAGCGATTGCCTACCTCGTGGTCGGCTACGAACGCGCCTCGCCGCGTTACATGCGTGGCGTGCACCAGGCCCTGCTGGGGCGCGGCTTCCGCAAGGAAGACCTGGTGTTCTTCCACAACCACATCGCAGCGGACGAGGCCCACGGCGAACGCGGCGTCGACATCCTGGTGGCACTGGCCAGCGACCCGGCCATGGAAGCCCGCCTGCTGGCCCAGGTGATACGCGGCGCCGGTGATTTCTGGCAGGGCCTGAACGGCGCCAACCACGCCGCATCCGCCGGCTGACCCCCGCATGCCGCTCAGCTCCCCGGCCTTCGTCTTCCTGTTCCTGCCTGTCGCACTGGCCGGTTTTTTCGCCGCCGGCCGCATCGCCGGGCAACGCACCGCCCTCGGCTGGATCTGCCTGCTGTCACTCGCGTTCTACCTCGGCTGGAACCCGCAGCACGGCTGGGTACTGGCGCTGTCGCTGGGCGTGAACTACGCCATCGCCCTTTGGCTGGCGCAGGCAGGCCGTCCGCACCGCAAGGCCGTGCTGGTGGCCGGCATCGTTGCCAATGCCGGCTTCCTCGCCGTGTTCAAGGTGCTGGCGGGCGGCATCTGGGGTGCATCCGGCAGCTTCTCGGCGGCGGCACAGATCCTGATCCCGCTGGCCATTTCCTTCATCACCTTCCAGCAGATTGCCTTCCTGCTGGATGTGTACCGCCAGCGCGTGCGCAGCCTCGACCCCCTCGACTACCTGGCCTTCATCCTGTTTTTCCCGCAGCTGGTGATGGGCCCGATCGTGCACTACCGCGACATGGCGCCCCAGTTCCACCGGGCCGGCCTGGCCCGTTTCGATGCCGGCAATGTATCGGTGGGACTGGCCATTTTCATCGTCGGCCTGTTCAAGAAACTGGTGCTGGCCGATTCGCTGGCCCCGTATGTCAATGACGGCTATGCGCGGGTGCCGGACGGCCTCGGCCTGCTGGACGCCTGGACCGTGGCCGTCGGCTTCCAGCTGCAGCTGTATTTCGATTTTTCCGGCTATGCCGACATGGCCATCGGCATCGCACGCATGTTCAACATCCACCTGCCGATCAACTTCGATTCGCCCTACCGCGCCACCGACCGGTTCGACCAGTGGCGGCGCTGGCACATCTCGTTTTCGGCCTTCATGCGCCAGTACATCTTCTTCCCCTTGTCACGCAACCGCTGGATCCCGCTGAACGCCACCCAGGCCCTGTTCATCACCGCGCTGTTTTCCGGCTTCTGGCACGGTTTCGGCAGCACCTTCCTGCTGTGGGGGCTGGCACAGGCGCTGCTGATGCTGGGCATCCACTGGCGCAAGCGCCTTGCACAACGGCTGACCGGCATGCGCCTGCCGTTGCGCTGGCCGGCAGCCCTGCCGGTATTCACCACCTTCTTCGTCACGGTGATGCTGGGCATCCTGTTCCGCTCACCCGATCTCGCCACAGCCGCACAGCTGTACCGCAACCTGGTCGACCTGTCTTCCCTGCAGCTGCCGCTGGATGCCGGGACGCGCAGCGCCATCGGCGCCGTGCTGGGTGTCAGCGTGGGTCGCGGCAGCATCCTGCTGGACGGCATGTGCGGCATGTTGCTGCTCGTCGCCGCCTTCACGGTATGGTGCCTGCCGAACACGCAACAGGTGTTCCGCCAGTACTGGCAGGCAGGCGACCAGCGCCATGAAAAACCGAAGGACACCTGGCCGGGCTTCCTGCCGGTGCTGAACCGCCTGTGCTTCCGCCCCGATGCCCGCTGGGCCGTGGTGCTGGGCCTGATGCTGGCGGCCTGCATCACCTGCATGGACCGCAGCACCCGTTTCATTTACTACCAGTTCTGACCATGCGCTTCCTGGCCCTGCTCATCATGACCCTGCTCGCCGCGCTGGCCGCCATCGGCGGCCTGAACCATGCCGTCGACCCGGCCGGCATCCGTGCCGTGCAGGACGCCGGGGCCCGTACCGCCTGCGGCCCCGGCCTGCGCACGGAACGCCGCTGGACACTGCCGCTGACGCTGGCCCACGGCGACCCGGCCTACCTCATCAGCGGGACATCGCGCACCATGCGCGGTTTTGCCGAGGCGGACCTGCACCGCCATTTCGGCAGCGACCGTGTGCTGAACATGGCCGCGCCCGGCATGCTGATGGAGGAAATCGGCTGGTTGCTGGCCGGGCCCCTGCGGGCGGGGCGCGTGAAGCAGGTGCTGCTGGGCGTGGAGTTCGGCCTGTTTTCCGAACAGCGCCTGCCGACCCATGAGCACATCGACCGGCACAGCACCGAATGGCGGCCGGTCAAGGACCGTTTCCAGCCCTGGCTGTCGCTGGAGGCCACGCAGGCATCGTTGCGGGCACTGCAGCACGACTGCCCGCCGGCAAGAACCACCGCGACGGGTTTCCCGAGCGAGAAGCCCGCGCCACGGTTCCTGCCCGAACCCACGCCGCGCGGTTTCATCCACAACAGTGAAACCACCAGTGCCCGCCTGTACCGCGAGGGCATCACCTCGCGGCAGGCCTACCACCAGCGCATGGCCGTCCTCGATGCGTTGCTGGCGACCGGCTGTGCGCAGGGCACGGCCTTCGACCTGGCCATCCTCCCGGCCCATGCCCGCATCCATGCCATCCATGCACGAGCCGGCCTGCAGCCGGCCATCGCGGACTGGAAACGGGAACTGGCAGGGATGGCCGATCGCTGGCAGCAGCGCGGCTGCGCGGTACGCGTCACCGATTTCGCCACCCTGAATGCGCTGACGCTGGCCTCATTCCGGACCGCAGGCGGCAGTTGGGACAGCAATGCCTGGTACTACGAACCGTCACACTTCAAGCCGGTACTGGGAAACTGCGTGCTGGCCGCATTGCGCGGCGACCGCACGGCCTGCCTGGCAGGGGGGTTCGGGGTGACACTCGACAGCAGCACGGTGGAGGCCCACCTGCAGTGGGCGCAGGCCAACTACGCCGCACACGCTGCAGGCATCCATGAACGGCCGGCACGCAACACACGCCAGCCCTGATGCCTGCCGTCAGCGGTGATGGACACCGACGATTTCGTATTCGGTTTCGCCGCCGGGGGCATTGACCACCACCACATCGCCTTCGTGCTTGCCGATGATGGCGCGCGCCAGCGGGGCGGTATAGGCGATGCGGTTGTTGCGCACATCGGCCTCGTCCTCGCCGACGATGCGGTAGGTGATGGTTTCATCGGTTTCGAGCTTGAGCAGCTCCACGGTCACGCCGAACACCACCTTGCCGGTTTCCGGCAGCTTGGTGACATCGATGACCTGGGCATTGGCCAGCTTCCCCTCGATTTCCTGGATGCGGCCTTCGGTAAACCCCTGTTGCTCACGGGCAGCGTGGTATTCGGCGTTTTCCTTCAGGTCGCCGTGTGCACGCGCCTCGGCAATGGCCTGGATGATGCGCGGGCGTTCGACACCCTTCAGGCGATCGAGTTCCTCCCGCAGGCGGGCCTCGCCTTCCACCGTCATCGGCACCTTGCTCATCACGCAATTTCCTTGTGCAGGTCCTGCAGGCGGCGCACGGTCTGCTCGCCATCGAACTGCAATGCCTGGCAGACGGCCTCGGCGCCTGCCAGCGTGGTCGTATAGTACACCTTGCGCTGCAGCGCAGAACGGCGGATGGTAGCCGAATCGGCAATCGCCTTGCGCCCTTCGACGGTATTGACGATCAGCTGGACTTCACCGTTTTTCATCATGTCGACGACATGCGGCCGGCCTTCCTGCACCTTGTTGATGCGCTTCACGGCAAGCCCCGCCTCGGCCAGCACCTTCGCCGTACCGCTGGTCGCCACCAGTTCGAAGCCGAGCTGGTGCAGTGATTGCGCCACGGCAACCACCGCCGGTTTGTCGAAGTCGCGCACGCTGATGAAGGCACGGCCGCCTTTCGGCAGCTTCTCTCCCGCCCCCAGCTGGGCCTTCAGGAAGGCCTCACCGAAGGAATCACCGACGCCCATCACTTCGCCGGTGGATTTCATTTCAGGGCCGAGTATCGGGTCCACCGTCGGGAACTTGTTGAAGGGGAACACGGCTTCTTTCACGCTGACATACGGCGGCACGATCTCGCGCGTGAAGCCCTGCTGCGCCAGGGTCTGGCCCACCATGCAGCGCGCGGCCACCTTGGCCAGCGACACGCCGATGCACTTCGACACGAACGGCACCGTGCGCGAGGCACGCGGGTTGACCTCGATCACATACACCTCGCCATCCTGCACGGCAAGCTGCACATTCATCAGGCCCACCACGCCCAGCTCCAGCGCCATGGCCTTCACCATGTCGCGCATGCGGTCCTGCAGTGCGGCCGGCAACGAATACGGCGGCAGCGAACAGGCCGAATCCCCCGAGTGCACGCCGGCCTGCTCGATGTGCTGCATGATGGCGCCGATCACCACATCCTTGCCGTCACTGACGGCATCGAGGTCGACTTCCACGGCATGGCTGAGGAAGCGGTCGAGCAGCACGGGGGAGTCTTCCGACACCTGCACGGCATCACGCATGTAACGCCGCAGCTCGTCCTCGCCGTAGACGATTTCCATCGCGCGGCCGCCCAGCACATAGGAGGGCCGCACCACCAGCGGGTAGCCGATCGCACGCGCGCACTCCACGGCGGCCTCGGCGCTGCGCACGGTGGCGTTCTCCGGCTGCAGCAGCCCGAGCTTCTGGATCATCTGCTGGAAACGCTCGCGGTCTTCGGCACGGTCGATGGCATCCGGCGTGGTGCCGATGATCGGCACGCCCGCGGCCTGCAGTGCCCGCGCCAGCTTCAGCGGCGTCTGGCCACCGAACTGCACGATGACGCCCTTCGGTTTTTCGACATCGATGATGGCCAGCACGTCTTCCAGCGTCAGCGGCTCGAAATACAGCCGGTCGGAGGTGTCGTAGTCGGTGGAGACCGTCTCCGGGTTGCAGTTGACCATGATGGTCTCGTAACCGTCCTCGCGCAGCGCGAAGGCGGCATGCACGCAGCAGTAATCGAACTCGATGCCCTGCCCGATGCGGTTGGGGCCACCGCCGAGCACGAGGATCTTGTCGCGCTGGCTGGGCTGCGCCTCGCACTCTTCCTCGTAGGTCGAGTACATGTAGGCGGTGCTGGAAGCAAACTCGGCCGCGCAGGTATCCACGCGCTTGAACACCGGGCGCACGCCCAGCGACTGGCGGTATGCGCGCACCCCGGCTTCCTGCTCGCCCAGCAATACGGCCAGGCGCTTGTCCGAGAAGCCCTTGCGCTTGAGCCGGCGCACGGTGGCGGCATCCAGCTGGCGCAGCGCCTTGCCGGCCAGCGCATGCTCCTCGCGCACCAGGTCTTCGATCTGCGCCAGGAACCACGGGTCGATGCCGGTCAGTTCATTGACCTCATCAGGCGTGAAGCCGTGGCGGAAGGCATCGCCCACACAGGCCAGCAGGCGCGGGCTGGGGTTCTTCAGCTCGGTGACCAGGGTGTCGCGCAAGTCCGGGCATTGCGGGTCGATCCACGGATCCAGGCCGCTCATGCCGACCTCGAGGCCGCGCAGTGCCTTCTGCATGGACTCCTGGAAGGTACGGCCAATCGCCATCACCTCGCCCACCGATTTCATCTGCGTGGTCAGGCGCTGGTTGGCTTCGGGGAATTTCTCGAAGGTGAAACGCGGTATCTTGGTCACCACATAATCGATGGCCGGTTCGAACGAAGCCGGCGTCACGCCACCGGTGATGTCGTTCTGCAGCTCATCGAGGGTGTAACCCACCGCCAGCTTGGCGGCGACCTTGGCGATCGGGAAGCCGGTGGCCTTCGAGGCCAGCGCCGAGGAGCGCGACACGCGCGGGTTCATCTCGAT
>LAHR01001782.1_pt1 | contig 11207 bp, 11 predicted proteins | sample 329641 | NCBI WGS metagenome assembly LAHR01 (sample SAMN03275701, study PRJNA271635) | activated sludge metagenome | isolation source: Sample C-3 Sludge from acetogenic chamber (third chamber) of Anaerobic...
TGGGCCTTCTCGATCTCGTCGAAGAGGACGACGCAGTAGGGCTTGCGGCGCACCTGCTCGGTGAGCTGGCCGCCCTCCTCGTAGCCGACGTAGCCGGGGGGCGCGCCGACGAGGCGGGAGACGGCGAACTTCTCCACGTACTCCGACATGTCGATCTGGATGAGGGCGTCCTCGTCCCCGAACATGAACTCCGCCAGCGCGCGCGCGAGCACGGTCTTGCCGACGCCGGTGGGACCGAGGAAGATGAACGAGCCGATCGGGCGGCGGGGGTCCTTCAACCCGGCACGCGCCCGGCGCACTGCCTTCGAGATCACCTCGATTGCCTCGCCCTGCCCGATGATGTGGGCATTCAGTTCCTCTTCCATGTGCAGCAGCCGCTCGGTTTCGGTCTCGGTCATCTGCATGACGGGCACACCCGTCCACATGGAGACCACCTCGGCAATATCCTCGGCGGTGACCACCGGGCTGTTGTTGCGGTCAAAGCTGGTGCGCAGCCGGTTGAGCTGGCTTTCCAGCGAGGCTTCCCTTTCCAGCAGGTCCTGGGCTTCGTCCATCCGCCCGTTTTCCACCGCCAGGCGGTGCTGCTGGCGCGTCTCGCGAATTTGCGTCATGATCTCCTTGGAGGAGCGCGCCGCGGGGCTCTTATACATCCGCACCCGCGAGGAGGATTCGTCAATCAGGTCAATTGCCTTGTCGGGCAGGAAGCGCTCGGTCACATAGCGGGCGGAAAGCCGCACGGCAGCGTCAATCGCAGCGTCCGAGATGATCAACTGGTGGTGATCCTCGTAGGCTTTACGGATGCCGCGCAGGATTTCGATGGTTTGCTCGATGGTTGGCTCCTCCACCAGGATCGGCTGGAAGCGGCGCTCGAGGGCGGCATCGCTCTCGATGTGCTTGCGGTACTCGTCCAGCGTGGTTGCGCCAATCACCTGCAGTTCACCGCGCGAAAGGGCAGGCTTGAGGATGTTGGCGGCATCCACCTGCGAACCGGCGGAACCGGCGCCCACCAGCATGTGCACTTCGTCAATGAACAGGATTGCGCCGCTCGACTTCAACTCATCAATCACCCGCTTCAACCGTTCCTCGAACTGCCCGCGGTACATGGTACCTGCCACCAGCGAACCCACATCCAGCTGCAGGACATGCTTGCCAATCAACGGCGCAGGGACATCGCCTTCCACGATGCGCTGTGCCAGCCCCTCCACGATGGCGGTCTTGCCCACACCGGGCTGACCGATCAGGGCGGGGTTATTCTTGGTGCGGCGGGCAAGCACCTGGATGACGCGTTCAATCTCCATTTGCCGCCCAATCACCGGGTCGAGCTTGCCCTCCTCCGCCAGGGCGGTCAGGTCGGTGGCAAGCTGGTCCACCAGCGGGGTCTTCTCACCCTTTTGCTGCTCCTTTTTGGACCCGGCAGGGGGCTGCTGCGCACCGGCGGGGGAAGCCGCCGAACTGCCTTCCTGCATCACCCGGCGGGTCTGCCGGCGGATTTGTTCGGGCGTGATGCCCAGCTTCTTCAGCGCTTCCAGTGCCAGCCCCTCGGTGGAGCGCACCAGCCCCAGCAGGAGATGCTCGGTGCCGATGTAATGATGATCCAGGCGGCGCGCCTCCTCGATGGCAAATTCCAGCACCTGCTGGACGCCAGCCGAAAGGTCAATCCGCTGCCCGGTGGTTTGTCCAAACCCGGAAAGCCGCTCCACGATCTCGCGGACGCGGTCAGGCTCCAGCCCCAGGTCGCGCAGGACTCTGCCTGCCACGCCGCCATCCTCTTCCATCAAACCCAGCAGCAGATGCTCGGTGTTGATGGTCGGCTGGCGCAGCCGTTCGGCTTCCTGTTGAGCCAGTCCAAGCACCCGCCGGGCGCGTTGGGTAAATCGATCCAATCCAGCCACAGATACTCCTTTGCGTGAAATGCCGGGCAGATGGTGTTGGCTCCGGCTTCCACCAGCGGTTTGCGGGGGTTACAGCACCACGGCGGATGGCTTCCGCCGCTGGTCGTGGTGGTCCGGAAAGGTCGGCACGGCTTTCATGCAGCCTGATTCTACCAAACTTTGAAGGAAATTCCAGTCACACCCCCCGCCAGGATGCTACAAATGGATAGGAGTTTCATTAACATTTTGCCGGTCATGGCTGCCAGGTGAGAAATGCCTGCAGCAGCTTCAGGTTGGCGTTGAAATCGGTGTCGTAATGGTTGGTCAGTTCCACGTCCACGGCGGCAATTCCCAGCACGGCAGCCCAGTCCACCAGCTGACCGGTGTACTCGCAGCCTGTATCCACTGGCGGGAAGCGGTAACCGCTGGCGGCTTCCAGCACCTCCGCCAGCCGGGTGGAGGGGGTATCCTGCTCCCCGCCGCCCGCAAAAATCCCCAGCCCGGCGGAATGGTAGCTGATCAGCACCTGCACCTGCTGCACCACCAGGAAGCCCGCCAAAGCCTGGGTTTCCGGCTCGGAGTGGGCATATTCCCCGCCGGTGATGGCTGCGTCCCCGTAGCAGCCGGAGCGGTTCCAGTCCTCTTTCCAGTTGACGCCCCAGTTGCGGTTCAGGTCCACGTTGTTGGCGTTGGGGCGCCCCGTTTCCCCGCGGGCGGCGCCATCCGGGTTGAACGACCGCAGGATGTAGAGGGTCACCTCCGGCGGAACCATGCCCGGGTTTTCCTTCAGGTGTGCAATCAACTGGTCTGCCAGCACAATGGTATTGGCTTCGTAGCCCCCGTGGATGCCCGCCACAATCATCCGGCGCGAGGGACCGCTACCGAACCGCACCACTTCCAGCGGGCGTCCCTCCACCGAAACGCCGATGGAGACCGGCTCACCTTCCACGCCCACCGGCGTGGGGGTGAAGTTGGGTGTGGGCGTGGGTGTCAACCGGCGGGTGGGGGTTGCCCGCGGGGCAAGGCTGGGATCAGGGCTGGGGGTGGGCGGGGCGGGCGTGAAGGTGCGGGTGGGCAGGGAGGGCATGCGTGCCTCCCCCGCCAGCCGCACGGCGGGCGTGTCCTGGAAGAGCCAGATCAGCAGCCCCATGATCACCAGGCAGCCAAAAAAGACCAGGAAGCGGGCGGTCTTGGAGCCGGTCATGCCCTGCTACCATTCCTCCCGCACCTCCCGCAGGAAGCGCGGCGTGTTCAGCCGGTGTTCCAGCAGGTAGGTGAAGTAATTTTGCAGCAGGGTTTCCATCTCCTGGCGGATTTCCGGGGTGGGGTTGGCGCGTTGGGCTTCATTCCAAGAACTGCGCTGCAGATGGCGCAGATACTTCAATGTTGGCATTGAGACCGGCGCCAGTGGTGAGACGGTCAGCCCGCAGGTGGGGCAGACCGCGCCGCCCAGCTGGGCGGAGAAATACTGGTTTTCCGGCTGAATCACCGCCCCGCAGCTCACGCAGGAATGCAGTTCCGGGCGGAAGCCCAGCAGGTCCAGCAGGCGGATATCATAGTAACGCACTGCCAGGTATGGATTCTCCAGCGTGGCAATCCGCTGCAGCGTCTCGCTCGCTGAGCAGCTGGTAGAGCCGCCGGTTTTCCCCCTCCTCGTAGGTGAAGCGGTCCAGCAGTTCCACCACGTAGGAGGCGTAGGCAAAGCGGGTCAGGTCCTGGCTGATGGGGGTGTGAACCTCCTGCGCCTCCGCCTGGCTGACAATCCACAGGTCATGCCCGCGGGCAAGCAGGAGCGCCGAACGGGTGAACGGCTCCAGGTGACCGGCTTTGCGGGATGTGACCTTGCGCACCCCCTTGGCAATGGCGCGCAGCTTGCCCTCCTCGCGCGTGTAGAGCGTGAGAATCCGGTCGGCTTCCCCCCAATCGATGTGGCGGAGGATGATTGCCTCCACCCGCAAGGTGCGGCTGGCTGCTGGCATACATCCATTGTAGCATCAAGATCGGGGAATCGCTTAGACCTTTGGCAAATCGCCGGGACCGAACGAGAAGGGCAGCAGGTCGGCGACCGTGGTTTCCACCTGCAGGTTGCCTTCCTCATCCGCCAGGTACACGATGGTTCCCGTTCCAAACTCCGCCAACACCTGCCGGCACGATCCACACGGCGACCCGGCGTTGGAGGTGACCACGGCAATTGCCACAAATTCGCGCTCCCCCTCCGAGACGGCTTTAAAGACCGCCACCCGCTCCGCGCAGATGCCGGTGGGGTAGGCGGCATTCTCAATATTCACCCCGTCGTACACCCTGCCCGAGGCGGTGAGCACCGCAGCGCCCACGGCATATTGCGAGTAGGGGGCGTATGCCCAGCGGCGCGCCTGGCGGGCGGTTTCAATCAACTGCTGGCGTTCTTCAATGCCTGGTTTCTTCATGGTTCTTTTCCTCGGGTTCTTCTTCGGGCAGGCGGCGCACGGCGCGCACCTTGCGGATGCGGCGCCCCAGCACCTGCTCCACCTGCAGCGTCCAGCCTTCAATGAGAATTTCTGCGCCCTGCAGCGGCACGCGCCCCAGGTTGCCGTAAATGTATCCGCTGAGCGTCTCGCCGCTTTCCTTCACCAGGCGGGTGCCCAGCAGCATGTTGACCATGTCCAGGTCCACCCTGCCCTGCAGCAGGTATTCGTCCGGGCTGACGACCTCATAGGAAAGCTCCTCCGCCTGGTCGTACTCATCGCGCACCTCGCCGATGATCTCCTCGACGATATCCTCCAGCGTCACCAGCCCGGCGGTGCCGCCGTACTCGTCCACCACAATTGCCATGTGAAAGCGCTGGTCCTGCATTTCTTCCAGCAGGGTATCCACCTTCTTCGCCTCGGGGACAAAGTAGGCGGGGCGCAGCAGGGGGCGCAGTGAAAAGACCTCTGGCGCACCGGCTTGCAGGTCCAGCCGCAGCAAATCCTTGGCATACAGCAGCCCGATGATATTGTCAATGTTGTCTTCATAAACCGGCAGGCGGGAATGTCCCGACTCGCGCACCGCCGTCAGGGTTTCATCCAGCGTGGCATCCACGTCCAGTGCCAGCACATCCATGCGCGGGATCATGATCTCCCGGCAGATGGTGTCGCCGAACTGGAAGATCGAGTAGATCATCTGACGCTCGCCCTTTTCCAGCCCGCCGCCTTCCGGTTGACCTTCCTCCACCCAGGTCTTCAGTTCATCCTCGGTCACGCGCCCGATGCGGCGTTCCAGCCCGGCGGGGGAACCCAGGATGGCGGTAAGCAGGGTGGCAAAGGGGCTGAAAAAGAAATCCATCAACACTGCCCAGGGCAGCAGGCGGATCGCCCAGGCAGTGGGGTCGGCAAGCACCAGCCGTTCCGCCAGGAATTCCAGCAGCAGGATGAGCAGTGCAATCCCGGTCACAATCAGCAGCAGCCAGCCCAGGTCCAGCGGCGGGGTCTTTTCCACCAACAGCCAGGCGACCACTGCGGTCACCAGGATATGCATTAACGCCAGCGAAAAGCGGATGGTGGCGCGGGTGCGGGGCTTTTCCAGCAGCCGCAAGGCATGGTCCACGGCGCGGGCATTGCGGACGCGCAGGTCCAACAGTTCCGGCACCGAGGCGTTGATCAGGCTGGCGCGCACTGCCGCGAACACCAGGTCCAGCAGGACAAAAACAGCAAGCAGGATCCAGTACGCGGGGTTATTCACTGGGATTGTGCTTTCGGTGCGGTCGGGCGGGCACGCCCACCACGATGGTATCGGCGGGGACGTCGTGGGTCACCACCGACCCGGCGCCGGTGCGGGCGCGGTCGCCGATCTTCAGCGGCGCAACCAGCATCGTATCGCTGCCGATGAACACATCATCGCCAATTTCGGTGGGATGTTTATGCTCGCCGTCAAAATTGCAGGTGATGGTCCCGGCGCCAATGTTCACGTTCGCGCCGATCTGCGCATCACCAATGTAGGAAAAATGCCCCATCTTGGTATTGGGACCGAGATAGGAGGATTTGACTTCGCCAAAATTGCCCATGTGCACCCCCGCACCAAGATGGGCGCCCTTGCGCAGGTGTCCGTAGGGTCCCATGCTCACGCCCTCCTCAAGGATGGCGCCCTCGGTAACCGAGGCAAGCACCAGGCAGTGGTCCCCCACCCGGGTATCCTCCAGGATGGAATTGGGACCGATGCGGCAGTGGCTGCCAATGGTGGTGTTACCGCGCAGGTGGGTGTTGGGATACAGGACGGTGTCCGCGCCGATGGTGACATCCGCCTCAATGTAGGTGGTGGCGGGGTCCAGGATGGTCACCCCGGCAAGCATCCAGCGGCGGTTGATGCGCTGGCGCAGGTGGGTTTCGGCTTCCGCCAGGTGGACGCGGGTATTGATGCCCAGCGCCTCGGCGGGGTCATCCACGATGGAGACTTCAATGGGCAGCCCCTCCTCCGCTGCCAGCCCAACCGTATCGGTCAGGTAATATTCGCCCTTGGGGGAAAGCGGGATGCGTTCCAGCGCCTGCCAGAGCCATTCCGCCCGGAAGCAGTACACCCCCGCATTCAGCTCGCGGATGGCAAGCTGTTCCGGCGTGGCATGAGCTTCCTCGATGATTGCCTGCACCATCCCGCGCCCGTCTCGCACCACCCTGCCAAACCCGCGGGAATCGGCGGACAGCAGGGTAAGCATGCTGATGGGACCACGATTTTCCGCCTGCGCCCGCACAAGCGATTGCAGTGTGCGGGCGGTCAGCAGGGGCATGTCGGAGTTCATCACCAGCACCAGGTCAGCTGTGCCTGCCAGCAGGGAACGGGCGGTCATGACGGCATGCGCCGTACCGAGTTGCTGCTCCTGCCGGACGCAGGTTCCGTCATTGCCCACCACCGCCTGCACCTGGTCGCCGCCATGACCAATCACCACCACCGGCGGCTGGTCGGTCAGCTGGCGGGCAGTTTCCAGCACATGGCGGATGAGCGGCTTGCCTGCCAGCGGGTGCAGCACCTTGGGCAGGCTGGATTTCATCCGGACGCCCTGTCCGGCAGCCAGAATGACAATGGCAATGTTCATGGGAGGCTCCTGTTAAACAAACCGAGCCCCGTCACCATGCAGAGGGGTGCGAAGCTCGCCGGGAGAGGTGAAAGATGAGGTCTAAGAGGGTCAGGCTCAGTGTTCATGCGGTTGAAATGGTCAGGCTGGGGCGCCTGGATTCGAACCAAGATCCACAGATCCAAAGTCTGGTGTGCTGCCATTGCACTACGCCCCAGTTTGGCGATTCCGTGCGCATATTTTAACATAGAATGAGGAAAATGGGGGAGGCTGCAGGCATGTGCCTGCAAAATGTAAATAGATGGTAAAAAACGGGACAAAATATTGACATTAATTATCCAATTTGTTATTGTTATGGCATGAAAACGATTCCTTTCCTCCTTGTGATTGCCCTCCTGCTGGCAGCCTGCACCCCGGCTGCCACGCAAGTTGCCCCGCCCGCTGCGGCAGCTGCCACGGCGGTGCCGACCCGGGTTGTGGAACCCACCCCAACCGAAGCCCTCGCTGAAACTCCCGCCGAAATCCCTGCCGCCACGGAGCAGCCCGCCGAAGATGGGACGGTCCGCTTTGTACTGGTTGCCGGGGAAAGCCAGGCGAGTTACACGATTGATGAGACCTTCATCAACCAGAACAACCGCCTGTTCACCGCCGTGGGTGTGACCACCACGCTCAGCGGCGAACTGCGCCTGAATTATGCTGATCCCGCCGCCTCGCAGTTTGGTGAGTTCCAGGTGGACATCAGCAAACTCACCAGCGACTCCAGCCGCCGGGATAATGCCATCCGCCAGAACTGGCTGGAATCCAGCACCTACCCGCTGGCGGTTTTCACCGTCACTGGCGTGCAGAACTTCCCCGCCAGCTGGCAGGAAGGGCAGGAGGTCAACTTCCAGCTTGTGGGCGACCTGAAAATCCGCCAGACCACCCGGCAGGTCACCTGGGATGTAACCGGCGTGCTGCAGGGCGACCGCCTGGCAGGAACCGCCACCACCAACATCATGCTGGTGGATTTTGACGTGGAACCGCCTTCGATTGCCGGTATTCTCTCGGTGACGGATAGAGCGCTGATGACGATCGAGAATGTGAATGTAAAACAGTAACGGGAAGGATTGAAACCGGTTCAGGGCATCCATGGATGCCCTGTTTTTATTCCCTACTGCAAGGTTGTTGACTTTGGTGGCAGAATGCTCTACTATCATAAACGGTAACTGGTTTCCGTTTCTGGTGGAGGAGGCTTGCATGAAGATGCTCCCGGTGGTTTTGTTTATTCTCCTGGTGCTGGCGGTGACACTGGTGTTTAACAGTACATTCAGTGACTGGGTATGGATGCCGGACCTGCCTGCCTGGGGGAATATTGTGGTCACCATTCTTGTCGCTGCACTGGTCTGCTGGTTCCTGGTGCGGATTCTTTCCAATGCAGTGCAAAACAGCCGCACGGCTGCCTGGCTTGGGCTGGGGCTGCTCTTCCTCGCCGCGCAGGTGTTTGCCTGCCTCCTGCTGGTCACCCGCCTGGATGCCTATTTCCCCTTTGCATTTTCAGAAATCCCCCTCCTGGCTCCCTACTTCGTGACGTCAGGCTCGCTGGTGGTGGCTGCCTTTTTACTGTACAGGGGAACAAAACCTGACAGGCAAAAACCGCTCAGCGAGGTTGCTGTCCAGGAGCCGGTCGCCCAGGCGGATTTCGCAAAAGTGGGATTGGTGACACTGGGGATCCTTCTGCTTGCGGCAGCCTTTGTCACCTGGTACTGGTTTATCGCCTGGGATACCACGGATGACGCCCTGGAATACATCTGGCTGGCAATTCCGCTGATTGCCGTGTTGCTCTCCGGGATGGTGTTCAGCCTGTTGAAACCGCGCCAGGGACTGCTGACCGCCCTGTATCTCCTGCTGGTCCCGGCGGTGCTGGTGATGGTGACCTGGATGGGCGTGGCGGTGGATTTCCGCGCCCAGACCGACGCCCATGCCGCCCGTGTCACCCGCGCCCTGGATGCTTACCAGGCGCGGACGGGAGCCTATCCGCAGGAACTTGCCAGCCTCTCCCCGCGGGACCTGTTCCTGTTGCCTGTCCCATTCATTATCTATGGACAGGACTGGTGTTATGAGGGTGGGGAGGATGGGTATCGCCTGGGGTACGTGGACCGCAGTCATTGGAGCGATCCAAATCTCTTTGGTCATCTCTACCAGGCAAGCGGGTCCCATGCCGGTGCTTCGGACCTGTGTGCGGACGAAATCCGCCGCATCCAGGAACGTGACCCCGGGTATTATGGCTTGAACGGTAATTGATCCCGGATCGCGGCAGGCTGTCCGCCAAAAAACAGGTTGGTTCCCTGCATCTATATTACAATAAATAAACTGATCAGCCGGTTTTGCTGTGATATACTTATGCCACAATTCCGATAAGATTTGCATGGATTAAAGAGGTGATCATGCTGCAGGACTACCTTCCTCTCATCATCATTTTCGTCATTGCTGTAGCGCTCGCCTTTCTTGTGGTGGGGCTAGGCATGGCTTTTGGTCCCCGGCGCCCCACCCAGCGCAAGGCTGCCCCCTATGAATCGGGCATGGTGCCTTATGGGCAAGGCAGGCGGCGGATTTCCGTGCGCTATTACCTGATTGCTGTGCTGTTCATCCTCTTTGACGTGGAGACCATCTTCCTGATTCCCTGGGCGGTGGTTCTTAAGGAACTGGGTATTCCCGGATTGATTGAAATGATCCTCTTCGTGGTGATCCTGATGGTGGGCTTTATTTACGCCTGGAAGAAAGGAGCCTTGGAATGGGAATAGAGCAAAAAGCCGGCAACATGGGGGTGGTGACGACGACCCTCGAGTCGGTGGTCAACTGGTCGCGGCAGAATTCCATGTGGCCGATGCTGTTTGGACTGGCATGCTGCGCCATTGAGATGATGGGCGCCCAGGCAGCCAATTATGACATGAGCCGCTTTGGCATGGAGTTGATGCGCGCCAGCCCGCGGCAATCGGACCTGATGATTGTGGCGGGACGGGTCAGCCGCAAGATGGCGCCCGTGCTGCGCAAACTGTACGACCAGATGCCCGACCCCAAGTGGGTGATTGCCATGGGCGACTGTGCCTCCTGTGGGGGTGTTTTCAATAACTACGCCATCCTGCAGGGCGTGGATGAGATTGTCCCGGTGGATGTGTACGTTTCCGGCTGCCCGCCGCGCCCGGAGGCGCTCCTCCACGGTGTGATGACCCTGCATGCCAAGGTCAAAAAAGAAAAGCTGAAGGATTGGTCATAGATGGACGACGAAACCCGGGTGGTGGTGAATGCGTTTCAGGAACGGTTCGGCGCGGAGTTGGTGGAATTCCGCGGCGAGGTGACACTGGTGCTTCCGCCCCAGCAGATTGTGGCAGCGGCGCTGGCAGCCCGTGACGAATATGGCTATAACATGCTGATGGATGCGACTGCGGTGGATTACTGGCCCGCCCAGGCGCCGCGTTTCCATCTTGTCTATCAGTTGTATGGACTGGGACATAACCGCCTGCTGCGGCTGCGCGTCCCCGTAGGCGGTAATGCTCCCGTGGTGCCCACCATTGTGCCGGTGTATCCCAATGCCAACTGGAAGGAACGTGAAATCTGGGATATGTTCGGCATCCGCTTTGAGGGGCACCCGGACCTGCGCCGGATCCTGCTGTATCCCGAGTTCGTCGGGCACCCCTTGCGCCGGGACTACCCGGCCGAGCGGGCGCAGCCGCTGGTGCCGTACCGGGACGTGCCCAACATCGACAAGCTGCCGCCGTTCGGGCCGGACGAGGGCATGAGCTTCGGTCGCCGGGCGTACGAGACCCCCCGTGACGAGGACGCCGCGGACGAGAGTTGACCCGCGCCCGATCGCCGCAGAGGACCCATGGAGCTGCTGGAACGACCCCTCGACGAGTCCGAGCGCCGCCCGCCGTCGGCGCCGATGCTGCTGAACCTCGGCCCCTCGCACCCGGCCATGCACGGGACCGTCCGCATCGTCGTCGACTTGAGCGGGGAGCGGATCGAGCGCGCAGACGTCCAGGTCGGCTACCTCCACCGCGGCTTCGAGAAGATGTGCGAGCGCGGCACCTGGACGCAGTGCTTCCCCTACGTCGATCGCTGCAACTACGTCTCGCCGATGCTCAACAACGTCGGCTTCGCGCTCGCCTGCGAGAAGCTGCTCGGCGTCCAGGTGCCGGAGCGGTGCCAGTGGTACCGGGTGGTCCTCGGCGAACTCGCGCGGATCGCCGACCACTTGACCGGCAACGGGGCGATGGCGATGGAGCTCGGCGCCTTCACGCCCTACCTGTGGATGATCCGTGCCCGTGACCTGATCT
>LAHR01002326.1_pt1 | contig 11113 bp, 8 predicted proteins | sample 329641 | NCBI WGS metagenome assembly LAHR01 (sample SAMN03275701, study PRJNA271635) | activated sludge metagenome | isolation source: Sample C-3 Sludge from acetogenic chamber (third chamber) of Anaerobic...
GCGATCGTCGCCGAGCGCCGCCGCACGCCGTTCCGCTCGGCGGCGGACTTCGAACTGCGCACGGGACTCGCACTCGAAAGCGACGACGACGCGTACCGCTTCCACGAGGCCGAACGGCGCCTGCAGGCCCAGGTGCCGGGCCTGGTGTTCCTCGAGGTCGATTTCAATCCCCTGCAGCCGTCGGCCCAGGGCATCTCGATCCAGGTGGCCGGTGAACGGCCGGAGTATTTCCCGATCATGATGCTCGAGCCGTTGCAGACCACCAGTTTCATGATGGGCCTGGACGTGCAGGGCGACAAGGTGCGCCAGCGCGACATCCGGCGTGCGCGCGAGACCGGTGAAATCCAGGCAACCGAGGTGTTCCGTTCGCCGTTCACGCCCGGCAAGGAGCCGATCTTTGCGGCCTTCGTGCCGGTATTCTTCGGCAGCCCGATCGTGCCGCGGGACCGCGTGGCCCAGACCAAGGGCCTGATCATGGCCAGCTTCCGCCTCGATTCGGTGGTCAGCAAATCCGGCATGCTGGAGGGCATCAACCGCGGTGTCCGCATCGAGCTGCATGACGAGAGCAGCAACAGCCTGGGGGGTGCCCTGCGCACCATCACGCTGCAGGAGGCCGGCGTCAGCGACGAAAGCCTGCAGCAGGTGCATGCCTATGCACGGCCGCTGCGCCAGATGGCCGGCCGCAACTGGGTGCTGGTGGCCACGCCGTCCGATGCCTACTTCAAGGGCCGGCAATCCAGCCAGCCGCTGTTTGCCTTCATCTTCGGTGCTTCCCTCACCGTGCTGACGCTGGCGTACATCAGCATGATCCAGCAGCGCACCAAGGTGGTCGAGGCGCAGGTCGAGGAGCGCACCCGCGAGCTGAACGAAGCCAACCGCCAGCTGGAGCGCATGACCCGCACGGACGGCCTCACCAAGGTGGCCAACCGCCGCTATTTCGATGAATACCTCGACCAGGAATGGAAGCGCGCCCTGCGCAGCGGTTCACCGCTGGCGCTGGTGCTGCTCGATATCGACCATTTCAAGCGCTACAACGACCACCATGGCCACATCGAGGGCGACCATTGCCTGCAGGCCGTGGCCAAGGGCCTGGTGGGTGCGGTGGCGCGCCCCGGCGACCTGGTGGCGCGTTACGGCGGTGAGGAGTTCGCCATCATCCTGCCGAACACGGCGGCCGATGCCGCGCTGATCGTGGCGGAACGCTGCCGCGAGGCAGTGGAAAAACTGGGTCTCCCGCACGGGGCGTCCAGCACGGCACCCTATGTCACCATCAGCGTGGGCGTGACGGTGTGCGTGCCCAATCGCGACATGGAGCCCAGCACCCTGGTCAAGGCCGCCGACGAAGGCCTCTACCGGGCCAAGGCCGATGGCCGCAACCGCGTGGCGGACAACTTCCTGCAGGCAGCCTGAGCGCGCCCTTGCACCGCCCTGGTGGGGCGGGTATGTTCGCAGGTCCCAAGACGCATGCGGATTTCCCCATGGAATGGATTTTTGCCATCACGGCCATGCTGGTCGGCCTGGTCGCCGGCGTGGCCGTGGCGCGCCGTGCCGCAACCCCGCCCGAGGACACCCTGTCGCCCCTGTTGCAGGGTTTGCTGGCGAGCGAATTCCAGCGTTCGCGCGAGGAACAGGGTCGCCTGCTGCGGGAAAGCCGCGAGGAGCTCAGCCAGAGCCTGCTGCGCTTCAGCGAACACACCGGGCAGCAGCACCAGGCCCTGACGCTGGCCACCGACAACCGCCTGGCCCAGCTGAAAACCCAGATCGATGACAGTGCCCGCGCCAGCCGCGAGGAGCTCACGCGCGCGCTGGAAACCATCCGCAGCACGGTCGAGAAGCGGCTGGAGGCCCTGCAGGCCGACAACGGCCAGAAACTCGAGCAGATGCGCCAGACCGTCGACGAAAAACTGCACCACACGCTCGAGACGCGGCTGGGGCAGTCCTTCCGCCTGGTCAGCGAGCGCCTCGAGCAGGTGCAGAAAGGCCTGGGCGAAATGCAGCAACTGGCCAGCGGCGTCGGCGACCTGAAGCGCGTGCTGTCGAATGTCAAAACGCGCGGCGTGCTCGGTGAATACCAGCTCGAGAACCTGCTGGAGCAGATGCTCACCCGCGAGCAGTACGAGCGCAATGTGAAGACGCGGCCGCACAGCAACGATGTGGTGGAGTTCGCCATCCGCATGCCGGGCCGCAGCGAGGGGCAGAGCGTCTGGCTGCCGATGGATGCCAAGTTCCCGATCGAGGACTACCAGCTGCTGCAGGCGGCACTGGACGCCGCCGGTGACGGTGTTGCCGTGCTGGAAGCGCAGAAGGTGTTCGCGCGCAAGATCGAGACCTTCGCCAAAACCATCGCCGACAAGTATGTCGAGCCGCCGCACACCACCGATTTTGCCGTGCTGTTCCTGCCGTTCGAGAGCCTGTATGCCGAGGTGCTGCGCATTCCCGGCCTGTTCGAGCGCCTGCAGCGTGAGCACCGCGTGGTGGTGACCGGGCCGACGACCACGGCAGCCCTGCTGAACAGCCTGCAGATGGGCTTTCGCACCCTCGCCATCGAGAAGCGCTCCAGCGAGGTCTGGGAATTGCTCGGTGCCATCAAGACCGAGTTCGGCAATTTCGGTACCGTGCTGGCCAAGACACAGAAGAAGCTCCACGAGGCCAGCAACGTGATCGCACAGGCGGAAACCCGCACCCGCGTCATCCAGCGCAAGCTGAAGGATGTCGAGCAACTGTCCGGCCCGCAGGCCAGCCAGCTGCTCGACGGTGCGTTCGATGAGCCGGCCGGGCTCCCCGACGACGGACAGTGACATGGCCAATGGCGACGACACGGATGACACAGCGGCCTTCCGTACCGCCATGCGCGGCGTACGCCCCCTGAAGGGAGACCCGCCGGCCGCCGCCGGCGCGCGGCAGCCCCTGCGCCCGCGGGCAGCACCCCCGCGACGGCCCGATGCCAACCAGCAGGCGCGCCGTGCCGCGGCCCTCGGCCGGCAGGATGAGCGGGTGCTGGTGGCCTCGGACCATACGCCCGAGCGTGCACCGGAGGAGTGGCTGGCCTGGTGCGGCCCCGGCGTGCAACAGGCGCTGTTCCGGCAGTTGCGCACCGGTCGCCTGCCGCCGGAAGCCACCCTGGACCTGCACGGCATGCGCCTCGATGAGGCCGGCCGTGAAGTGCCGGCCTTCATCGATGAAGCCATCCGCCGCGGCTGCCGCGTGGTGCGGGTGGTGCATGGCAAGGGTGGTCGCGAGGATGCCCGCAATGCGCCGCTGAAAAGCCATGTCGCCGAGTGGCTGAAGCAGCTCGATGGCGTACTCGCCTACCACAGTGCGCTGCCGACCGACGGCGGTGCCGGGGCGTTGTATGTGTTGCTGCGGCGACTGCGGCCGCCGGTTGCGGAATGACGGGGCACAACCCTGTCCTGCATCAAGGCTGCCGCAGCCCGGCATGCGCCACACTCGCCAGCGGACCCTGGCACGGAGGTGCCCCATGACCCGCCCACCGCGTACCGCCCCGCTGGCCGATGCGTACCTGCCCCGCCACGAAGGCGCCGTCACCGTGGCCCGTGGCCGTACGCTGGGTTATGCCGAGTTCGGCGTGGCCGATGGCATCCCGGTGCTGTGGTTCCCGGGCACACCGGGTGCGCGCCGGCAGGTGCCCTTGCTGGCCCGCCGCTGGGCCGCGAGCCACGGGCTGCGCCTGGTGGCTGTGGAGCGCCCGGGGACCGGCGCCTCCACGCCCCACCTGTACCACAGCATCAGCGAATTTGCCGACGACATCGCGGTGCTGGCCGATGTGCTGGGCCTGCCGCGCTTCGGTCTGGTGGGCCTGTCCGGTGGTGGGCCGTATGTGCTGGCCTGTGCGGCGCGCCTGCCGCAGCGGGTGATTGCCGCTGCCGTGTTCGGCGGGGTGGCCCCCACGCTGGGGCCGGAAGCCGTGCCCGGCGGCCTGGTGCACCGGGCGGTGGCCGTCGAGCGCTGGCTGGCCTTGCTGCGCAAGCCGCTGGGAACGGTACTGTCACGCGGCGTGCGTGCCCTGCACCCGCTGGCCGATCCCATCTTCGATGCCATCGTCCGGTACGGCCCGGCGACGGAGAGCGCCGTGCTGGGCGAGCTGGAGATGCGCGCGATGTTCGTCGACGACATCCTGCTCGGCTCGCGCATCGGCCTGCATTCGGTGCTGAGTGACCTCATCCTGTTCGCACGGCCCTGGGGGTTCCACCTGACCGACATCCGCGTGCCGGTGCATTTCTGGCAGGGGACGGATGACCTGCTGGTGCCGCCGGAGCATGCGCAGGCGCAGGCGGCCTTGATCCCCGGGGCTGCCGTCACCGTGTGCGAGGGCAAGGGCCACCTGGCCGGGCTGGAACACACGGTCGATGCACTGGCCTTCATCGTTGGCCATGCCGGCCGCCGCCGGCGGGCGAAGAAGGCCCCAACGGGCGGCGCCCCAACGAAAAGGGCGGCCCGTCGCAAGCAGGCAGCGCCGGTCCGGCGCACGCATTGAAGCCGGCCGTCAGCGCGCAATGAGCTGGTCGAGTACCGTGAGGTGTTCGCGGACAAAGCGTGCGTTGAGGTGTTCCTGGTCCATGTAGATGGGGGCGCCGTCGGCGGTCAGTGGCGGGCAGGCCTGCGCCGTGCACAGCCAGTCGGCCGGGTCGAGGATGACGGCGCCGGTGCGCACGGCAATGGCATCCAGCATCCGGTTGACGGGTGCCATCTGCGCATCGAAAGCCCGGCGGTCGATGCCGCCCCGCGCATGGGTCAGGTGAAAACCCGTGGCCAGCGTTGACCAGGAGCGTGCAACCAGCTCGCGTGGCGAGAGCTCCCTGCCGAACGGCGTGTTGCGGAGCAGGTAGACGCGCTTGCCCTCCCGGCGGAAATCCCCCACCAGGCGCTCGAGATCGGCGAAGGCCCTGCGGGCACCTTCGGAAGCGGGGTGGCTGATCGGGTAGGCCGTGCCCTGGTCGTCGTAGTAGAAAATGCCGGCGCTGATGAAATAGGTGTGCCACATTGCGGCAATCACCACGGTAGTGATGTCCGGCGTGGCGGCGGCCAGCTGCATGGTTGTTGCCATGAACTGCCGGCAGTGCGTGTCCTTCGGTGAGTGGAGGGTGCCGAGGTTGCGCACGGGCGGGCAGCCGCCGTTGGTGGCGTAGATGGCCCGCTGGTAGTTGCCGGGGGCATCGCTGAGCAGCTGGCTGATGCGGGGCAGGTACTGCTCCATGTGGCTGTCGCCGATGAACAGGGTGGCCGGGCCGGTTTGCTGCCCCGCCTGGGCGAAGTGGCGGTCATTGAACAGGAAGTGCGTGCCCCCGTGATCCCAGTCACTGGTCGCCTTCATGATGGCATCCAGGCCCGACAGGCTGGCGCGTGGCTGCAGCCATGCCTTGCCGGCCAGGTAGCCGGTGCCGCCCAGGACGACCATGCCGGCCACCAGGCCCGCCACCACGGCGCGGCCGCCACGGCGCAGCGGGCGTTCCAGCAGCAGCCAGGTCAGGCAGGCCAGTACGGCGCTGGCAGCGAGGGCTGTGGCGCGCACGGCGACGGAGGGTTCCTGCCCTTCAACGATGCGGGCAAAAACCAGCAGCGGCCAGTGCCACAGGTAGAGCGGATAGCTCACCAGGCCGATGAATACCACCGGGCGCAGGCTTAGCAGCCAGCGGTTGGGCCAGGCCTGCCGGCCGGCAGCGATGAGCAGCACGGCACCTGCCGTGGGCAGCACGGCCCGCCAGCCGGGAAATGCCTGCCGGCTGTCCAGCAGGGCCAGGGCAGCAACGACCAGGCCGGCACCGCCAAACGCCAGCGCATTGGCCAGTGCCGGCCGCAACGGGGTGGGTGCCTGACCCCGCTGCAGCGCCAGCAGGGCACCCAGCAGCAGCTCCCAGGCGCGGTTCCAGGGGAAGTAGAACATCGCGGGCGGATCGCCCAGGCTGGCGAGGCAGGCTGCAAACGACAGCACGGTGGCCAGCAGCACCAGGTCGCGGGTCATGCCCCGCCAGCGGCAGCACAGCCACAGCAGCAGTGGCCACACCACATAAAACTGCTCCTCGATGGCCAGCGACCACAGGTGCAGCAGCGGCTTGAGCCCGGCGGCAGTGTCGAAATAGCCAATCTCATGCCACAGCCAGGCATTGGAGCCAAACACCGCGGCGGCGGCGGTGTGCTGGCCCAGGCTGCGGAATTCGTCGGGCAGCAGCACCGCCCAGCCGATGCCGAGGCAGCTGGCCAGCACCAGCAGCAACGCCGGGAAGATGCGCCGCACCCGCCGTGCATAGAAGCCGGCCAGGCTGAAGGCGCGCTGGTCGATCTGTGCCAGCAGGATGGACGAAATCAGGTAGCCGGAAATGACGAAGAAAATGTCGACGCCGGCGAAACCGCCCGGGAGGGCCTGCGGGAACGCGTGGTAGGCCAGCACGGCCAATACGGCGACGGCACGCAGGCCGTCGATGTCGGGGCGGTAGGCGAGGGTCACAGGGGGCATGCGGGCTACTCGCGGCGCGGGGTTGGGTGTCGGGTCTGGCGCAGGGGTGCGCTGCAGGCTGGTGCAGTATGCGTCAACCAGCGGGTCGTTGGCCACGGCAAACAAAAAGGGCGGCCAATGGCCGCCCTTGGTACCGCAGGACCTTATTTTTTCAGCATGCGCTTCAGACCGTCGTCGGTTTTCTGGCCATACGGCGGGATCATGCCGCCGAGCTTCATCACGTTCAGCTTGGTGGCGCGGTAGACGGCGCGCGCATGGCTGAAGGTCTTGAAGCCCTCGATGCCGTGGTAGTTGCCCATGCCGCTGGCGCCGATGCCGCCGAAGGGCAGGTTCTCGCAGCTGACATGGCCCATCACATCGTTGAGGGTGACGCCGCCGGAGATGGTGTGGTCCAGCACATGGCGCTCCTCGGCCGCATCCTTGCCGAAGTAGTACAGCGCCAGCGGACGCGGGCGGGCATTGATGTGGGCGATGCAGTCGTCCACGCGCTGGTAGGGCTTGATGCAGATGACCGGGCCGAACAGCTCTTCCTGCATCACTTTCATGGTGTCGGTCGGCTTGATCACCAGCGTGAACGGCAGCCGGCAGGCGCCCTGCGGGTTCGACAGGTCTTCGTTGGCCGGGTTGATGGGGCGGACATCGGCGCCCTGGCTGCGGGCGTCGTCCAGGTAGCCGCAGAGGCGGTCGTAGTGGCGGCGGTTCACCACGCCGGAGTAGTCACCGTTGTTGGCGATGGTCGGGAACATCGCGGAGAGCTCGGCTTGCAGGGCGGCCACGAAGGCTTCCAGTGATTCTTCCGGTACGAACACATAGTCGGGCGACAGGCAGACCTGGCCGACATTGAGCGCCTTGCCGGCGGCGATGCGCAGGGCGGTTTCCTTCAGGTCGGCGCTGCGGCTGATGATGACCGGCGATTTGCCGCCCAGCTCGAGCGTGACCGGGGTCAGGTTGGGTGCGGCGGCAGCGAGGATGTGGCGGGCCACGCCGGTCGCGCCGGTGAAGATGATGTGGTCCAGCGGCAGGCCGGCAAAGGCAGCGCCTACTTCCGGGCCGCCGGTGATGCCGGCGCATTCGGTTTCGTCAAAGTACTTGGCAAACAGCTGCTGCAGCAGGGTGGCCGTATTGGGGGTGACCTCCGACAGCTTCAGCATGGCACGGTTGCCGGCGCCGAAGATGCCGGCCAGCGGGCCCATCGCCACATACACCGGGAAATTCCAGGTGGTGATGTTGCCCACCACGCCCTTCGGCTGGTATTCGATGTGGGCCTTGGCGCCCATCAGGTTCAGCGGGAACATCACCTTGCGGCGTTCCGGTTTCATCCACTGGCGCACGTTCTGCTTCACGTGCTTGAGGGATTCCAGCGAGGCGTACACATCGCTCATCAGGGACTGGTGGCGCGAACGGTTGCCGAAGTCGGCCGACATGGCATCCACCAGGGCGTGCTGGTTGTCGAATACCAGGTTGATGGCGCGATCGAGGCGGTCGATGCGCGTCTCGGCACTCACGGCACCGTCGTTCAGGAAGGCTTTCTGCTGGCGTGCGAGGATGTCGCGCATGCGGGTGATGTCGGCGTCGCTCATGGGGAGTCGTCCTGTGCTGTGAGGCTGTCACGGGGGTTCAAAAACGGGGCCTAGTATCGCACAGGAATGGGGCATTGGGCGTCTTTGACATTTTGGTAATGCCTGCCAATAATCGCTGCAAGGCCTTGTGGCAGACCGCCTCGGGCCAACTGACCCAGGACAGCTGCCGTTGCCGTTGACCGTCCTGCCCCGACAGCCGCAAGGCCCGATCCCGCCCCCTGACACATGCATTTCAGGCGCCCGCCTTCACGCGGGCGTGCCGTGCATTGCTGCCGCCTGCCCGGAGTGACCATGCAGAAGATCTATGTGCTGGATACCAATGTGCTGTTGCACGACCCGATGGCCGTGACCGCGTTCAACGAGCACAAGGTGGTGATCCCGATGACGGTGCTCGAAGAGCTCGATGCCATCAAGGACCGCCACGACAAGGATGTCAGCCGCGAGGCGCGCATCGCCATCAGCGCCATCGACAGGCTGCTGGCCAATGCCGGCCCGCGGGAAATCCAGGAGGGCGTGCCGATCCAGTCCGGCATGACGCCGCAGGGGCCGGTGATGGGCAGGCTGGCCATCTACCCCGACCAGCTGATCCACGACGACAGCACCATCCCCTACCTCAATGCCCACCCGCACCACGCCAATGACAACCGCATCATCAATGTCGCGCTGAAGCTGCAGGGCACCCACACGCACGCGTTCGTCTGCCTGGTCACCAAGGACATCAACATGCGCCTCAAGGCCAAGGGCTCGGGGCTGGAGAATGTCGAGGATTACCGCAAGGACCGCGTGCTGGACGACATCGACCTGCTGGCCCGTGGCCACGAGGCCGTGCCGGGGCGCCTGTGGGACCGCATCAGCGAGGTGGAAACCACGCAGGACGGCCCGCGCCTGCACCACCGCATCCCGAAGGCAGCCTTCCCGCATGCCTACCCGCGCATGTTCCTGCACGACGAGCAGGGGTTTGTCGGCTATGTCGAAGGCGTGGACGAGCACGGCATCGTGCTGCGCGACCTCAACCCCGAGGCGCTGATGAAGCAGCGCGTCTGGGGCCTGCATCCGCGCAACCTCGAACAGGCGATGGCCCTGCACCTGCTGCAGGACCCGGAGGTCGACATGGTGGTGCTGACCGGGCCGGCCGGTTCCGGCAAGACCCTGCTGTCGCTGGCCTGCGGCCTGCAGGCCATCATCGAGGACGGCCGCTATGCCAAGATGATCATCGCCCGATCCACGCCGCCGATTGCCGAGGACATCGGCTTTTTGCCCGGCACCGAGGAAGAAAAAATGGCGCCGTGGCTGGCCGCCTTCGAGGACAACCTGGAAGTGCTGCACGGCAATGACGAATCGGTTGCCAGCAGCATCGACTATGTGAAGCAGAAGGCGAACATCCAGTTCAAGTCACTGAACTTCATGCGGGGGCGGTCGTTCAACAACGCCTTCATCATCATCGACGAATCGCAGGGCCTGACCCAGTTCCAGCTGAAATCCATCGTCACCCGCGTCGGCGCCAACTCCAAGATCGTGGTGCTGGGCAACCTGGCGCAGATCGACAACAAGTACATCAACCCGCTGACCTCGGGCCTGACCGCCCTGGTCGAGCGCAGCAAGCACTTCGCGCATGCCGGCATCCTGCATGTGAACGGCATCGAGCGCAGCCGCCTGGCGGCATTTGCCGAAGGGAACCTCTAGCCCCGGCGGGCCACTTTTATTCCGCCGCAGCCTTGCCATAATGGGCGGCGCCGGGGGTGTCCCCAGCGGTTCTTGCCAAGCGGGGGTTGCCGATGAGCGTGGACATGCAGCAATACCGCCAGTGCGTGCAGTCGCTGGTGCAGGTAGGCTCCGACCTGTACCACCGCGGCTGGTCGCCAGCCACCAGCAGCAACTATTCGATGCGGGTGGACGGCCGCCACTGCGCCATCACCGTCTCCGGCAAGCACAAGGGCGCACTGACCCCGGACGACATCATGCTGGTGGACCTCGACGGCCGCCCCTGCATGGCCAAGAAACCGTCCGCCGAAACAGCCCTGCACGTGTGGCTGTACCGCCGTTACCCGCAGGCCGGGGCGGTGCTGCACACGCATTCGCAAGGGGCCACCGTGCTGACCCGTCTGCTGGACGGCGACCGGCTGGTGCTGCAGGGCTATGAATTGCAGAAAGCCTTCCACGGCGTCAGCAGCCACCTCGGCGAGCTGGTGTTGCCGGTGTTTGCCAACAACCAGGACATTGCCGCCCTGGCCGCCGAGGTCGATGCCTGGCTGGCCGCGCATGACAACCCCTGGGCGTACCTGATCCGCGGGCACGGCATCTACGCCTGGGGCGAAACCCTCGACGAATGCCTGCGTCACCTGGAAGCCATCGAATACCTGCTTGCCTGTGAACTGGAAATCTTGCGCATACGAGGCCTGCCTGCATGAGTGTCCTGAAGGTTTTTGCCGATACCGACCCGTCCGACATCCTGCTCGAAACCGATGCCGCCGATGAAATCGCCGAGGTGCTGGAGGGTGCCGGCGTGCGCTTCGAGCGCTGGCAGGCGAATGCGCCGGTCGCGGCCGGCGCTGCCCCCGATGCGGTGCTGGCAGCCTATGCCACCGACATTGCGCGCCTGCAGCGCGAAGGCGGCTATGTCACCGTGGATGTGGTGAGCCTGGCCCCGGGTCACCCGGATCGCGCCGCATTGCGGCAGAAATTCCTTGCCGAGCATGTGCACGGCGAGGACGAGGTGCGTTTCTTTGTCGACGGCCAAGGCCTGTTCAGCCTGCACATCGGCAAGCGCGTGTATGAAGTGCTGTGCGAAAAAGGCGACCTGATCAGCGTGCCGGCCAAGACGCCGCACTGGTTCGACATGGGGCCCAACCCGCGCTTCGTGGCCATCCGCTTCTTCAACAACCCGGAAGGCTGGGTGGCGCAGTTCACCGGCAGCGACATTGCCGGGCGCTTCTCGCGCCTGGACAACTGATGACCCGCGCCATCCTCACCGACATCGAAGGCACCACCAGCAGCATCACCTTTGTCAGGGACGTGCTGTTCCCGTATGCCGCCAGCCACTTGCCGGACTATGTGCATGCCC
>LAHR01004987.1_pt1 | contig 11072 bp, 10 predicted proteins | sample 329641 | NCBI WGS metagenome assembly LAHR01 (sample SAMN03275701, study PRJNA271635) | activated sludge metagenome | isolation source: Sample C-3 Sludge from acetogenic chamber (third chamber) of Anaerobic...
CAGGATAGGAAACCAGACAGGCAGCCATCGCACCCTACAAAAGGTACAGGGCGGTTTCCAGCAGATCTAGGCAAAAATGCATCAGAATGCGAGTTCTGAGAGTGCTGTCGTCGGTTTTCAGACCGGGGTGGAGGGCAAAATAATCCATCATCCGGGGCCAGTCCGCGGCCATTTTCAATGCTTCCAGATAATAGAACTGGTAGTAGGCCAGGCTGTCAGCGGCGATCAATTCCCCTCTGGCGATGGTGCTTGAGATCACTTTGGGAAAGAGTACCTCGAAGGGGCGGACCTTTCCTGTGGCCTCGATGAATTCGAACACCTGGCGGAAATTGGCTTCGATGGCCGCGGGATCCTGGAGATTGAGCAATTGCTGTTCGGCGGCTTCGTTTTCTCCTTGGGAGGCGTGATGGTGAAAGAGGGCCAGGCGCAGATAATCGTCACCAGGCCATTTTTGCAATCCCTGCTGAAGGAGGGAGCGGTCACTGGCCAGGTTGGTCACAATGTTCTCACGAAGGGAGTCCGGGGTGTCCGGATCTTGCAGGATCTGGGATAAGGTGTTGCTGAACAGCCGGTAACCCCAGTAAAAAACCGGGTCGCGCCGGATCAGGGCTCGTCCTCCGGAAATTTGTACAGCCGGGTCCTCCAGCCCTCGCAACCAGAGGTATTCAAATTCCGAGGCTTCGGGTTGGGCGGCGTGTTTGTCCGCAAACCATGCCCGGCAGCCATCCTCATCGATCTGCATCCAATAATTTTGGAGGATCCTCAGATCGTCCAAGTCACTGATCCGCTCCCGGTAATCAGCGATCACCAGCAAGGCCTTATCGGCGCTTTGGGTAACCCGGATGGCGTTTTCCAGCTCGGTTGCCAGCGGGCTGGCCGAAAGGACAAGACCAGTCAGGCAGAGGATCAGCAGCAGTGCCAGGTGTTTCTTCATGGCAGCATTCTACTTCAGCAACAGCATCCGGCGCGGCGGGGCGAAGCTGTCTTTCAGGCGATAGAGATATATCCCGGAGGGCAGATTTGCGGGCGCCTGCCAGTCAATGCGGTTGGAACCGGGATCAAGGCTATGGGAGGAAGTCTCGGCGATCAGCCGGCCCCTCAGGTCGAAGATCTGGACGCTTGCCTGGCCGGACTTTTCGGCAGAAACCCAAAAACTGGTGCCGCCGCGGAAGGGATTGGGGCTGTTTGATTCCAGGCTTAGAGCGGGTTGGAGCACTTGATCAGCCACTGCTGTGCCGGCCTGCAGAACGAAGGGGATGATGTAGGTGCCCAGGTTGGCAGATGTGATCTCGTAGTGGAAGGTGGCGATACCGGGCTCTCCCACGTATAGGTTGAGATGAAAGGACCTGGAATCTCCTGCGCCGAGAATCAGGGGAAGGGGTGAATCGCCGGGATAGCAGTTGCCTTCTTCATCACAGTAATTGAAATACCAGCCCTCGGGGGCGAGGTCTGGAAGGAGGCGTATCTGCATATTGTCATACGAACCGGTGTTGAAGATCCACAGAGGTTCTGAGTTCATATAGGCGTTGGGTGGGGCAACCAGTCCGGCCGGATCCCAATCCATCGCCGCGCGTATGTTGTAGTCTGGCAAGGGCAGGGTGGATACGCTTTGCAGGATCTGCTTCGAATTCGTCTGGACGAGAGCCGCGGCCCAGAGATTGCCCTGGTTCCAGCCGGGATCGACCGTAAAAGTATCTGTGAAAACCACCGGATTGCCGTTTCCAGGCAAGCTGATGGACTGGTATTTCAGTTGGCGGGTAACGTTGGTTTCCGCTCCCACATTATCCTCCACCAGCATCAGGACGAGGTTCTGGTTTGTTACGTCAACCGCGGGGTCGAGCAGCCAGGCGGAGACTGAGATGGCGCCGCTGGCGGGATTGAAGTTGGTGATCTGCAGTTTGAGGGGCGAGGGCTGAAAGAGCTTGCCCTTCACGAGTTGTTCATAAGAAAACTCAGGCTGGATGCCCACCAGGTTTTCCGTCCCGTTGAAAACCACAGTGGGAACGGAGATGGCATCGTAATAGCTGAACCGGTCCTCCACGCTGGGACTGCTGAGAGCGCCGGAACTGTGATAGAGCCTGGCGGCGATGAATTCGCCGCGGTGAGTGACGTTCAGCACAGCGTCCAGATCAGCCAGGGCGGTGTTGCTGGGCGCGTTATCCTGGATCACGCAGGATTCCGCGATGGTGGTGAGCGGATAATAGGTGGGAACGGCCGCCAAGGCTGCCGTCAGCAACAGGATGAACAAAATGATCGATCTTTTCATGTTGGTTACCTCATGGTTTTAGAACCTGGTGGCTAGTTCCAGGCGAACTCCGGAAAATGGAGCCACATAGCGGCAGACGCCATTGCGGCAAACTTTGCCGCCGGCTTCCCTGCCCGCGAAGAGCAGCAGGTCGGAATCCGTCAGGATGGGATATTTGAGTTCGACACTGGGCCAGTAATGGCTTGTGGTGATGGAGGAAAAGTCACTCCACCAGCTTTGCGCGCCCAGGGAAAGGTTCAGTTTGCCCAGGCTGAGATCAGCCTGGAGGCGGGGTTCGTAATGCCCGATCTCGGTGTAATCATTCAGGAAGGTATCCAGAACCAGCTTCTCGACGGTCTTGAATTCGCCGGAGAGCACCAGGCCGGCCTTGCCGGCGGGGAAGCTGACCACGAAGGCGGGGTAGCCTTCCTTTTGCCAATGGCGCCCGGCTGAATCAACCTTTTCGATCTGGCTGTAAGACAGGGTCGCGGACACGGATTCGCGCTGCCAGTTCAATCCGGCGTAGGCATTGTTCATCTGCTTGGTCCGGGATTCGTTCCAGGCTTCGGCATAATCCAGGTCGAGGCTGAGGAACTGGCCCAGGGCGATGTTGGTCCAAGCTTGGAAGCCACGTTCGTCGGCGCCGGAACCCTGGTCGTCGGCCAGGGTCTCGTTGTGATGGTTGGCCAGAGGCAGATCCTGAAGCCGGTTGCGGTATTCGAAGTGGTCGTAGTGCTTGTAAGCACCGCTGAGCTGCACCGGCCCCAGATAGACCGAGGCATTTGTGTAGATGGCGAGTCCGTCTTCCTCGGCGGGTTTGATCTTGTCGTCCCGATAGGCGGCTTCAGCTGAAACCTCGAGCACATCGAGGATCAGGCCGGCCCTGGCTCCCAAAATGTCATCCTGCCGGTAGGAGTTGCCGATGAGGGTTTGCAGCCCCACAAATGAGGCTCCCAGAGTCAGGGCTTCCAAAACCGGGTATTCGGCATCCGCGCCATAAGCCAGATCGAGCTTGCCGGCGGAACTGGGGCTGGGAAACCCACTGTAGAGAGCCTTCAGGCGCAGCTTGTCGTCGTAGCGGAATTTGAATCCGGTCACCCGGTAATCTTCGTCCAGCTCAAGGTCCTGATAACTGCGGAACACGAGACCAGAGCCGAAGCTTTCCTCGATGATGCCCGCGTGGATGAGGTAGGCGTCCTTGGCGTAGGAAGCGTAAAGTTCCTTCCAGCCGAGGCTGAGGCGGTCGGAGCTGAGTTCGTCCAGCAGTTCGGCCTGATCGGTGCTGTATTTGGGCAGTTCGGCGATGAATTTCATCCCCAGGCTGAAGTTCTTGTAGCCCAGGCTGAAGCCGAAGGAGTTCCTGAAATAGACGTGGAGTGAATCCGGCACGCTACGGTAGATGAGGCTGGCTTCATTAAGCCCGGTGATCAGGGGAGCGTTTTGGGCTGGCAGGACCGCGCAGGCCAGAAGCAGCACGGCCAGGATGATCAGCGGCAGCCGTTGCATGGAGAAGCGCCACCCTCTTTGGGAACAGGGTCGGTGCCTGGTTCAGTGTTCATGGCCCGCAGGCAGTCGGCGCAGGGAGTCTCGCTCTGGCAGCCGTGCCCCTTTTCAGCCCCGAGTCCCAGCAGGGAACGTATCTTCATCTCATATTCTTTCTCAACCCCGGCGGTAAAGCCTTTGTGTTCCAGCACGATCTCGCCGGTTTTGTCCAGGATGAAGGTGTGGGGTGGCTCGGTGACGTTCAACTTGTTGGCCAGCATCTTATCCGGGTCAAAGAGGGTGACAAACTTGTAGTCCTTCCCTTTGAGGAAGTTCTTGGCCTTGTTCTGGGCTTTGGGGGCGTCGATGGAGATCAGGACAACGGTGAGGCTGTCGTAGCTTTGGACGAGGCTGTTCAGGGCGGGCATCGCCTGTTTGCAGGGCTGGCAGTAATCCGCCCAAAAATCCACGATCACGGGGCCCTTGCCCAAAAGTTCGGTCAGGCTGATTTTATTTCCTGCCTCATTCGGCAATTTGAATTCCGGCATGGGCTCGGCCAGCAGGGTGGAGGCCAGAATGACCATCATGATCAGGGTGATCCAGTGTTTCATGTCTATGCTCCTATTTGAGTTTATTTTTTGTATGTTCTGAATAGTTCATCTATCTGTCAAGCTCCACTTCTATCCCACCGAAGATGGTGGCGTTGTTGCCAAAAAAGACCGGGTGCCACTGAGCGAAGATCACCAGCGAAGCGTCATCCGGGATGGGAACTGAGGAGGTGAGGCTGAAACTGACGGAGTTGGGGAAATCCAGGGAACCAATGTTCTGGACAGATTTGGCCCGCACCACGTTGCGCAGGGGCTGGCCCTGGGTATTTGAGTAGCTGGAGACGCGCTCTATGAGCACGCAGTTCAGCACGAGGTCCGTGTGGATGAACGGTTCCGACAGATCCAGCTGCACAGTACCGCTGATGGTCTGGCCGTCGACGGTGTAGCTCAGGCCGGAATAGTTGATCCTGCTGTCGATATTGGCCAGGGTCTGCACCTGCGCGGCGTAGGTGGAAATGATGTCGGAGGAACTGCCGGTGAGCATCACCTCGCCTCCAAAGATGGAGGTGGGCACGCTGAAGGGCCCGTAATAATCGTAGGTTGGGTCTCCCGTCACGGTGAGGGGCCCGGTGATGTGATGTTCCAGATAGCTTAGTTGGTTGGGATAAGCCAGTTGCAGATCGTGGAGTTCCGCTTCCACCGGGGGACAGTTCGGGCAACCCAGAAAGGTGAAGTATTCAATGATAACGCGCTGTTTCACCACTGGAGGCTCGCAGCTCATCTGATTGCCCCGCAGCAGCCAGCGTCCATCACGTTTGGCCAGGCGCTCGCCGGTGAAAGTGCTGTCCACGATCACGCCCTTGCTGTCGGTGATGGTCAGCCTCCAGTTGGCCACGGCGGTGGAGTCGGAAAGCTGATCGGAATCAAGGAACGTGGCTCCGGCCACGGCGGTGGGCTGGGCCTGGAAGATGCCTTCCAGCCAGGTCCGGCGGTCCGCTTTGTTCAGCCCGAAATGCAGATAATCCTCAGCATAGAAGACCATCACGGAGTCGATCCCGGCTTCCGGCTGGCTCTGCAGCGCCTCATGCAGAGGCGTGAAAAGCTCTGCCTGGAAGTCGATCACATCCGGGGGCAGGAAATTGTGGGCAAAACGGTCGCAGCTGGCCGCGAACAGGGCCAGAACTACCAGGACGGGGATCACTAATCTCTTCATTCGGAGGTCTCCGGGATTTGTTCCAGGGCTTTGAGCAGGTCGGCCTTGCTAAACAGCTCGGCCATTTTGATGGGATCGCGGCCCGGGATGTAGAGCACATTGAAGGGCACGCCGATGCTGCCGCCCTTTTGTATCCAGTCTTTGAGGACAGGGTCTTCACGGGTGAAATCTCCCTTGAGCAGCACCACGCCGCGCTTCTCAAATTCCGCCTGGATGTCGGGCTGATGCAGCACTTTCTTTTCGTTGACCTTGCAGTTGGTGCACCAGGCGGCGCCGATATCCAGAAACACGGTTTTACCCTCGGCCTGGAGGCGCGCAAAGAGTTCCGGATTGAACACATACCAGCCGGGATGGTCCGCGGGCTGCATTCCGTCGAACGCGGCCGCAGTGCCGGGTTGGGGCCGGTATTCTTCTTTCCAGGGCAGCAGGGTGGAGGCGGAAAAGGCGATCGCGGCCAGGGCGGCGAGGCCCAGAACGAACTGCAGCCACTTTTTATGTTCGGGGCGCACGAAGCGGCCGTAGAGCCAGGCCGCGAAGCCCAGGTAAACCAGGTAGAGCCCTGTTTTCATCAGGTAGGGCCCGCTTTTGGTGAGGCCCCAAACGTTGGAAAAGTATTTCCAGGTGAGATACATCAGGATGAAGCCCATCAGTTCTTTGAAGATGTTCATCCATTCGCCGGGTTTGGGGATCAGTTTGAGGGCTTTGGGGAAGAGGCTGATGATGATGAAAGGCAGGGCAAAGCCCACGCCGATCAGCAGAAAAAAGAGCACCAGCATCGGCGAAGACAGGCGCACAGCCACTTCCAGCGCCGGCCCCATGAAGGGCCCCATGCAGGAAAAGCCCAGCAGAAAAGCGAAGACCCCGCCGAAAAAGGAACCAGCGTAACCCTTTTTGGAAGTGGTTTTGGCGGCGGCGTTCATTCCGGGCACGGTCATTTCCCAAACTCCCATCAGCGACAGCCCGAACAGGAACAGGATGCTCATCATGATAAGGTTGTAAAGCAGGCTTTGGCTAAGGAACCCGTAGGTGAGATTCACCCCCGAAGCTCGCGCGATCACAAACACAGCCGCGATGGAGCCGAAGGAGAGCAGCACCCCCAGGGTGTAAACCAAGGTGTGGATCAGGACTTTGGTTACATCTTTCTGAGCCTGGTTCACCATGCTCATGGCGCGGATGGGCAAAATAGGCAGCACGCAGGGCGTGAGGTTCAGCACCATGCCGCCCAGCAGGGCCAGCAGCAGGTAATACCAGATCCGGCCGCCGGTGGCTTTGTCCGGTGAGGCTGGCTCCGCCGCGGTTTCAGCGGTGGCCGAAACGGCAAGGCTGTCCCCGGCTAAAACCTCTACCGCGGTTGGTTCCGGTTCCACCGTTTCCGTGCCGGCCGCCGCGGCGTCTTCCAAGGGCAGGATCTCCAGGTTAACGCTGCCTTCCGCGTCCTGGGGTGGGTCGCAAAAACCGCTGGTCAGATGGCAAAGGCCAAAGGTCATCGAGGCCCTTAGTTTCAGTTTGCCCGGTTTGGCTGTCTTGCTCACAGTGAAGGGACGGCTCAGGGTGAGGGACTTGTAATACTCCCAGATGCCGTCCTTTTCTTTGGTGGGACGGGGATACTGGGTTTTACTAAAAGTCAGCTGGGGATAATCGCCCACCTGGACCAGATAGAGATATCCGTCCTCGCCCTCGGCGGGGTCGTAGGACTGCTTCTTTTCCGGATCGCTGATGGTCAGCGTTGCCCGCAGGACACCTTTGTCCCCAGGTTTAAGTTGATTGGGGCTAACGCTGAATTTCACGCCCTGCGCTGTAAGCAGCAGAGTGGAACCAACCATCAACACCAGCAGGAAGAGCGTCTTTGGCTTAAGGCGCATCCAAAACCTCCACGGTTTTTGTATTTTGCTGGTAAATTAGTGTGCAACTCACATTCCATATGGTGGAATATTTTCCAGGACTGTTTTGCCCCGTTTGCGTTTAAGATCATGATACTGAGAGACCAGAAGCCCCAGAATGGTCAGCGTCACCCCTGCCACCGTTCGCCAGGAAACCCTGTCGCCCAGGATCAGCCAGGCCAGAATGACGGTGAAAACCGGGATCAGGTTGGTGAAGATGTTGGAGCGGATCACCCCCAGTTCGCGGAGCACCCCGGTGTAAAGCAGGAAAGCCCCGACTGAGGCGAAGACGGACATGGCGGCGATGGTCAGCAGCCCTTCGCCGGAGTGCCGCAGAGTGGAAAAATGTCCCCAGTCGAAGATCAGGAACACGGGCAGCATATAGAGCATGCCAAAAAAGTTTTGCCAGGCCACGATCGTGAGGGAACGGTACTTGAGCGTGATGCTGCGCACGGTGATCCCATAGAACATGCCGGCAAAGACAGCCAGCATCAGCAACAGGATCCCTTTCAGGGTTCCCGAAACATCCTGCTCGGCGAAACTTAGCAGCGCGACCCCGGCAAACGAGACCAGCAGGCCAACTATCAGCAAAAAGTAAATCTTTTCCTTGAGAAACAGCCACGCCCCCAAGGCCGTGACCAGCGGGATGGTGGAAATGATCAGCGAGCCCAGGGTGGAGGACACGAACTGCATGCCGTTGGCCTCGCCCAAAAAGTAGAGAAAAGGCTCAAAAAAAGCCACCATCATCAGGTAGAGCAGGTCTTTTTTCTCCACCCGCTCCCTTTGTTTGAAGAGGAAGATCACCCCGAACATCAGCGCCGAAGCCAGGGCCAGGCGCAGAAACACGATCTCGTAGGGCCGGTAGGTGGCCAGCGCCACTTTGATCCACACGAAGGTAAGCGCCCAAAACAGCATGGCGCCCGCAGCTTTCAAATAGGTGATCCCCTGCCTCATGGTTGGTGCGAATACCTAATCGCCGGAGATGGCGCCCACGGGGCAGCCTCTGAATTTGCCGTTTCCTTCCACACAGATGCCGCATTCGGTGCATTTGGCGGGATCGATCTGGGCCTTTCCCCGGCTGAAAGTGATCGCGCCGGTGGGGCAGGGAGCCAGGCAGAGCCTGCAGCCGATGCAGGTTTGGGGGCTCACCCGGTAGCTGGCGGATCCGCCGGTGGCAAAGGAGCCCTGGCTGAAATCCCTCAGCCTAAGCCACTCGGGGTTGTGCCCCTGGCGGAGTTTTTCCACCAGCAGCAGGTCCTGGTCGCGGATGCCTTCCACAAAGAGGGTGTCGCCGCTGGCGAAGCTCAATCCCAGTGAATCCAGCTGGGCCGCGGGGGCCAGCAGTAGGCGCAGTTCTTCGCCGGAAGCTTCCTGCAGCCAAAGCTGAGAACCCCGGAGAGCCAGGATGCCGCCATGGGCGCTGGTTTCCCGCGCCAGGTCGATGGCGGCGAAGGCCGGCAAGGCGGCAAGAGCCGCGACCAATAAAATCAACATATATCTCATAACAGGTCATCCTTGTTCTGTTTTTGCAGTTGTTCCACCACTTTTTTCACCTCTTCGCTCCGGGACTTGGTGGCCACCAAAATGGCATCCCCGGTTTCCACCACACACAGCCCCTCCACGCCAATCAGCGCCACATATTTGTCGCTGTAAACATAGTTGTCGCGGGCGTCCAGCGCGAATCCCGGCTGCTGGAAGCTGTTCAGTTCGTTGTCCGCGGCACTGATGTCTGCCAGCGCTTTCCAGGAACCAACATCGCTCCAGCCGTAACCAACCGGGATCACCGCCCTGCGGCTGGCCGGTTCCATGATGCCGACATCGATCGGCACACGCGGCATGCGGGCGTAAACTTCGGCCACGGCGGCTTCGGTGGCTCCCGCAGCGCGCAGGTCCAGCACTTCCCCGGCGATGTCCAAAACATCGGGCAGAAAATCCCTGAAGGCCTGTCCGATCGCTTCCAGGGTCCAGCAAAACATGCCGCTGTTCCACAGGAAGCTGCCCGCGCGCAGAAACTCTGTCGCGGTGGCCAGATCGGGTTTTTCCTTGAAGCGCGAAACCCGATACACCCCGGGTTCCAGCTCTTCGCCGCATTCGATGTAGCCATAGCCTGTGGCGGGATACTCCGGCACTATGCCAAAGGTGACCAGCGCTTTTGTCTTTGCCACTTTCTCCGCTTGGACAAGGCTGTCCAGAAACCCTCCAACTTCGCGGATCACGTGGTCGGCGGGCAGCACCACCATGCATTCCTCCGGAGGATGGAGCTTTTGCAGCCGCGCCAGGCCCAGCGCGATGCAGGGGGCGGTGTTCATCCCGAAAGGTTCGATGATGACGTTGTCCACCGGGATTTGGGGCAGATGCTCCCGCACCAGCTCAGCTTGTGAAGCGGCGGTCACCACAAAGACACGCTCAGCCGGGACCAAGGGTTCCAGACGCTCAAAAGTGAGCTGCAGCATGGATTTGGAGCCGGCGATCCTGAGGAATTGTTTAGGACATGAAGCCCGGCTGGCGGGCCAAAAACGGGTGCCGGAACCTCCGGCCATGATCAGCGCGAGCATATCTGTAACCCCTTCTCAGCGAATGATTTGAACGTCCTTGGGATAGGCCTGCTTCCAGACGGAGGCTGGAATGGAGCCGTTTAGCTTGATCCCGGAGAAACTATAGGTGACGCTGTTGCCGCTTTTATCCGTGTAGCCCAGCTTGCTGACGATCCCATTTTCTTTGTTCAGGGTTGCCGTGAGCGAACTCACCAGCTCGTCCTTGCGGGGCACCAGTTTCACGCTGGCAGAGCCTTTGTTCTGCGTGATTATGGTGACCGCGGATTTGGCCCAGTAGAGCTGCAGGATCTCCACCGGGTTCATCTTGCCAAATTGTGGCTGCACGACGCTTTTGAACAGCGTTTTGGACGACGCGTCATATAGTTCCACCCCTCCGTTTTCGATCTTCAGCACCTGGGTGGCGGGTTTGCTGAAACTCATCAGCATGCGCCCCGGAGTGAAATAGATCTTGCCGGAGTAGGTGATGGTCTTCTTGAATTGGGGATAGTGGTTGTTCTGCTGCACATTGGCCTGGAAACTTGACAGGCCCTTGTAGGCAAACTGCAGCTTGGCATACAGCTCAGAACTGGTCAGGGCGCCAATTGCCGTCCCAGCCGCCAGCAGCGCCAGCAAAACAAATATGCTCTTCTTCATCTCATATCCTTGTAGAAGTTGGATCAGCCCGGTGGAACGCTTTCCTGCAGTTAATACTCTCGCGTGGCCGCCATCCTGCGCATTACCCGTCCTCGCGGATGATGCCGCGCTGGATCAGATCGTTCCTGGTGGCCAGCACGTCGCGGGATTTGCTGCCGAGATGGGGTCCGATGATCCTGGCCCGTTCCAGCAGGTCGATCAATCTGCCCGCCCGGGCGTAGCCGATCCTGAAATGCCGCTGTAGCATTGAGACCGAGGCCGTGTTGGCGCTCACCACTATCCTGGCGGCCTCGGGGAAAAGCTCGTCGTCATATTCAAAATCCCCCGGCTCGTCCTCATCCCTGCTGACGATGCTGAAATCCTGTTGGGGCTTGGGTTGCATGGCCAAAAACTCACAGACCCTGGCGATCTCGTGATCGGAGACGTAGGCGCCGTGGATCCTTTCTGTGAGAGCCTTTCCGGGTGGCAGGAAGAGCATGTCGCCGCTGCCCAGCAGGCGTTCCGCGCCGATCTGGT
>LAHR01000414.1_pt1 | contig 11051 bp, 8 predicted proteins | sample 329641 | NCBI WGS metagenome assembly LAHR01 (sample SAMN03275701, study PRJNA271635) | activated sludge metagenome | isolation source: Sample C-3 Sludge from acetogenic chamber (third chamber) of Anaerobic...
CCGGTCCCTCGCCGGTAGGCTCGGGCCGTTCGGGCGGGCCGAAGCCATGCTTCGGCTGCCTCCGCCCTCACCCAGCTGAGCTACGGGCGCAAAACAAAACTCTTCATCCAGTCAGCAGGCCTGTGGCCTGCCGCGCTCCCCTCAAGGCGTCCCGCCTTTCGGGTCCGGTCCCTCGCCGGTAGGCTACGGGCGCAAAACCGGACGCGCATGATAGCCCCCGGCCCCGGCCGGCGTCCATGCCCGGGCGGGCGGCTGTCCCCGGATGGGCTTTGTGGCTATAATGCCGGCCGTTTTCCGTCACCCCGCGTGGAGAATTGGCATGTCCCGACTGAAGCAAGCATTCCTGGCCCTGGCGGCTGCCATCGCCGTCCTCGCCAGCGTCCAGGCCCTGGCCGTGAACCAGGCTGAAAAAGACGCCATCGCCGAACGCATCAAGCCGGTCGGCAGCCTGTGCATGCAGGGCCAGCCCTGCGCTGCCGCCGCCGTGGCCGCCGGCCCGCGTTCGGGCGAAGAGGTCTACAACGCCTCCTGCATGGCCTGCCACAGCACCGGTGCTGCCGGCGCCCCCAAACTGGGCGACAAGGCCGCCTGGGCTGCCCCCATCAAGCAGGGCAAGGACACCCTCTACACCCACGCCCTGAACGGCATCCGCGGCATGCCGCCGCGCGGCACCTGCGCCAGCTGCTCGGACGACGAGATCAAGGCCGCCGTGGACCACATGGTCGCAGCCGGCCAGTAAGCGCCCCGCGTTGTGAAAAAGCCGCCCGATGGGCGGCTTTTTTGTTGGGTGCTGGCCAGTCGCACGGCACCAGCGGTTCTTTCGCCTCACACGCCGGTGCGGCTTACAGGTACTCGACCCTGGCCCGGATTGCCCCAGTTGTTACGACGCAATCCCCGCGACAGCCACCGGATGCCTGCAATAAAGCGATTCGCCCCAAAAACCTTACTCTGCCCTGACCCTGATTATTATTTCCCGCCTCATGCGTGTGAATGCCCGGGCTGCCACAAGGCGGAGAGCACTTCCGCCTGCTGCAACACGGTCTGCACGGCCGCGTCCTGCAGGTCGGGCGGGTAGCCGTATTTGCGCAGGATGCGTTTGACCAGCACGCGCAGCCGTGCGCGCGCCGGTTCACGGTGGGCCCAGTCGACGGCGACATTCTCGCGCAAGGACATCAGCAGCTCGTGGGCAATCACGCGCAGCTTGTCGTCGCCCATCACCTGCAGGGCCGATTCGTTTTCCGCCAGTGCGTCGTAGAAGGCGACCTCCTCATCGGACAGGCCCTGTTCTTCGCCTCGGCTGCGGGCGGCACGGATGTCCTGGGCCAGCTGGATCAGCTCCTGCAGCACCTCGGCGGTGGTAATCGCATTGGCGTGGTACCGCGCAATGGCATCCTGCAGCCTTTCAGTGAAGGCGCGGGTCTCGACCACATTGGTGCGGGTGCGTGAGCGGATATCGTCGTTCAGCAGTTTGCGCAACGCTTCCAATCCCAGATGCTTTTTCTCCATCTGCTGCACTTCGGCCAGGAATTCATCCGACAGGATGGAAATATCCGGGCTCTGGATGCCAGCGGCGGCAAGAATATCGACAATCTCGGTCGATACCACGGCACGGCTGACAATCTGCTGGATGGCCAGCTCGCGGTCCTGGCGGGTCGTACCTGAACCACCCGCCGTCTTGACCAACGCCGCACGAATCGCCTGGAAGAAGCCGACTTCCTCGCGGATGCCGCGTGCCTCGTCCGAGCTTGCGGCCAGCGCAAACGCCTTCGATAGCGCGAGCACGCCATCGGCAAACCGCCGCTGTGCCTGTTTTTTCGCATCCGGCGTCTTTTCTGCCGCCGCCCACTGCTGCTGCCTGTCGAGTATCCATTCGATGGCGCCGGCCATCATCGCCAGCCGCTCGCCGGGCGTGCCGGCAAGGCCGCTGCGGTAGTCGAAGCCATGAAACATGTCGCGCACGATCTCGTATTTCTCCAGCAGCACCGCCACCGCTTCGGCCTCGTCGATGCCGGTCCGCTCCTGGTCGGGTTTCGAGTACTGCGCCAACGCGGATTTCAGGTTCTGGGCGATGCCGATGTAATCCACGATCAGGCCGCCCGGCTTGTCGCGGAACACGCGGTTGACGCGGGCGATGGCCTGCATCAGGCCGTGGCCGCGCATCGGCTTGTCGACGTACATGGTGTGCATGCTGGGCGCATCGAACCCGGTCAGCCACATGTCGCGCACAATCACCAGCCTGAGCGGGTCTTTCGGATCGCGCGCACGCCTGGCCAGCAAATCGCGCCGCACCTTGTTGCCGATGTGCTGCTGCCATTCCACCGGATCACTGGCGGCGCCGGTCATGACAATCTTGATGCTGCCGGCGTTGTCGTCGTTGCTGTGCCAGTCGGGGCGCAGCTTGATGATCGCGTCGTACAGCGCCGCGCAGATGCGGCGGCTCATGCACACCATCATCGCCTTGCCATCGAGGGCCGCCACGCGATCCTCGAAGTGCTGCACCAAATCGGCGGCGACCAGCGCCACGCGCTTGTCACTGCCCACCAGCGCTTCGACCGTGCTCCACTTCTGTTTGGTGCGCTCGGCGCTGGGCTCGTCCTCGTCTTCCAGCAATGCCTCGATTTCGGCATCGATGCGCGGTTTTTCGTCTTCATCGAGCTCGATGCGTGCCAGCCGTGATTCGTAGTAGATCGGCACGGTGGCACCGTCTTCCACCGCGCGACTGATGTCGTAGATGTCGATGTAATGGCCGAACACCGCCGGCGTATTCACATCGGTAGCCTCGATCGGCGTACCGGTGAAGCCAATGAACGAGGCATTGGGCAGTGCATCGCGCAGGTACTTGGCAAAACCGTAGGCAATCTGGCCGGTATCCTTCCCCACCCTGGCCCGGAAGCCGTACTGGCTGCGGTGCGCCTCATCGGCAATCACCACCACATTGGCGCGATCGGTCAGCGCGGGGAAGTCGGTCTCGCCTGCCACCGGTGAAAACTTCTGCAGCGTGGTGAAGATCACCCCGCCGGAAGCGCGTGCCAGCAGGGTGCGCAGGTCCTCGCGGTCCTGCGCCTGCACCGGCGTCTGGCGCAGCAGGTCGCGGCACATCGCAAACGTGCCGAACAACTGGTCGTCCAGATCGTTGCGGTCGGTCAGCACCACCAGCGTGGGGTTGGCCATGCGCGGGTCATGGATGAGCAACCCGGCATAAAACGCCATCAACAGGCTTTTGCCGGAGCCCTGCGTGTGCCAGATCACCCCGGCCTTGCGATCCCCCGCCGGCTGGCTGGCCACGCTCGGCAGGCCGTATTCGGCCGGGTCATCGGCCACATCGGCACGGCTGGCACGCAAGGTGGACAGCACCGCCTTTTTAACCGCATGGAACTGGTGATACCCGGCGATGATCTTGGCCAGGCCACTGTCGCGCTCGGCAAACACCGTGAAATGCCGCAGCAATTCCAGCAGGCGTTGCGGTTCGAACACGCCCTCCACCAGGGTGGCCATCTCCGGCTGGCCTTTCGGCTCGATGCGACGGCCATCGGTGGTGCGCCAGGGCATGAAGCGCTCCAGGTCGGCCGACAGCGAACCCACGCGCGCCTCGATGCCATCGGATGTCACCAGCACGGCATTGCTGCGAAACAGGGCCGGAATCTGCTGCTTGTAGGTCTGCAGCTGGTTGAATGCCGCTTCCAGTGTCGCCTGCGCGCTGCCCGGGGCTTTCAGCTCGATCACGGCCAGCGGCAGCCCGTTGACGAACAGCACCACATCGGGCCGGCGCTGGTATTGCCCGGCAATCACGGTGAACTGCTGCACGGCCAGCCAGTCGTTATTGCCCGGCATGGCGTAATCAATCAACTGCACCTTGCCGGCGGTGAGCACACCGTCATTGCCGTAATACTCGACATCGGCGCCTTCGGTCAGCAGTTTGTGGATGCGGCGGTTTTCTTCCAGCAGGTTGGGCAGTTCCGATTGCGTCAGGCGGCGGATGGCATCGGCCTGTGCTTCCGGCGGCAGCGCCGGGTTCAGGCGCGCCACGGCAGCCTGCAACCTGTCCTGCAGCACCACTTCATCATGGGCCTCGCGTTCCGGCTGACGACCATCCGGGCCGATAAGCTCATCGCTGGTGCAGGCATAGCCCAGATCGGCCAATTGCTGCAGCAAGGCCGCTTCAAGTTGGGCTTCAGAAAGAAAAGCCATTGCCATTCCTTATTGTTGTTCTATTTCAGCAGCACAAAATGCTCGACCAGCTTCACCATCAGCTCTTTTTGTTCGGGCTTGCTTTCCGCCACTAATAACGCCAAGGCCACCAGGGTATTGTCATTCACCAGTTGCTCCACCGGCTTGGCCAGCAAATGCTGGTTCAAGCGCAAATACCACAGGAACAAAAACGAGCCGGTGCGCTTGTTGCCATCGGCCAGCGGGTGGTTCTTGATCACCAGGTACAGCAAATTCGCCGCCCGGCTCGCCACATTCGGGTAGAACAGCTCATCCCCGAAACCCTGCTCGATGGTAGCAATACTGGATGCCAAGCCCTCGCCGCGCAACTGCCCAAACAAGGCTGTGGCCTCGCCCTTGGCGATCAGTTCTGCCTTCAGCTGGCCGATGGCAGCCAATACCGCATCCAGCGGCAATGCGCGCATGCCTTGCTGCTTGTCGCGCTGGCCGGTCAGGCTTTGCTCGTCATAGCCTTGCAGCAGGCTCCAGCTGCGGGCGTAATCGGCAATTACCTGCAGCACCGCCTCGCCTTCGGCATTCACCAGTTGCTGGTTGGCCAGCGTTTGTGTCAGCAGGCCCAGCACCTGCTCAAACTCAATGCCGCGTTCCTGCAGGCGCTGCTGGTTCAGGGTATAGCCTTCCACCAGGTGCTGGCGCAGTACGCCGGTGGCCCACTGGCGGAAACGGGTAGCCCGGGCTGAATTGACCCGGTAGCCCACCGAGATGATGGCATCGAGGTTGAAATATTCGACTTGGTAGGTTTTACCGTCAGCGGCAGTTGTTGCATTTTTTGCAACAACTGCGATTCTCTCTAACTCATTGGTATCAAAGATGTTTTTTAAATGCCGGGAGATGACTGACTTATCACGATCAAACAGTTCGGCCAGTTGTTGCAGGCTCAACCAGACGGTGTCGCCCTCCAGCCGCACTTGTACCGGCTGGTCGCCGGCCTCAAAAATCACGATGTTGCTCATGGGGTCCCTCCCAATGTGCTGTTATCCCAACAATCCATTACGCTTCCCTGTCATCGGTTATTAGCCAAGAGCCAATCTATTTTATTGATTTTATGTGTAAAAAATCACTTTTGGCATTAAGCATACTTTGCTGTGCTTAACGCCAAAAGGGCCGCGGGCCAGCCCATATACAACGCTGCCTATCATATGGAGACCAATTTTTCGCATGTGATAGGCAGCCTTGCACATGACAGGCCCGGCCAAAGCCGTTGCACTTGACGGGTTAGGGCAACCGACCCTACAGTCTTCAGCAATACGACCGGCGCCTCTGCACTTTGTGTACGCGTCGGTTTTCATTTCTGCCCCAGGTATTTCATTGCTCCCATCTGACAAACACCCAGGAACCCACCAAGGCGGCGCCCTGCCTGCAGGAAAGCCTTAAATAAGCATCTTATTGATTTTATTGTATTTTTATTACATTTCATGGCGTCTCACCGGCAACCCATTAAATAAGAATCAGGCCCAGAACGGCAGGTAGCGCGCGAACTTACGTGACTTACCCATCGCCTCGTCCGATTTGATCAATCCGGCCTCAATCGTTGCGGCAATGATCTGCGAGGCAACCGCTGCTTTATCCTTCAATGTGCCGAGCATGATGCGGTAGTAGTTTTTCATGCGGGTTTCCTTTATTTCTGTTCTTTTTGAATCCGCCAGGCATCACGCGATAGTATTTCAACCGGCCAGCTACGGAACTGTCGGCACCACGCGGCATAAGCGCACGGGGTTTCAGGCAAATTCTCCGCTTCCAACAGCGCTTCCAAAACAGCGCTGGCTTGCGTGTCACACTTCCTGATCAGCTTGTTGGTGATTGCGCCCGCCGAGTCTGCCGTGGCAAACGCCAGGGTGATTCCTGCCGGCAGGAAGTAATCACCAATCAAGGGCTGCTTGCGGGCATTGATGTCAGGAATATCACCCGCACAGGAATCCACAATGATCACCAGCCGCTTACCGTGCCACTTACCCGATGCCTCAATACCTTTGCACAAGATTGCCCATGCCGTTTTCTCTGGGTTGTCCGCCGTATCGCGGATTTCAAAAATCCCGACTGGCCAAGTGGCAATCTCATAGCTCTTATCCTTGATGTGTTGTGGCAAGCCGCCGATAACCACCGAAATACTGAGCTGGCTACCACCACCAGCGACCTTGGTGTTGGTATCGATGACGAAAAAGGCATCGCACTCGGCCAAAAACGCATCCGGGTGTACGAATGCAGCAGCAGATGGTGATTGCGCTAAAGGTTTATCGCGTTTGCCCTCGCGAGGGTATGACTGTTTGAACACACCGTTTTCAAACGGAAGTTCTTTGCCAGAATGATCCAGCAATCGCCACTGGCCACCCTTGAGGTCAAGCGCTGCACCACTTAACTGCGTGATATCAACATCCGCAGAAAAACTGTATCGCCGTGGCTTCGTGTGCTTGCAGCATTTTTCCGCCGGCCTGCCACTACCGCAAGGGCATGGGGCAGAGGGGCCAACCAAAAAACTCGCTTCTAATTTTATTTTTGCATCCATTGCTGAAATTCCTACCGCATAAAATCGTCATGATCAGAGACAGCCAGAACCCCAATAAAACTATCGATTTTATTCCGCAGTCCGTGTTCATATTGTGCGATTGCCAGCACCAACATCTGGATAGCCGACCTTGCAACTCGTAGCGCACGCAATGTTTCTTCCGTGAATCGGTCCCGGCAATGGTGCTCCACTTCTGGAGCCGGCCTACCGCCATCCGGACTTCCGATATCATGTAGCACAACAAAGCGATGCGTCCCCGCATTACGAAGATTCTTTTGCGGGCGCAAGATGCCCACATCACTGCAATAATCATCAGCAAGCTCTACTAAGCCATAAAGCGCAAGAACCCTGTCTCGTATAACCGACTCGATGGCTTTTGATAACGGCTTCTCTCCCGCTACCCTGTCAGGTTTTTTATCTCGCCACAAAGTGCTGAAATAAATCTTGTCTGGCGCCTCGCCAAGCTGAAAATAGTGATTTGCCGCAACAGCAATCTTGTCCAACAAATCAAGCGCTGTACGGTGGGCCAAGATGAGCGCTGAAACATCTGGGCCATAAACAGCGCAATCAAGCGTGCTTGCAAATCGACCAGTTCTTGGCCAGGCATCTTCATTGATGACTCGCCACAACAAATCCCGCGCAAGAATAAAATCACTTTTCAGTATATTGAACATGGCAAAGATCGGTGGTGGCATCCCGCCCAAATCCTGTTCGCGCTCAAGAATACTGGGGAGAGCCAACCAGTCCAGCGTATTCATATCGGGGTTTACAGGTTCAACAGAGGGTGCAAGCATCAGACGCTCATGCTCCACCCATCTGATGAATGGATCGGTGTGTGGCAATCTCGGCGGCGAATCCTCAAGCTCACTCGCAAATGCAGCAATCTGATCTGCCGCTTGTGCGCCCGCATACCGGGCAACTACTCCCGAATGGCTCTGCGCAATTTTTGCCAACCGTGCTGCCTCGGTTTGCGCTTGTCCTGAGCATATGCCCAGCTCAAAAAGCCAGCGTAAATTACGGGCGGCAGAAATTGCAGCCACTCCATTCTCAGGGTCAATTTCCAACGCTGCAAGCCAACTATCGTGCGCCTCACCCAACCGATAGCTGTTACTGAACTGGTTAGCCAGGTTAGTCCACGCCTGTGTGCGTAATGAAGGTTCAGCATCCGTGTCATGAACCACCCGCCAGTAGAGCTGCCGAGCTTCAGCGCGAGACGTGCGGGTACGTTCCTGATGATCAAGCCAGCTTGCATCACGCGGCGGATTGCCTACGGCGGCAACAATCCCGTTTGCCAGGTTGTAGGCAACATTAACCGTCGGGAATATGCCATGAAGCTCCCGAAACAACTCAAGCCCTTCCTCAATGGCATCCTGCTGCCGGGTCACGACCCCCGCATCCACCAAAATGGCCGCGCGCAAGCCCATAAGGTTAGCGCGCCCTGGTGCATCAAGGTCAATTTCCCGCGCCTGCCTCAATGCTTCAGCCGGATCACTGTCAATCAAAGAAAAGAGACACGCAGAAAGCTCGGAAAATGTCGTAGTCATTCTTCGCTATCTGCGATGCTGAGATTGTTTGCTGCGTTTAGCGCTTCGGCATATGCATCGCGATCGAATTGATACAGCAGGCGACTTGCCTCGATTGCTAACGAAATAACATCCCCATTGGGAAAAAGAAACTGCAAAGTGCTTTGGCCATCATCATCCGTTTCAATGGCCAGCCCGACATGCGCATCAATCCGTGCGTTGTGTTCAGCAAATCGCTCCCATGGTTCTCGTGAACTGATCGGGTCCAATTGCACATCCAGATACGCTTTATGCAAGAATGCCACAATTGCATCGGCGGCCAATACTGCCGAGCGTCGATGATAGACCGTCAGAACCTCTATAAAACCGTCTTTACCATGGCTGACTGGCCCACTATCATTCCTGAGCACCCTGAGTGATTCCGCCAGGCCGTTGTGATGCTTAACCAGATCTGCAAATTTTCTATGCCGTATATCGCCAAGCCCTAAAACCCTCGTCGCAACAGATACCCATTCATTTATAGTGACATCCTCCTTTTGGGGCTTAAGGGGAGACATGGGATCGTCAAGCTCATCAACAATAATCCTGCAGACACACTCCACAATAGCCTTGGCAGCATCAATAGATCCATCACTCTCATTTTCAAGACTATCTTGCAGCGCTTTAAAAGTGTGCTGCAACATCGGGGCATCTACCCAGTGTGTACACGCCTCGCGAATACCGGGACACCAATCAATAACATTGGATGAGCTCATATACCCATCCTTTCGATAAATTTTTCAACATCCTTGATGCGCAATTCGCCGGAGATCAATTTGGGCAGTAGGGTGTCGCGGAGTTCAGTCAATGCCTGAGATTCTCGTTCATTTACCCACAATTTTTCAAGAATTGGCTGGACTATATTTGCGTACTTTTCACATAAGAAGGGACCGGGCACACAAAGATCATGTATCACAAAGTCCGGCCAATGCCCTTTGTACTCATTGAATTTCTGCTTACCTAAAGTCGCAAAATATGCCCACACTGTTGGCACGCCTCTGCCCTTAAAAGGCAGTACATTTTGGATTGCAGAAAATGGGAAGTTTATAAGCCGCATGTAGCAAGTATGATTAGCAAAAACAACCACAGGGTCTTTTTCAGATGCCATCACCCCAGGCTCATCATTATGGAATCCAATAACACCACTCTTTCCCTGATCTAAAACAGGAACTTTCCCTGCCTGCTCTACAGTTTTTTGATCGTATTTTTTCCCGACTCCTAATCGTTCAATTACATCACCGATTTTTTTGACTTCCCACCCCTCCGGCTTGCCTTCGTCGTCGAGGCGGTCGGGGAAGAGCTGCCAGAGGTCGGCGGGGAGGTAAGGTTCGCGGCCTTTCAGCTTGGCGCGGACGGGGCCGAAATCGACGAACCAGTCCTTGAACAGGGCGCGGGCCATGGCCTCCAGGGTCTGGTTGCGGCGGCGGTTGAGTTCGATCTTGTCGTCCAGCGTGCCAAGGATGTGGGCGATGGCGCATTGTTCCGGTGGCGGAGGAAGATCAATGGTCAGCGCCGACAGCGAACTGACCGTGAGATATGGCAGTGCCGTGCCTTGTGCGATGTCGGAGAAGTCGATCCGAGACAGCGCGTAGTAAAAAAAGCGCGGATCGATTCGGTTGATGCGGGGCACAGCGCCCATCATGTTGTTGTCAACGACCGTCTCGCGAGCAACCTGCCTGAGTCGGTTCTGGCGTAGTGCTTCACCGATCTTGGCGAATACCACGGTGCCGGGCGGGAATGGCTTGGCCCTGAGTTCTTTAAGGTCAGCTGCCGAAACCCAATTGTTCGCGTCCTGAATGCGCACAGCGTTCGCTGGAAGGTTCATGTCGCTAACCTTTACGAAAGGGAACTCGCCGCTTGTTTGACCCTGTAGGGCAGGCTTGAAGACGGATCCTGCGCGGAGGTCACACAGCTCCCCGAGGCGTGCTTCTTCCCATTCACCCGCCATACCCAAGCTCCCTAAGGTTGGCCTCGATGGCCGCATCCAGCCGCGCCGCCTCCTGCTGCTGCTCGCGCCGCTGGGCGCTGAGCCGCTGCATCTTGTCGGCAAAGGCTTCGCCGTCATCCTCGGCGGACTCGGCGCCGACATAGCGGCCGGGGGTGAGCACGTGGCCATGCTTGCGGATCTCTTCCAGCGTGGCCGCCTTGCAGAAGCCGGGGATGTTCGCGTACTTCCCGGCCTCCTTCTCGCCCCGCCAGGCATGGTAGGTATCGGCGATCTTCTGGATATCGGCGTCAGTGAGTTCGCGCCGGGTGCGATCCACCAGCGTGCCCAGGTTGCGGGCGTCGATGAACAGCACTTCACCCCGGCGGTCGCGCAGGGTTTCCTTGCCGCGCTTGCCGTTGGATTTGTCGCGGGCGAGGAGCCAGAGGCAGGCGGGAATCTGGGTGGAGTAGAACAACTGGCCGGGCAGCGCCACCATGCAGTCCACTGCGTCGGCTTCCACCATGGCCTTGCGGATCTCGCCTTCCCCGCTCTGGTTGGAGCTCATGGAGCCATTGGCCAGCACCACGCCGGCGGTGCCGAAGGGGGCGAGGTGCCAGTGGATGTGCTGCAGCCAGGCGTAGTTGGCGTTGCCGACCGGCGGCACACCGAACTGCCAGCGCGGGTCTTCACGCAGGCGGTCCCCGCCCCAGTCGGAGATGTTGAAGGGCGGGTTGGCGAGGATGTGGTCGAAGCGCAGGTCGCGCAGTTCGTCCTTGTGAAAGCTGCCCTCGTTGTTCCAGCGGATGTCGGAGTCGATGCCGCGCACGGCCAG
>LAHR01000685.1_pt1 | contig 11036 bp, 10 predicted proteins | sample 329641 | NCBI WGS metagenome assembly LAHR01 (sample SAMN03275701, study PRJNA271635) | activated sludge metagenome | isolation source: Sample C-3 Sludge from acetogenic chamber (third chamber) of Anaerobic...
GAGGCCACCCGCGTGCTGCGCCAGCTGACGGCCTACCAGTCCCTGCCGGTGGTGTACCTCTCCAGCGAAACCGACATGGGCATGCAGGTCGAGGCCTTGCGGCTGGGCGGCGACCAGTTCCTCACCAAGCCCTGCAACCCGGTGCTGCTGGCGGCCGTGGTGAAGACCAAGATCGAGCGCTACCGCGAAATGCAGCGCCACAGCCAGCACGACAGCCTGACCGGCCTGCTCAACCACTCGGCGGCGAAGAGCCGCCTGAACCTGCTGGTGCAATCCCTGCAGAACACCCCCGAGCCGCTGTGCGTGGCGATGCTCGACATCGACCATTTCAAGTCGATCAACGACACCTACGGCCACCCCGTCGGCGACCAGGTCATCCGCAGCCTGGCCTGGCTGCTGAAAGGCAGGCTGCGCGCCTCGGACATCATCGGGCGCTACGGCGGCGAGGAGTTCCTCGTCGTCCTGCGCAGCGCCTGCCTCGACGAAGCCGAGGCCGTGCTCGACTGCATCCGCGCCGACTTCGCCACCCTGCCCCACGCCCACGCCACCGGCACGCTGCGCGCCACCTTCAGCGCCGGCATCGCCTGCTTCCCGGCCTGGACCACGGGCAACGACCTCACCCACGCCGCGGACGAGGCCCTGCTCGAGGCCAAGCGGAAAGGGCGCAACCGCATCGAAAGAGCCGCCTTCGGGCAGAAGTAGCAAGCCCGAAAACCTGCTCAGGCAGCCGCTTTCAGGTCGATGTAACGCAGCAGTTCCAGGTAGGCGGCGCGGGCGCGGTTTGCCGACACGGCGGAAATCCCGCAGCGGCCGTAGCGTGCCTCTCCGAACAGGTCGCCGATCAGGGAAATCGGCACGTCGAGGTGTGGATAGCGATCGATGACGGAGGCGGCGTACTCGGCGTGGTTTTCAGTGCGTCCGCGGGGCGCTCCACGTCGCCGGCATGCTCGCTCGGCCAGTTCGTGCACCAGCAGCACCCGCCGCACCGGCTCGTCATCGCGGTGGCGCCACAGGTGGTAACGATCCACCCAATCGGCGAGGCGGGCAAAGGATTTGCCCAACCGCTTCATCAGAACATAGGCCATGACGGCAGCGGCCAGCGCCCACGGACCGTATCTCAGCAGGGCCAGCAGGGCAACCACCAGCATTTCCAGCGCTTGCAGCAGTAGGCGCTTGAGCCAGTCGCCGTGTTCGAGCCTGGCCTGTTCGGTGCGAATGTCCTCCAGAAAAATTTCCAGCCGATCCTTCAGCGTCTCGAACAGGGATTGGGCGCTGTCCTGGCCGGGCAGCGGTGCACCCGGCAGCGGCTCGAACACCACCCAACGACTGTCGACATGGGCCTCGACCCATGCGTGCGCATCGCGCTCCGTCACCACGTAACGCTGCGCGAAAGGATCGAAGCGGCGCACGCGGTAGCCTTCGGCCACGCGCGCCGGGATGCCATCGGCACGCAACAACAGGGTCAGGGCCGCAGCGAAGGCACGCGGCGGGCCGGACCTGTTCTTCAGCAGATCGATCGGGTCCTCGGATTGCACGGACGGAACGACGGCGAACTCCGTCCTGAGATGTTCCTCCATCGCCTCGGCCCGCCGCAGCGCCGTGCTGCGGCCCCGCCCGAGCCGGCGGGCCTGCTCGACGAGCGCATGCTCCTGATCCGCGGGCAATGCGCGCATGGCTTCGTAGTTGGCCAGCGGCATGGGATCGCTCGCCGGTCGCTTGCCCCTGTAGGCCATGACCGACTCCGCGTAGATGATCCGCCCGGGAAGCAGGGTGTCATCGAGCGAGACGGTATTGTCCGCGCCCACATGGATGCGCTGGGTGTCGGTTCGGATGAACTGGGGCCGCAGCGCGGTCGGGATGGTCCCGGGCATCTCCCTCAGGATCTCGATGCCGTAGGGAACCATGTCCTGCCTTTCCCCTCCGGGCAGGGTAAACCGATAGGTTCCGTTCAAGGTCGTTGCTGCCGCTGCCGGCCTCCACCAGCGTCCCGACTCGTATCGATCCAGCGTGCCGGTGCGCAGGTAGAGCTTGCGATCGGACACCACTTCGAAAAGCGTGTCGCTGCCGGTGCCACCGCCGGCGGCAGCGTCGGCGCTCCCTTCTCCTGCCGCAACACCGCCTCCCCCTTGGCCGCCGCTGCCTGCCCTTCCTCCCTGGCCGCTGTCCGGCCTGACGACCCCTCTGCCGGGCACCGCCGGCTTGCCGGCGCGTCCCTTTTCCTGCGGCGGGGGGATGTGGGTATAGGCGGCGCGCAGGTCGCGCCACGACATGATGTCGAACGGACGCGGCTGCGGCAGCACAAGAAAGATCAGCATGCCGACGGCGATGATGGCCAGGACGATGAACCCCAGGTTGCCCGCCGTCATCAGCTCGCGGGGAACCCTTGCGGCATCGGCCGGAAGGGATTGCGCAATGCGCTGGTCGGCATAATCCGCCAGCAGAACGGCAACCAGTGCCAGCAGAAACAGCAGCCCGAACACCCAGACGGCGGTGCCGGGCGGATGCGACAGCGGCTCCGTAAACAGCACGACGCAGATCGCCAGGTTGAAGTAGAGGTCGCGCCTCGAAGTGAGCGTGAAGTTGCGTCCCAGCAGCAGCATGATGCCCATGAACGGAAAGGCGCTCGTGCCGCGCGACAGCATGGCCAGCAGGCCGACGAGCAGGCAGGCGATCATGACCGCGTTTGCGCCGTGGCCGGGCGGCCCGGCACGGCGATGGCTCAGAGTCAGTCCCGCCAGCACGGCAAGCCCGCACAGCGCAGCCCACGGCAGCCAGGCCAGGCGCGGATAGAGCGTCCACAACAACGCGGCCATGGCGATCGTCTGCGCGATGCCCCAGGCGAGAAACAGCATTCCGTATGAAAGCGGCTTCATGAGTGGAAGAGATCGGCCGGATCCTCGCCGCGGCGGAGCACGAGCGGGGCGGACGCCGGCGAGGGTGCAGCCGCCGGTTTCGCGAACGTCCCTTCGTCGAGCAACACCTCCAGGCAACTCACGCCACGCGCCTGAAGCAGCGATTGCGCACCGCGCCATCTCCCTGCGTCGCGCAGCCCGCAAACGGCCAGGGCGGTCGAATGCGGCGGCACCCCCTCGTACAGTTGCGAAACCGCCTGCCCGAAATCGGCGTTGCCGTCCGCCTCCAGGGCGGCCAGGAAGCGCAGGACCGCCTCCATGTCCTCCACCGAACGCCAGGGACCGCCGCGCTGCGCCTGCGCGGCCAGGCCCAGGATCTGGGCCGCATGACCCTGCGCGAGCGCATGGCGCACGCAGGATCCGGCAATCCGTATAGCGTATTCGAGAGTCGTTTCGCCGCCCTCGCCGTGCACCGACGCCGCGGAAAGATCGAGGAGGACCGTGAGGGTCGTCGCGGCGACGCGCTGGTACTCGCGCACGATCAACTCGCCATGGCGGGCGCTGGCGCGCCAGTGCACATGGCGCGGACTGTCGCCGTGGCGGTACTCGCGCACGCCGGCGAAATCGTCCTCGCCGCCGGCATGCGGGCTGACCGCGCGCATCCAGGTGCGGCGGGTTTCTCCCGCATACGGAAAGGCCTCGACCGCGAACAGCCTCGGGTAGACCCAGAGGTGGGTCTCGCTCGCCTCGATGTCGGCTTCCGCGCGGACAAGCCCGAGAGGAAAGCCGGTGGCGGCCTTTGCCGGCCCGATGCGATAGATACCGCGTAGCGGTTCGGCGATGCGATAGCTCAACTGGCGGCTGCCTCCGCCCGGCAGCCGGGGCATGATGCCGTACGGTGCATGCCGCGCCAGCCTCGGCGGCAGCGCGTCGCGGACCTCCAGCAGGCGGATGGCGAACCGGCCCGGGTTGTGGATCGAGAGGCTGATGTCGACGGGCATGCCCTCGACGCAGCTGGCCGGATGCCAGCGCTCCCCGGTCAGCTTGCGCAAGCTCAGGCGCGGGATCGCATAGGCCAGCCCGGCGCAGGCGCAGAAGGCCGCCGCATAGGCGTACAGGAGCGGAATGCCGCGGTACCAGGCAACCATGTACATGACGGCAGCGGTCAGCAGCAAGGCCGGGCCGCGCACGTTCTTGCCGGCGCGGCCGGCAGAGAGCGCCATCAGCCCCCCAATGACGGCCAAGGCGGCGAAGAGGAAGAACATGCCGGGGCCGGCCGAGGTGAGGACGAGCGCGGCATACAAGACGACACTCGCCAAAGCGGCGGCCAGCACGCTGCGATCGAGAACGAGCCCCTTCATCCGGATCAGGTGTCCCGAACTAGCGAACCGGCGGAGCGACGCTGGCGACGATCTCGTTGATGGCCGTCTCGGCGGCGGCCGGACTGCCCTGGCGGTCGGATTGCAGCAATACGCGGTGCGCCAGAACCGCAGCCGCCATCGATTTGACGATGGGGGGATCGACGAACTCCCTGCCCGAGAGCAGCGCCCGCGCCTGGCTGGCACGCATCAGCGCGATCGAGCCGCGCGGACTGGCGCCCAGCCGCAGGAGCGGACTGGCGCGGGTCGCGGCAACGACATCCGCGATGTAGCGCTTCACCGCAGGCGCGACATGGACTGCGGCGGCAGCCCGCTGCAGCGCCAGCACCATGGGACGATCCACGACCGGCTTCAGCGCGGTGATCGGGTGGGCCTGCACCTGGGCCTCCAGCATGCGGGCCTCGACATCCGGTTTCGGGTAGCCGAGCGAAGCGCGCAGGAAGAAACGATCCAACTGGGCCTCCGGCAAGCGATAGGTGCCCTGCATCTCGATCGGATTCTGCGTCGCGACCACCATGAATATGTCGGGCAGGGCGAATGTCTGCCCGTCGGCGGACACCTGCCCTTCGGCCATGCACTCGAGCAGCGCCGACTGGGTGCGGGGTGTCGCACGATTGATCTCGTCGGCCAGAAGGATGTGGGTGAACACCGGGCCCTGCATGAATTCGAAGGCGCCGTTCTTCTGGTTGAAGATGGAAGCGCCCGTGATGTCGGAGGGCATCAGGTCGGGCGTGAACTGCACGCGCTTGAAGTCGAGATCGAGCGACTTCGACAGCGCCCGGGCCAGCATGGTCTTGCCGGTACCGGGCAGATCCTCGAGCAGCAGGTGGCCGCGCGCCAGCAAGGCGATCACGGCCAGCTCGACGACCTCGCGCTTGCCGAAGATCACCGACTCGATATTGTCGATCAGGCGCTGCAATGCGGCGCCGGCTTCCGGCGCCTGAGTGGCATGGGCCTCCATGTTCTTTTTCTCCCTGGTTCCGCAGCGATCCTGCAGCCCGGGGATTATGCCATATGGAACCAGGGGGAATGCCGGCCGTTGCGGCCCTATACTTGCGGGTCCCCATTCAGGATCCGCAACATGCCTCTCCCCGAATCCGGCCAGGCGCGTGCACTGGCGGCGCTGTTCGCCGGCGCCATCGGCATCGCCTTCGCGCCGATCTTCGTGCGCTGGTCCGAGGTGGGGCCGGTGGCGACGGCGTTCTGGCGCCTGCTCCTGGCATTGCCGCTGCTCGCGCTTTGGGCCGCCCTGGAGGAACGGCGCCAGCCTCCGGCGGGCACGCCAGCCGGCTGGCCGATGGCGATGCTGGCCGGCATCTTCTTCGCGGCGGACCTCGCCGTCTGGCACTGGTCGATCCGCCTCACCAGCGTGGCCAACGCCACCTTCCTCGCCAACCTGGCGCCGGTTGTCGTCACCATCGGCGCCTGGGCGCTGCTGGGCGAACGCGCGAAGCCGATCTTCTTTGCCGGCATGCTGGTATCGCTGGCCGGCGCGGCGCTGCTGATGGGAGCGAACCTGGGCGGTCCCGGAGCGGTCCTGCTCGGCGACGGCCTCGGCGTGCTGACGGCCGTGTTCTATGCCGGCTACCAGCTCTGCGTGAAGCGCCTGCGCGACACGCAATCGACCGCGCGCATCATGCTGGTCTCGGGCACGGCCTGTGCGGCGGTCCTGCTGCCGGTGGCGCTCGCAATGGGGGAAACGATCCTGCCTGCGACGCTTTCCGGATGGATCGTGCTGCTCGGCCTGGCGCTGGTCTGCCAGTTCGCCGGGCAGAGCCTGATCGCCTATGCCGTGGCGCACCTGTCGGCGAGCTTCTCCTCGGTCAGCCTGCTGCTGCAGCCGGTGGCGGCGGCGGGCTTCGCCTGGCTGCTGTTCGGCGAGGCGCTCGCCGCCCTGCAATGGCTCGGCGCCGCGGCGGTGCTGGCCGGCATCTGGCTCGCCCGCCGCGGCACGAACTAGCCGCGACTGTAGCGCAGCGCCGTTTCCGCCACGCGCTTGCCCAGATGGGCGGCGGTCTTCAGGTCGCTCTCCAGCATGGCGTCGGCGCCCTGGTCCACGTTCGACTGCGACATCGCACCGGCGAAGCTGCCGAGGCGGTTGAGGTCGTTCACCGAACCCTTGCTGCTGTTGTTGCCCGGCATCAGCCCCAGGCTGACCCACAGCATGCCGTGCTGGTTGGCGAAGATCATCAGCTGGACGAGCGAGTTCAGCTTGTCGCCGTTCTGGCTGCCGGAGTTGGTGAAGCCGGCGGCCAGCTTGTCCTTCCAGGCCGAGGAAAACCAGGCCTTGGAACTGTCGTCCATGAATTTCTTGAATCCCGCCGAGACGCTGCCCATGTAGGTGGGCGCGCCGAAGATGATCGCGTCGGCTGCCGCCAGAACATCCCAGTTCCTGTCGGCGTCGGCCACGGAAAGCAGCTGCACCTTGACGCCGTCCACTGCCGCCGCACCTTCCGCCACGGCCTTCGCCTGGCGCTCGGTGTGGCCGTAGCCGCTGTGATACACCACTACGACATGCTTCATTGTCATTTCCTTTCAGGGTAGGTCGAACAACAGGACTTCCGCATCTTGCGTTGCGGCAATCTCCAGATCGGTTTCGTCGGCGATCTTCGCGCCGTCGCCGCTGCGCAGCGACTGACTATTGAGCGTCACGGCGCCGCGCGCCACGTGCAGGTAGGCATGCCGCCCGGGCGCCAACGCTTGGCGCACCGCTTCGCCCGGCGCCAGCAGCACCGTGTAAAGCGCCGCGTCCTGGTGGATCGTCACGCTGCCCTCGCGGCCATCGCTCGAGGCGATCAGGCGCAGGCGGCCGCGCCGCTCCTCGGGCGGGAAGAAGGTCTGCTCGTAGCTCGGCTTCACGCCGCGCACGTTCGGCTCGATCCAGATCTGCAGCAGGTGCGTCGCCTGGTCCGGCGCGGGATTGAACTCGCTGTGCAGCACGCCCTTGCCGGCGCTCATGCGCTGCGCCTCGCCGGGGCGGATCACCGCGCCGTTGCCCATGCTGTCCTTGTGCTCGAGGGCGCCGTCGAGGATCCAGGTGACGATCTCCATGTCGCGGTGGCCGTGCATGCCGAAGCCCATGCCGGGCGCGACGACGTCCTCGTTGATGACGCGCAACGCGCTCCAGCCCATCTGCGCCGGGTCGTGGTAGTCGGCGAAGGAGAAGGTGTGCCAAGTGTCGAGCCAGCCGTGGTTGGCGTGGCCGCGGTCGGTGCTTTTGCGCAAGTTGATCATGGCGGTCTCTCCGTTATCCATTAAATGTTTTCACTGTTTGACGCCATGGTAAATCCTGCCTATCCTGAAAAAAAGCGAATTATTTCGACATTAACGTTCAATTATTTTCAACATGCAGATTTCCCTCGACGCCCTGCAGATCCTCGACGCCATCGACACGCGCGGCAGCTTCGCCGCGGCAGCCGACGCGCTGCACCGCGTGCCCTCGGCGCTGACCCACGCCGTGCGGAAGCTGGAGGACGACCTCGCCGTGACGCTGTTCGTGCGCCAGGGCCGCCGCGCCGTGCTGACGCCGGCCGGCCGCCTGCTGCTGGAGGAGGGCCGCCACCTGCTCAGCGCCGCCGGCGAACTGGAGTGCCGCGTCAAGCGCATCGCCACCGGCTGGGAACACGAACTGCGCATCGCCGTCGAGGCGGTGCTCGACGTCAACGCGCTGTGGCCGCTGATCGGCGAGTTCTACCGGGAGATGTCCGGCACCCGGCTGCGCCTGTCGACCGAGGTGCTCGGCGGCTGCTGGGACGCGCTGGCCACAAGGCGCGCCGACCTCGCCATCGGCGCGCCCGGCGACATGCCGCCGGGCGGCGGTTACCGGACGCAGATCCTCGGCCGCTCGCAGCCGGTCTTCGCCGTGGCGCCGTCGCATCCGCTGGCGAAGGCGCGCGAGCCGCTGCCGGCCTCGGAAATCCTCAAGCACCGCGCCGTGGTGATCGCCGACACCTCGCGCCAGCTGTTGGCGCGCACGGCGGGCCTGCTCACCGGACAGGACACGCTGGTGGTGCCGGATTTCGCTGCCAAGCTCGCCGCACAGGTGGCGGGCCTCGGCGTCGGCCACCTGCCGTTGTCGCTCGCTGCGCCCGAGATCGCCTCCGGCCGGCTGGTAGCGAAACGCACGGTCGAGGCGGGCCCCGACCTGCCATTGCACGTCGCCTGGCGCAGCGACCACGAGGGGCGGGCGCTGGAGTGGTTCCTGGAACGGCTGGAGGATGAAGCCTTGCGGGCGCGCCTGCTGGGCGAGGCGCCGAAGAAGCGCGCTACTCGTGCGGGGCGTCGACCCAGTCGATGATGCCCTGCCACTGCGGCAGGTCCTTCTCGGCGCGCGCCGGCGAGAGGTCGAACAGCGTCAGGCCGTGGGCGGCGGCCTGCACGTAGATCTGGGTGTCGCGCAGGAAGCCGAGCACCGGCACGTCGAGGCCCTCGAGGAAGCGTTCCAGCTCGTGCGCCGCGCGCGTGCGCGGGTCGACGCGCATGCCGACGACGGCGACGAAGGTCTGCTGCTTGCGCACCGCCTTCTCCTCCAGCAGCACGTCGAGGAAGTCGCGCGTGGCGAGGATGTCGAAGATCGAGGGCTGCAGCGGCACGATGACGCGGTGGATGCTCTTCACCACGACGTCGAGCTTCTTGCCGTGCAGGCCGGCCGGCGTGTCGAGCACGACGTGGCTGGTGTCCTTCGGCGGCCGCGCCGGCTCGCCCGGCTGGATGTCCCAGCTGCGGATCGGCGGCAGCCCCTGCGGGCGCAGCTTGAGCCATTCGCGCGCCGACTGCTGGCGGTCGATGTCGCCCAGCATGACGCGATGGCCCCGGCGGGCGAAGTAGCCGGCGAGGTTGGTCGCCAGGGTGGTCTTGCCGCAGCCGCCCTTGGGGTTGGCGATGAGGAATGAATGAAGCATCGAGTTAATTTACCATAGCTGCATGACGCACAAGCGACGGCCGCACGCACAGGGGCACGGCGAGACGGCGGCCCACTACCTGGTGGGCGGCGTGCCGCGGGTGCGCCCGCAGCAGACCGCCGCGGAAGTCGTGGCCAGCCTGTCCGGCCGCGACTTCGAGTGCGCCGACCTCGTCTGCGTGCTCGACGACGACGAGCGGCTGGTCGGCATCCTGTCCGCCGCCGAACTGCTCACCCTGCCTGTCGGCCAGCCTGTCGGCGAGGCGATGCGCCGCGACTACCCGCGCGTGCATGCCGACGTCGACCAGGAACGGGTCGCATCGCTGGCGCTGCACCACGTGCTCGACGCCGTGCCCATCGTCGACCGCGGCGAGCGCCTGCTCGGCGTCGTGCCGCCCTCGGCCCTGCTGCACATCCTGCGCCGCGAGCACGTCGAGGACATCCACCGCATCGCCGGCATCGGGCGCGAGACACATCGCGCCCGCGAGGCCATCGAGGCGCCGCCGCTGCGCCGCGCCCGCCACCGCCTGCCATGGCTGATCGTCGGCCTCGTCGGCAGCATGCTCGCCACCTTCATCGTCGCCCGCTTCGAGCAGGCTTTGAGCCAGAAAGTGGCCATCGCCTTCTTCGTGCCCGGGTTGGTCTACCTCGCCGACGCCATCGGCACGCAGACCGAGGCCGTGGCGGTGCGCGGCCTGTCGCTCTCGCACGCCGGTCTGGCGCATCTGATCGGCGGCGAACTGCGCACCGGGCTGCTGATCGGCCTCGTCCTCGGCGCCATCACCTTTCCCGCCGTCTGGCTGGCCTTCGGCGACTGGCACCTGGCGCTGGCGGTCACCGTCGCCCTGCTCGCCGCCGGCGGCGTCGCCACCAGCATCGGCCTCTTGCTGCCCTGGCTGCTGCAGAAACTCGGCACCGACCCGGCCTACGGCAGCGGTCCGCTCGCCACCATCATCCAGGACGTGCTGAGCCTGCTCATCTACTTCGCGGCAGTCACGCTGTTCCTATTCTGAGGAGGAATCATGGCCGAGAAACCCGGCTGGCAGGGCCGCTTCTACGAGGACTTCGAGGTCGGCGACGTCTACCGCCACCCGCTCGGGCGCACCGTGCTGGAGGTGGACAATGCGTGGTTCACCCTGCTCACGCAGAACACCGCGCCGATCCACTTCGACCGCCACTACGCGGCGCAGACGGAGTTCAAAAAGCCGCTGGTGGATTCGACCTTCACCCTGGCGCTGATCACCGGCCAGAGCGTCACCGACATCTCGCAGAACGTCTTCGCCAATCTCGGCTGGGACGAAGTCAGGCTGCCGAACCCGGTGTTCGAGGGCGACACGCTCTATTCGCAGTCGGAAGTGCTGGAGAAGCGCGAATCGAAGTCGCGCCCCGACGTCGGCATCGTCAAGGTGCGCACCATCGGCTTCAACCAGGACGGCAAGACGGTGATCGGCTTCATCCGCACCGTGATGGTGTTCAAGCGCGGCAAGGCGCCGGTCATGCCGCGGCCGGCGCCCTGAAAAAAGTCAGTCTCCACAGTACGGCGATCAGGGCAGCAGGACCGTCGAGCCGGTCGTCCTGCGCGCTTCCAGGTCGGCCTGCGCCTGCGCTGCATCCTTCAGGGCATAGCGCTGGTTGACCTCGATCTTCACCTTGCCCGAGGTGACCATGCCGAACAGTTCGTCCGCCGTCTGCACGAGATCGCTGCGCTTGGCCGTATAGACGAACAGCGTCGGCCGCGTGATGAACAACGCGCCCATCTTCGCCAGCAGGCCGAGGTCGAAGGGCGGCACCGGGCCGGAGGCGGCGCCGAACAGCGCCATCATGCCCATGGGCCGCAGGCACGACAGCGAATCCATGAAGGTATCCTTGCCGATCGAGTCGTACACCACCGCCACGCCCTCGCCG
>LAHR01000827.1_pt1 | contig 11036 bp, 7 predicted proteins | sample 329641 | NCBI WGS metagenome assembly LAHR01 (sample SAMN03275701, study PRJNA271635) | activated sludge metagenome | isolation source: Sample C-3 Sludge from acetogenic chamber (third chamber) of Anaerobic...
GATCACCGCGGCGTTTGCTCGGGGTCGCACATTTGCCAACCTGCAGGAGAACCCAAATGCGGTCTATATGATAATGAATCAGGGCTCGGAGATCCTTGATTGGAAGGGGATTCGGGTCTATCTGCGGATGAGAGAGTATGTCACGTTCGGGCCGCAGCTGGAGAGCTACAAGAGCCAGGTGGCCAAGGTCGTGGGCGAGCAGGCGGCGGAGATGGTCCATGTGATGGTCACATTCGATCTGACGGAGGTCCGGCCTCTGATAGACGCCGGCCAGGGCTGGGAGAAGTCCATCTGATCTATTCAGACACATTCGCCCCCCGCACTCCACACCCATATCTCCCTGCAGGGTAAGATCCAGATGATCCGAAAGATGCCGGGCAGGCCCGACCATCTTTCCGGGAGGAAGCGCTGGATGTGGATCTTCGACTCGTATTATAAGGGCACAGTGGAGCTATGGGGCAGAGAAAACGGCCCGATAAAGGTCAGCCTTCCTTTTCCCAATTCATTTTATATGCACCTGAGAGATCCTCCCGCCTACAGGGAGATGCTCGCCGCATTGGAAGGCCTCTACCGGGTGGAGGAGTGCGATTTCAAGACCATCTTCGGCCCTCTGGAGGGCTACAGGATCTTTGCCGGCCGCAAAGTGGCGGAGAAGATCGAGATCCAGACCCGCTACTCTGCCCAGCTTTACAATGTGGACATAAGGAATGATCAGTGCTACCTTGCCGAGCACGACCTCTTCCCCTGCGGGGAGAGCGAAGAATCTCGTTTCTCTCCGGATTTCGCAGTCCCCCTGACCCGTCTGGAGGTGGAGGTAAAGGCAGTGGGCGCAGGAGGAGCAGGGGGCGACCCCCTCCGGCCCGGGGCGGAGATCTCCTCCATCCAGATCTGCAGGGACAGAAAGAGAAGTCTGAACGGACCGGAGAGGACGGTCATTGCCGACCTGATGGAGCTGATCAGCTCCTACAACCCGGACCTGATCCTCTTTCCCTATGCCGACAGCTGGGTTCCGGCAATGGTCCGCAAGGCGGAAAGGTACGGGCTTGAGCCGGCCTTCAGCCGCAGCGGCTGGTTCAAATCGATGGCCTCCAAATCCTACTGGAGCTATGGCCGGGCCAACCACAAAGAGGGCGCACTCATTCCTGAGGGGCGGGTGCTCATAGACACTGCCAAAAGCTTCGTCTATCGGGAAGGTGGGCTGAAGGGAGTGCTGATGGCCTCCAGGCTCTCCGGCCTCTCTCCGAACCTCACCTCTCGCTTCACCCCCGGCACTCTGATCTCCAGCTATGAGGTCTTTGAGGCCATGCGCCGGGGGATGGTCGTCCCATTCCGGAAGAGCGATGCGGAGAGCGCAAGGAAGATCACCGATCTGAAGGCCTGTGACCGGGGTGGTATGATGTTTCAGCCCGATCCCGGGGTTTATGAACAGGTCCACCAGATCGATTTTACCTCACTATATCCGTCCATCATCGTGAAGTACAATCTCTCCCCGGAGAGCCTGGATCATCCGGAGGTGAAGGGCTTTCTCGCAACAGTGATCACTTCGTTGCTCAACCTTCGAATTGAGACCAAGAGGCGGAAGAAGACCAACCCCGAGTACAGAGGAATCGACTCGGTGCTGAAGTGGATGCTGGTGACCTGCTTTGGCTATACCGGATATCGAAATGCCAAGTTCGGCCAGATCCAGGTGCACGAGAGGATCACCGCCATCTCCCGGGAGCTGCTCATGGATATCAAGGAGCTGGCTGAGGATATGGATTTCGAGGTCCTGCACGGCATTGTGGACTGCCTCTGGGTCCGGGGCGGGCCTATTTCGATTTACAAGGAGGCGGTGGAGCAGATGACCGGCATTCTCACCGAGGTGGACAGCTTTGACTGGATAGCCTTCCTGCCCATGGCCGACGGCTCAGGGTCGTATACCCGCTACTTCGGCCGGCTGGATAAGGGCAGGATGAAGGTTCGGGGAGTGGCTGCTCGGAGAGGAGACACCCCACGCTATTTGCAAAGAATGCAGATGGATCTGTTCGAGCTTCTGGCAGGGGCAGCGAACAGGGAGGAGCTCCGTCTCTGCAAGCCCCGGGCAGAGGAGGTCCGCAGAAGGTACGAACGGGATCTCGGGGATGCCAGTGTCGCGGTCCGGGAGCTGGCCGTACGTCGCCGGCTGAGCAGGACAAATTACAGCCGCCGCTGTGCTGAGGCCTCTGCTGTTCAGGCCCTCAAGATCGCCGGACGTCATCCTGCTCCCGGGATGGAGGTCGGATATGTGGTGGCGGATGCCGGACGCTGGGAGGTCGATTTGGAGGAGGAGGCATCGGAGTATGATGCAGAATACTACGGCAAGCTTCTGGAGAAGGCCTGGGAGGAGGTAGCCTTTGTCTTCAGACCGTAGACATATTGCCTGAACCTCAGATAGGCTGGAAAAGGAGGGGTCCGCTCTTGCTGCTGCTAAGGCTCATATTGCGATCGATGGCAGCGTCAAGCTCATTCATTCTGATCGGCTTGTTGATGAAGTCGTCCACCCCGGCGCTAAAGCATTGCTCGCGGCAGAACTCTGGATCGAAGGAGGTGATGGCTATTATCTTGGGACCCTGTTGCCAGCGGCTGCGGATGTGTTTGGTGGCCTCGATACCATCCATCTTTGGCATCTGGATATCCATGAGCACCAGATCGCAAGACTGATTTTCCAGGGCCCGCAAGACCTCCTGACCATTTGCCGCCAGGTCCGTCCGGTGGCCAAGTCTCTGCAGCATGAGTTGAGCTACCTTCTGGTTCACTGGATTATCCTCGGCGATGAGGATGTTCAGGGTGGATCTGATTGTCATTCTGCCGGGAAGATGACCCTGTTCCTATAAGAATTTCTTTTATAGAAATTTGATGTTCACTGTCGCGGGTCGTAGAAGCACCCTCTATGGCATCCCTAGTCTTGCTTTTATTGCCTGAATATCCCTCTCCATTCTGACGAGCCTATCTTCTCGCAGACTCTCTGCCGTCTCTGCAGTGTGGCCTTTTATCTCCTGTATTATCGGGATTGCTTTTACAATCTGTCCTGCGGTAAGAATTAAGGCAAAGTCAACCATTCGAGGAACAAACCCTTCGAAATCCTTGATAATTACATCCGATACTTCTGCGTCATCAGGACGCTTTGTCTGTGCAAAGGTACTGAAAGCATCGAGTGGACCCTTAGATCCTTCTATGATCACCCACACCTCTTGCTGGCCATTCTTGCCTAGCTGGTTTTGGGCAGCAAAACCATTTACTCCCATAAACATGGCCTGGTTCATCAGAAAGTACCTGTAGCCAACTCCATGCACCTTAGGGCCGATGATCTCAATTTTCCTTTTCATCCATCCCACTTCTCATCGTACAAAGATAATGATTACCCTATATATACATAGGCAAATAGCAGCAAATGGCCCCTATATCTCTCATGTTATCGATTTTCTTGATTATCATTCTTTCTCTCCTTTTCTCGTCTCAGCCAGATCCTTGATTATTTGGATGAACTCGTGTACCAAGGATTTGCTCATCTTCAGTTCCAAGGCGATATTTTCTGCAGGAGTCCCATCGCCATGAAGCTTTAGAAATTTTTATATCTTTTGATGCACTATCACATGATTCTTCGTGTGGACATATCTTCCTCACAATCGAAATACAATCGCAAGGAATTAATCGGATGGCAATAACTCTCATTTGAGGGGAAAGGATGCCATCCATGAGAATTCTGTCCTGGAATGTGAACGGCTTGAGAGCCATCTATAAGAAGGGCTTTGTGGACTGGCTTATGATAGATCGCCCAGATGTGCTCTGCCTCCAGGAGATCAAGGCGACAGAGGATCAGATTCCAAAAGAGCTCAATGGCCTTCCCGGATACATATCGTTTTTCAGTCCAGGCGCCAGAAAGGGGCGGGATGGAGTGGCCCTTTTCACTAAGATCAAAACCCTGAGCCTGGAGTACTCATTGGGCCTGCCTGGCTTTGATGATGAGCAGAGGGCGATTGTTGCCGACTATGGGGATTTTCTGCTATTCAATGTCTACTTCCCCAACGGCAAGGCCTCAAAGGAGAGGTTGAGCTATAAGATGAGGTTCTATGATCTGTTCCTCGATCTCATGGACCGGCTTGTGGCCGAGGGCAGAGATATTGTGATCTGCGGCGATGTTAACACCGCCCATAAGGAGATCGATCTCGCCCGGCCCAAGCCGAATGAGAAGATATCAGGATTCCTTCCGGAGGAGAGGGCCTGGATCGACCGATTGATAGAGCACGGCTTCCTGGACACCTTCCGCCTCTTTCATCCTGAAGGGGAAAAATACTCCTTCTGGGATATGAAAACCAGGGCTCGCGAGCGCAATGTTGGCTGGAGGATCGACTACTTCTTCGTCTCTTTAGGCATGCGGGATCGGGTGAAATCGGCTTTTATCCTCGATGATGTCTATGGCTCCGACCACTGCCCGGTGGGAATCGAGATCGAGTTATGAAGAATTCAAGGAAAAAGGTTTTATTGCTTGTTGCCAAATGGACTTCCAGGCTTTATTAAAGGAGGGATAATGATTTGAGGACTGCCAGGCAGATTCCCTGGTACCTTATCGCATCCATTCTGATCTCTTTATCAGCGATTGCTCTGGCTAATCTTTTTGCTCCACCGCTGAAAGAGGCAGGCTCATATCTTGCTTTAGCTCTGGTGATACTGATACCCGGCTACCTCGCAGTCCTCTCCCTCTTTCCAGCCGCCGGCGACCTGGATTTGAATAGACGCCTTCTCCTCTCTCTGGGGGCCTCTCTGTTATTGGCAGGGCTCATCAGTCTGATTCTGTATCTTACCCCCAGGGGGCTCCAGGCGGCATCCCTGGCCACTATTCTCTCTTTTCTTGTGCTATTTCTTGCCGCCCTATCCTATCTCCGCTGGTCGGCTATACCTCGCAACAGGAGGTTTGTGATCGGAGCGAAGAGGAGCTATCGCAGTCGCAGGACATCTGGCCGCATCTCATCAGGCTTCGTCTCCTCCCGGGGCCCTCTTCTGATCGCCCTGGCCGCAGTCCTCGTTCTGGCTGGTCTGGCCCTGGCCTTTTATCATTATCAACCTGGCATGAATTTCTTATCCTCTCCCAAGGGCCATACCGATCTGGAAGTCACCTGGCCGAAGAGCGAGCTTGGCGATTCATCCGAAGGGCAATACACGACTCTTGCCGCTGGCCGCGACCTGGAAGCGCGGGCGAGGATCGACAACCATGAAGGCATTCCGGTCAATTACTCCCTCCGGCTGGCCTTTGACAATTCCACCATCTTCGTCAAAGGCCTGCGTCTGGCTGATAATGAGACCTGGGAGAGCATGCTGGGCTTTGTGCTTGAGGGACAGCCAGGACAGCAGAGGCTTGATCTCCTCCTATTCAAAGAAGGGGACAGCACTGCCCCCTGCAAATCTGAGCATCTTCTGGTCGATCTAGTTGATGATCAGTCCGAGGATCAGGAAGAAATGGAAAACAGCACAAACGAATCAATGGCGAGCTCTGACGGCTTGCCAGTCTCATTTGAAGAGAAGACAAAGGTCACAGTCCTGAGTGCCGGAGGCGGTGGCAGCTCTGTCGCCCAGGTTAGCGGATCTGCAGCCTCCAGCTCCTCTTCTGCCAAATCAAAGCCACAATCCGCTGCAACTGAAACGGAAAAAAAGAATGCCACGGAGACGACAGAATATCCGCCGCCAGCAAAGGCTGCTGTCGAGACCGGTGCAGTCACTGAGCCGACTGATGCGAGCAGCGGCGAGATAAAAGCCCAGCCCAAGGCCAGCAGCATAACCTCTGAGGAAAGCCCTTATCCCGAGGAGGCTGAATCCCTCTCCAGCTCAAATTCCACGAATCAGGCGGCATCTAAGATTTCAGTCCTCCCTGATAATGCATCTGGCCCTGAGAATGTGTCCTCATCCATCTTCCTATCTACAAATCTATCCACATCTTCCTCTGCTAATCTGTCCTCATCTGCAGCGTCAGATGAACAGATAAATCCCGTGCCAGAAGATGTCAACACGGCCAAGAATCCAGCAAGGTACGGCACCATCCCCGGTCAGCCCGCAGAAGGAGATTCCATTATCAACCATCCGCCGGTTCTGCAGAGCCTCCAATCGAGCATGCCCAGCCCTCAGACAAAGGGCACAGCGATCATCTGGAGAGCAGAGGCTATAGATCCGGACGGTGACAGGATCCTCTATCGCTTCCTCCTCAATGGTGAAGAGATGAAAAATTGGTCCAGATCCGGCAGCTGGAGCTTTCTCACGCATTATCTGCCCGCGGGCGAATATGTCATCACCGTCCAGGCTATGGATGGCCTTCATTCACCGTCGGACTCATTTGATAGCTCTTTGAATGCCACCATGGTCATCCTGGAACAAAACCAGCCACCCATTCTGAGGGAGCTGGAGTCTGACCGGAAGAGCCCCAGCCCACAGGGATCCCTGATCACCTGGACCGCCAGCGCAGCAGATCCAGACCTGGATGAGATATCATACCGCTTCCTCCTCGATGGCCAGGATATGACCGGCTGGTCCTCTTCCTCTTCCTGGACCTGGGACACATCTGATGCTCCCCCCGGCACGCATAGGATCACTGTCCTGGCCAGGGACGGCAAGCACGCTCCTACGGACTCTTTCGATGGCTCAATAGATGCTGAATTCACATTAATGGACAAAAATCTGCCTCCCGTCCTCTCAAGCCTTGTGCCGGATCTCTCCAGCCCTCGGGTTCTGGGGGAGACCATCGTCTGGAAGGCGGAGGCCATGGACCCGGACAACGATCCCATCCTATACAAGTTCCAGCTTGGAGGAAAGGATATGATTAGATGGTCAGAGTCGAATAGCTGGAGCTGGTCGACCCGGGGCCTCTCCGCGGGCGACTACCAGATCACCGTCCTGGTCAGGGATGGCCGCCACGCATCCGAGTATTCATTCGATAACTCTCTGGCGAAAAGCTTCCGCCTCAAGACCTCCATAGATCAACAGATAGACCTGCTGATGAGCCAGAGGGGCTTTAATGCCTCAGGAGATACTGAATATAGCTCCTCTGACATCATGCTAAAGGTGGCTGATACATAGCTGAATTGCATTAGCTTTAAGTTCGTTGTACTCCCAATATCCGCTCCAATCCATGAAGATCATTCAGGTATCTCCCTATTTTCCCCCTCATCTGGGCGGGGTTGAGTATCATGTGAAGGAGCTGGCCGACGGCCTGGCGAAGAGGGGCCACCAGGTAACTGTGGCCTCGTCATGCGGAAGATGGAATAACGGATTCGTCCGCATTCCCAGCATCGACCTTTTTTATGTTCCTATTCCCATCAAGCGGCCCAACCTTGAGGCGGACATATATCATAGCCATGTGCCCAGCCCCCTGTTTGCCTTCATGCTCCGGGATTCGTCTCCTCATGTGGTCACCTACCATAACGATGTGGTGATCCCGGGGAACCTGAATGGACACTATCTCCCTCGACCCATTGGGGCAGCGGTTGAGGGGGTGAACAGGAAGATCATCCGCCCCATCCTGGACCGGGCAAAAATCGTGATTTCAACCACAAAAAGCTATGCAGAAACCTCTCCCATCTTGAAGGACTACATTCATAAGACGAAGATAGTGCCCAATGCAGTGGACGTATCCCTTTATCCCCGGAAGAGAGAGAAGAGGGGCTATGTTCTCTATGCTGGCAGGCTGCTGCACTACAAAGGAATCGAGTCCCTAATCCAGGCCATGAGCGAGGTGCAGAAGAAGGCCGACCTAGAACTGGTCCTTGTAGGGGATGGCTACGACCGAAGCCGCCTGGAGGAGATGGCCAGAAAGCTCAAGATCAGGGCCAGGTTCACCGGCAGGCTGGATCGGTCCCGGTTCATCGATACCCTCTCTCATGCCGAGGTTCTGGTCCTCCCCACCCAAAACCGCCTGGAGGCATTTGGCATCGTCCTTCTCGAGGCCATGGCCTGCGAGACTCCCGTCCTGGCTTTCAAAACTCCTGGGGTGGCTGAGGTGGCAGGAGAGGGGGGAATGATCTATTCCAGCCCCGGGGAGCTGGGCGAGATGATACTCGAGCTGCATGAGAGCCCGAACCTGAGGATGAACCTCGGCCGGAAGGGCAGAATGGCGGTGGAAGAGAAGTACTCCTGGCCGCGAGCCCTGGATATGATGGAGTCGGTCTACAGAGAAGTGGCCTGAGAGCGGTGTCCTGAGAGAGATGGTGTCCTGGGAGAGATCTTCGAGTCAATAAGTATTTACAGAATAGATCTACCTTCCAATTGATGAATGAGAGATTGAAGGCCACATTGTTCGCAGCTCTGATGAGCCTGGCCTCCATTATCTTCATTCTCTATTATACCGATGCTGACATAAGTTGGGAGTTGATCTCCCGGGTCAACGGGTGGTTCCTTCTTCTGGCGGTAGCCCTTCACGTGCTCTCCTGGATGCTTTACGCTCTCAGGCTCAAGCTGCTTGCATCCATGGCCGGCCACCAAATAGCCTTCCCTCTCTCCTTCAGATGCACCCTGGCCTCGAACTTCCTTGCCGCTATCACTCCATCCTCTGCTGGAGGAGAGCCCCTGCGAATCAAGGTCCTGGCAGATGATGGCATGAGCTATGGTGCTGCGACGGCGGTGGTGATAAGCGAGAGGCTACTTGACAGCATATTCTTTTTGACCTCGCTGGCCTTTTTTCTCATGGTCTCCGGCTTTTTCGCCGGCTTCGGCCTGAAGGTTGGAGCGATATTCCTGCTCTTTCTCCTGGCTTTCCTGGCATTTCTCAGGCAGCTCATCATCCGGCCGAAGAGGGTTGCCCGTCTGATGGAGTGGATCAAGAAGAAGACCGGCAACCGAGCCATCGTCCTCACCATAGAGCGGGAGATATGGCTATTCCGGGACGCAGGAATTCAGCTTGCTAAAGAGACAATGCGTTGTTTGCCGGTACTGGTGGTGATGACGGCATTAATCTGGTTTAGCGATTTTCTGGTTCCCTCTGCCTTATTGGCGGGTATGGCTCAGGACCCTAGCATTCTCCTCTCAGTCACCGCCCAGAACATCCTGGCGATATTGAGCCTCTTGCCGTTGACCCCTGGAGCCAGCGGCATAGCCGAGCTGGGGATGAGCTACCTTTATTCCACCTTTGTCTCTCCTGCCTTGCTGCTGCCTCTCATCGTCCTGTGGCGCTTGATCACCTATTTCTTGAACATCGTCATAGGTGCAGCTTTCGCTGGTGCCACCATCAATGGAATGATGAAAAAATAGAGCAAAAATAATTGGCCTGCAGACCATCTTCCGGCCTGCAGCCGATAACCTCTCCTGATTCCACTTCTTTTCCGTCTAGTGCGTGCCCAGGATGTAGCCTATGATTCTGCCATAGGCAGGCCTGGCCACCAGCGTTCCCAGGACCACTCCAATGATGATGATCAGGGCGAATCCGGTCAAGGCACCGAATCCCATATAGAGAAGCGGCAGCATGGCCACGATCGTCGTCGCTGCTGCGCCCAGGATTATGGCAAAGGCCCGGGACAGACGGCTCAAATAGATCTTGCTGGTGGTGGCGGCCACTTTGCCCACGCCCGCCTTATCCGCGGCCTCCGCTGCTCTCTCCTTTATGCTCCGGTCGGATGCAGCTGGCGCTGCTTCACCTCCTCGGATCACCTCATCGGTGATGATGACCAGCTGATCGACGCCCGTCCCTATCACCATGATGATGCCGGCCAGGCTGGCCAGATCGAGCTGCCATTTGGCCAGGGACCAGACGCCCAGCATTATCGCCACCTCGCTCAGGGAGGTAAAGAGCATGGGCAGAACTATTCTCCTCTCACGGTAGCGGTAGTATATCATGCCCGCAACTGCGAGCAGAGCTATCAGACCGGCTATGACCATCTGGATCTTGAACTGCTTGCCCAGAGCGGCAGATACCTGGCCTGATCCCACGATCTCCACATTGACCGGCAGAGCGCCCTCTTGCAGGTGAATTTGAAGCTGTTTTGCATCCTGGGAGCCCTCATCTCCGGCGCCCACGCGCGCCTCCAACCCGCGAGAGGGGACCTTCTGCAGACTGCTCGCCAGCTCTGGGGATAAGGGTGCGCTGAAGACTGGATCCTTATCCAGGTACATGGTTATGGGGTGAGCTTCGGGATTCTTGACCGCGCCCGTATCTATGGCTGCTTTCTGGAAGGCTGCCGCCCCCTCCTCGGAGAGGGTGAAGGGCACTCCCCAATTGCCCTGCTGATCTCCTCTGGGGATATCCACAGACTCAACTGCATCTCCATAGATGACATGCATGGTCTGGTTGTCCTCAGTCTGGATCCTGATCTCGAACTTGCCAGGCTTGCCCACAATATCCTGAGCTGAGGCCACATCCATTCCCGCAAGGTCGATGAGGATGTACTTATTATCCACCATCCTCACTCTGATGTCCTGCAGCCCCAGGCGGTTGAGCTTGGAGTCAAGAACCCTTTTAGTCTCTTCCACAGTGTCCTGGGTCAGGCCCTCGACGAAGGTATCCTCGCCAGTGGGCACCTTTCCACCCACCGGTGCGAGGAGGGCGTCAAGGGATTCCCTGGTAACATTAGTCCTGATCTCATACAGGACGGGAGCAAACTGCACTATCTTGACGTCAGCATCAAGGTTCTTTTGCAGGTAAGTGATGATTATCGTCTCGGGAGCAGCAGGTATGGTGATCTTAGTGGCGTTGGCAAGCGATGCTGTCTCTGCGCCCAAATATCCCAGGTCATCGGGTAGAGTCGGATCGATCTTGCCCGGCACAGTCACAATATAGCTGTCGCCATGCCTCTCGACAGTGTTGGTGGAAAACTGATACTCGAGAATGCTCTCAGGATCTGCATCCACCTGGACCATAGCCCCCTGCAGCTTGAGCTGAAGGTACGATCCGCCCTGAAGGTCCAGGCCGTACTTAAGGCCGAAGGCCCCCAAACAGATCAACGCCGCCGCTAGGAATAAGGCGAATAATAGTACCCTCTTGTCTTTAGACAGGTCTTCTATCAAGCTCATCTCTTCTGCCCCCTTGCTGCCTTTCGTGGCCGGCT
>LAHR01004962.1_pt1 | contig 10897 bp, 19 predicted proteins | sample 329641 | NCBI WGS metagenome assembly LAHR01 (sample SAMN03275701, study PRJNA271635) | activated sludge metagenome | isolation source: Sample C-3 Sludge from acetogenic chamber (third chamber) of Anaerobic...
CAGTACACGCGCAACATGGTCACGGCGGCCTCCACCGCCGACCTGGCGGTCATCCTCGTCGATGCGCGCAAGGGCGTGCTGACGCAGACGCGGCGGCATTCGTATATCGCCCACCTCGTCGGCATCCCGCACCTGGTGGTCGCCGTCAACAAGATGGACCTGGTCGATTACTCGCAGGAATTCTTCGATCGCATCCGCCAGGATTACCTGCGCTTCGCCGCCACGCTGGGCATCCGCGACGTGCGCTTCATCCCGCTCTCGGCGCTCAACGGCGACATGGTGGTCGCACGCGGCGACCGCCTCCGCTGGTACGACGGGCCGACGCTGATCGAGATCCTCGAATCGGCCCCGGCCGCGCACGCCGATCCGCTCGAGCCATTCCGCTTCCCCGTGCAGTACGTCTGCCGGCCGCGCATGGCGGAACATCACGACTTTCGGGGCTACATGGGGCGGGTCGAATCCGGCGAAATTCGCGTCGGCGACGAGGTGCAGGTACTGCCCTCCGGCCGGAAGACCCGCGTCCGCGAGATCCGTCTGTTCGACCAGTCCCTGCCGGCGGCGCAGAGCGAACGCTCGGTCACGCTGCTGCTTGAGGACGAGGTGGATGTTTCGCGCGGCGACATGATAGTCAGTCCCGCCGATACGGCGACCGCGACGAAGCTGATCGAGGCGATGGTGTGCTGGCTGGCGGAAACGCCGCTTGAACCCGGCCGCAAGTACGTCGTTCGCCACACCACCCGCGAGACGAAAGCGATAGTGGCGGCCATCGAGTATCGGCAGGACATCAACGAGCTGAAGCGCGTCGCGGGCGGCCGGCTGGAAATGAACGACATCGGCAGCGTCACCTTCAAGCTGGCGCAGCCGCTGTTCGTCGATCCCTATCGCGAGAACCGCGCCACCGGCGCCTTCATCCTCATCGACGAGGCGACCAACAACACCGTCGGCGCCGGGATGATCGTCTAAAGGCTTTCCGGGTAGCCGAACAGGCCGGGAACCCCGCCGGTATGCACGAACAGCAGGGACTGGTCCTTGCTGAAACGGCCGCTGCGCGCCAGCGCGATGAATCCGGCGAAGGCCTTGCCGGTGTAGACGGGATCGAGCACCAGTCCCTCGAAGCGGGCTGCCAGCGAAACGGCTTCGCGCATCGACTCGGTCGGGTGCGCATATCCGGGTCCGACGAAGTCGTCCAGCACCTCGGCTGCCGTTCCGATGTCCGCTTCTTCCATTCCAAGCAGGCGCAGTGTTTCCTCCGCCTGCCCGGCCGCCAGCGCCTCCTGTTCTCGACGATTGCCCTCGACGGCAATCCCGATCACCGGGACGCCCTTCAGCAGCCGCATGCCGGCCACCAGACCGCCCTGCGTGCCGCCGCTGCCGGTGGCAACTAACACCGCATCAAAGCGCACAGCTAGCTCGGCTGACTGGGTCAGGATTTCCTCGGCGCAGGCGACATAGCCAAGATTGCCCAGCCCGCAACTGCCGCCGACGGGAATGCAATAGGGCCGCCTGCCCTCGACTCTCAATTCCGCCTCGCGCATCGCCATCCGCCCTTCCCGGCTCTCATGCGACTCGAGCACGTGCTGGCGCGCGCCGAACAGGCGATCCAGCAGCACGTTGCCGCTGTGCAGATAGGCCTCGGTGGCATGACTGCCGCGGCGCAGGATCAGTTCGCAATCGAGCCCCAGTCTCGCGCAGGCGGCCGCGGTTTGCCGGGCATGATTCGATTGCAAGGCACCGACCGTAAGCACAGTGTCGGCGCCGTCCGCCCGCGCCTCGCCGAGGAGGAATTCCAGCTTGCGCAGCTTGTTGCCGCCAAGGCCGAGGCCGGTGAGATCGTCACGCTTGACATAAAGACGCGGTCCGCCGAGGTGCGCCGCCAATCTCGGCAGCGGCTCGATCGGCGTCGGCAACCGCGCCAGCGATATGCGCGGGAATCGAGTCAAATCCATGAATTCCAGCTTAGCAGCCAAGCCCAGAAACGACAAAGCCCGCCAAAGCGGGCTTTGTCATGAAACGGTGAAGCCTTACTCCGCAGCGGGCGCCTCGGCGGCCTGCTCCGGGCGATCCACCAGCTCGACCAGCGCCATCGGCGCGTTGTCGCCCTGGCGGAAGCCGAACTTGAGGATGCGCAGGTAACCGCCATTGCGGTTGGCGAAGCGCGGGCCCAGTTCGTCGAACAGCTTGGTGACGATGTCGCGGTCGCGCAGGCGGTTGAAGGCCAGGCGGCGGTTGGCCAGCGAAGGCTTCTTGCCCAGTGTGATCATGGGCTCGACGACGCGGCGCAGTTCCTTGGCCTTCGGCAGCGTGGTCTTGATGGCCTCGTGCAGCAGGAGCGAGTTGGTCATGTTGCGCAGCATGGCCAGGCGATGGCTGCTGGTGCGGTTGAGTTTGCGAAGACCGTGACGGTGGCGCATTGGATACCTCTTGTTCTAACGCTGCCGGAGTTACGACAGCTTTTCCAGGCCCATCGGGGGCCAGTTCTCGAGCTTCATGCCCAGGGTGAGGCCACGGGAGGCCAGCACTTCCTTGATCTCGTTGAGCGACTTGCGGCCGAGGTTCGGCGTTTTCAGCAGCTCCGTCTCGGTGCGCTGAATCAGGTCGCCGATGTAGTAGATGTTCTCGGCCTTCAGGCAGTTCGCGGAACGCACCGTCAGCTCGAGGTCATCCACCGGACGCAGCAGGATCGGATCGACCTGGCTGGGACGCGGCGCCTCGACGGCGATCGGCGTCCCCTCGAGATCGGCAAAGACGGAGAGCTGTTCCATCAGCACGCGCGCGGCGTAGCGGATGGCCTCTTCCGGCTCGATGGCCCCGTTGGTCTCGATGTCCATGATCAGCTTGTCGAGGTCGGTGCGCTGCTCGACGCGGGCAGACTCGACCGTGTAGGCGACGCGTCGGATCGGGCTGAAGGAGGCGTCGATCATGATGCGGCCGATGCCCTTGGTCTCGCCGGTCGCGGGGCGGGCATTGGCGGGAATGTAGCCGCGGCCGCTTTCGACCTTGATCTGCATCTCCAGCTTGCCGCCGGGAGCAACATGGGCGATGACGTGTTCCGGATTGATGATCTCGACATCGTGGCCAGCCTCGATATCGCCGGCGGTAACGACGCCCTCGCCTTGCTTGGAAAGGGAGAGAATCGCCTCACCACGATTATGCATCTTGAGCACGACGCCCTTCAGGTTGAGCATCAGGTCAACGACGTCCTCGCGCACGCCGTCCAGCGTGGAGTACTCGTGCAGCACGCCTTCGATGTTGACCTCGGTCGGCGCCGAGCCAGGCATCGAAGACAGGAGAATGCGGCGCAGGGCATTGCCGAGCGTGTGGCCGTAGCCGCGCTCGAACGGTTCCATGACGACGCGGGCATGCACCGGGGAGAGGGTTTGCACATCGATGATGCGCGGTTTCAGCAGCGAAGTCGCTTGCATCTGTTTCCCTTCAGGTTCGTTGCGTCAGCGAGACGTCGGGTTAGCGCGAATACAATTCAACGACCAGGCTTTCGTTGATCGTCGCCGGCAGGTCGGTGCGCGCGGGGTAGGACTTGAACACGCCCTTGCCGGCCTTGGCGTCGACTTCGATCCACTCCGGGAAGCCGCGCGACTCGGCGGCCTCCAGCGCGGCCTTGACGCGCAGATGGCCTCGGGTCTTTTCAGCCAGTTCCACGGTGTCGCCGGGGCGCAGATCGTAGGAGGGAATGTTCACGCGCTTGCCATTGACCAGCACGCCGTTGTGGCGCACCAGCTGGCGCGCTTCCGCACGGGAAGCGCCGAAACCCATACGGTAGGCGACGGTGTCAAGGCGACTCTCCAGCAGCTGCAGCAGGTTCTCGCCGGTCTGCCCTTTGCGGCGGTCGGCTTCGGCGTACACCTTGCGGAACTGGCGCTCAAGCACGCCATAGGTGCGGCGGATCTTCTGCTTTTCGCGCAGTTGCACGCCATAGCCCGACAGGCGCTGGCCGGACTTCTGGCCATGCTGGCCGGGGGCGTAGGAACGGCGCTCGACGGCACACTTGTCGGTGAAGCATTTTTCGCCTTTCAGGAAAAGCTTTTCGCCTTCCCGACGGCACTGGCGGCATTTGGCATCTAGGTTGCGGGCCACGGTTTACTCCTGACGTTCTCTGGCTCTCAGACGCGGCGCTTTTTCGGCGGGCGGCAGCCGTTGTGGGGAATCGGCGTGATGTCGGTGATGCTGGTGATCTTCATGCCGATGGCGTTGAGCGCGCGTACCGCGGATTCGCGGCCGGGGCCAGGCCCCGTGATGCGCACCTCCAGGTTCTTCACGCCACACTCCTGGGCAGCCTTGCCGGCATGCTCGGCGGCAACCTGGGCAGCAAACGGGGTGCTCTTGCGCGAGCCCTTGAAGCCGGCACCGCCGGACGTCGCCCAGGACAGGGCATTGCCCTGACGGTCGGTGATCGTGATGATCGTATTGTTGAAGGAGGCATGAACGTGGGCGATACCCTCGGCAACGTTCTTCTTGACCTTCTTGCGCGCCTTGGTGGCGCTGGATTTCGTAACCATCTGTCAGTTCCTTACTTCGTCGCACGGATCGCCTTGCGCGGTCCCTTGCGCGTGCGAGCATTGGTCCGCGTGCGCTGGCCGCGGCAGGGCAGGCCCTTGCGGTGGCGCACGCCACGATAGCAGCCGAGATCCATCAAGCGCTTGATGCTCATGGTCACCTCGCGGCGCAGATCGCCCTCGATGGTGAACTTGCCGACTTCTTCGCGCAGCTTGTCCATCTGCGTGTCGGTCAAATCCTTGATCTTTGTCGCGTGTGCAATGCCGGCGGCATCGCAAATCTTCTGCGCACGCGTGCGGCCAATACCGTAGATCGCGGTCAGCGCGATGGCGGTATGTTGATGGTTGGGAATATTTACCCCTGCGATGCGGGCCATAAGCGTAGACCTTTCGTCACCCCAAAAAAGCGGAACCGTAAATTATATCTGAGCCGTCCTGCCTGATCAACCTTGGCGCTGCTTGTGGCGAGGGTCCTTGCAAATAATGCGGACCACGCCCTTGCGGCGGATGACCTTGCAGTTGCGGCATAGCTTCTTGACCGATGCGAGAACTTTCATGTTTTTCTCCCGTAATGCTCCTTACTTGGCGCGGAAGGTGATGCGGCCCTTGGTCAGGTCGTATGGCGTCATCTGAACCGTCACCTTGTCGCCTGGCAGAATGCGGATGTAGTGCATGCGCATCTTGCCTGATATAAATGCATGGATCACGTGGCCATTCTCAAGCTTCACCTTGAAGGTCGCATTGGGCAGATTCTCTTGAACCTCGCCCTGCAGCTCGATGACATCTTCCTTGGCCATGCGCCCTATCTGCCGGGGAACCCCGCCCCCTTGAAATTCGCCTTCTTCAACAGACTCTCGTACTGATGAGTCATGACGTAGGCCTGCACCTGCGACATGAAATCCATGGTCACTACAACGATGATCAGCAGACTGGTTCCGCCGAAGTAGAACGGCACATTCCACTTCAGGATAAGAAACTCCGGCATCAGGCAGACGAGGGTGACGTAAATCGCGCCAGCCAGCGTCAGTCGCATCAAAATCTTGTCGATGTATCGGGCGGTCTGATCACCAGGACGAATGCCGGGAACGAAGGCCCCGCTCTTCTTCAGGTTGTCGGCTGTCTCCTTCGAGTTGAAGACCAGCGCCGTGTAGAAGAAGCAGAAAAAGATAATCGCCGCAGCATACAGCATCACATAGATCGGCTGGCCTGGCGAGAGCGTCGCTGCAATGTCTTTCAGCCAGAACATGCCCTCGCCAGAACCGAACCATCCGGCCACGGTGGCAGGAAACAGGATGATCGAGGAAGCGAAGATCGGCGGGATGACGCCAGACATGTTGAGCTTCAGCGGCAAATGCGAACTCTGGCCGCCGTACACCTTGTTGCCGACCTGTCGTTTGGCGTAGTTCACCAGGATCTTGCGCTGACCGCGTTCAACAAAAACGACGAAGCCGGTCACCAGGAACACCAGTGCAATGATGAAGATCGCCGTAAGCGCGTGCATGGCCCCAGTGCGCACCAACTCAAGGAGCCCGCCGATGGCACTGGGCAGGCCGGCGGCGATGCCGGCGAAAATAATGATCGAAATGCCATTGCCCAGGCCGCGCTCGGTGATCTGCTCGCCCAGCCACATCAGGAACATGGTGCCGGTCAGCAGCGTCGTCACGCAGGTGACACGGAACAAGATGCCGGGGTCGAGCACCAACCCGGCCTGTGATTCAAGCGCGATGGCGATACCTAGACCCTGCACGAGGGCCAGAGCGACCGTGCCATAGCGGGTGTATTGGGTAATCTTGCGCCGTCCAGCTTCGCCTTCTTTCTTCAGCGCCTCCATCGATGGCAATGCCACCGTCATCAACTGCATGATGATCGAAGCAGAAATGTAGGGCATGATGCCCAGCGCAAAGATGGTAAAGCGTGAAAGCGCGCCACCGGAAAACAGGTTGAAGATACCGAGAATGCCACCCTGCTGGCCCTGGAACAGCTCGGCCAGCTGCACCGGGTCGATGCCCGGTACGGGTATGTGCGCGCCGATGCGATAGACGATCAGCGCGCCGAGCAGGAACATCAGCCGGCGCTTCAGGTCGCCGAACTTCCCGGTCTTGCCCAGGGTTGCGGTTTCGTTGGCCAAGGCGCTTCCCGATTACTCCGCCGCGACGCTGCCGCCGGCGGCTTCGATGGCGGCCTTGGCACCCTTGGTGGCACCGACCCCCTTCAGCACAACTTTCTTGGTCAGCTTGCCCGACAGGATAACCTTGGCAGACAACGCGTCACCCGGCACTACGCCGGCCTGCTTCAGCACCAGCAGGTCGACCTCCCCAACCGGGAGCCTCTCCAAGTCGGACAGGCGCACTTCGATGTTGCGGGCGCGCGTCAGCGAGACAAAGCCGCGCTTGGGCAGACGGCGCTGCAATGGCATCTGGCCGCCCTCGAAACCGGTTTTGTGGAAACCGCCGGCACGGGACGTCTGACCCTTGTGGCCGCGGCCGGCCGTCTTGCCGAGACCGCTGCCGATACCGCGCCCGACGCGACGTTTGGCGTGCTTGGCACCCGCAGCAGGCTTGAGATTGTTCAGTTCCATTTAGCCCTCACACTTCACGAGGTAGGCGACCTTGTTGATCATGCCGCGCACCGCAGGCGTGTCAATCAGTTCGACCGTATGATTGCGGCGCTTGAGCCCGAGACCGCGCACCGTGGCGCGGTGATCCTGCTTGGTGCCCATCAGACCCTTCACCAGGGTAACTTTGACTTTCTTTTCGGCCATGGCTTACCCCAGAATCTCTTCGACAGTCTTGCCACGCTTGGCTGCCACTTCAGCCGGTGTGCTCATCTTGGTCAGCCCGTCCAGCGTCGCACGCACTACGTTGTAGGGATTGGTCGAGCCCAGGCATTTGGCCAGCACGTCTGTCACGCCCATCACTTCGAAGACGGCACGCATCGGGCCGCCGGCGATGATGCCGGTACCAGCCGAGGCGGGCTGCATGAGCACGCGCGATGCGCCGTGCTCGCCGATAACGGCATGCTGCAGGGTGCCGTTCTTGAGTGAGATCTTGACCATCTTGCGACGCGCCTCGTCCATGGCCTTCTGCACGGCGACCGGCACTTCGCGGGACTTGCCCTTGCCCATGCCGATGCCGCCATCACCGTCACCGACCACGGTGAGCGCGGCGAAGCCGAGGATGCGTCCGCCCTTCACCACCTTGGTAACGCGGTTGATGGAGACCATCTTCTCGCGCAGGCCGTCGTCACGCTCCTCCGACGCCTGCGGTTTTCTCGTCTGCGGTTTTGCCATTGCTAACCTCGCTTAGAACTTGAGTCCGCCTTCACGCGCGGCTTCGGCCAGCGCCTTTACGCGACCGTGATACATGAAGCCGGAACGGTCGAACGCGACCGTCTCGACACCGGCGGCCTTGGCCCGTTCGGCGATCAGCTTACCGACCAGGGTTGCCGCCTTGACGTTGCCGCCACTGGGTGCCTGCTTTCGCACACCCTCCTCGACCGTCGAGGCGGCAGCCAGCACCTTAGCGCCGTTGCCATCGATGATCTGGGCATAGATGTGGCTGTTGGAACGATGCACGCAAAGGCGCACCGTCTTGAGTTCGGCAATCTTGGCTCGGGTTTTGCGAGCTCTGCGCAAACGCGCCTGCTTTTTGTCCATTGCGGTACCCTTACTTCTTCTTCGTTTCTTTCAGAACGATGACTTCGTCCGCGTAGCGCACGCCCTTGCCCTTGTAAGGCTCTGGCGGACGATAGCCGCGCACTTCAGCCGCCACCTGACCCACAACCTGCTTGTCGATGCCCTTGATAATGATTTCCGTCTGCGAGGGCGTCTCTACCTTGATGCCGGCAGGCATGTCATGCACTACCGGGTGGGAGAAGCCGAGCGTCAGGTTGAGCTTGGTGCCCTGCGCCTGGGCACGATATCCGACGCCGACAAGGGTCAGTTTCCTTTCAAACCCCTTGGTGACGCCAGTCACCATGTTGGACAGCAAGGCTCGCATCGTGCCGGAATGAGCGCCGCCAAGCTCGGAGCCTGCTACCGCTTTGCAATGGAGCTTGTCGCCTTCGCGCTCGATACTGACCGCCGGATGCACGGCCTGCTTGAGCGTACCGAGGGGACCCTTTACGCTGATTTCGGCCGCTGACAACGAGACTTCTACGCCCTTGGGCAATTCAACGGGGTATTTAGCAATACGTGACATCGTTTCCTCCTTACGCCACGATGCACAGCACTTCGCCACCCACATTGGTGGCGCGCGCGCGACGGTCAGTCATGACGCCCTTCGGCGTCGAAACGATGGCGATGCCCAAGCCATTCATCACGCGCGGCAGATCACCGGAACCCTTATAGACACGCAGCCCAGGGCGCGAAATTCGCTCGATGCGCTCGATCACCGGACGTCCGGCGTAGTATTTCAGGGCGATGTCCAATTGCGATTTGCCTTCGGCCTCGCGTACGGCGAAATCGTCAATATAGCCCTCGTCCTTCAGCACGGCGGCAATAGCCACCTTGAGCTTGGAAGACGGCATGGCAACGGAGTTTTTCTGGGCCATCTGCGCATTGCGGATGCGCGTCAGCATATCGGCGACCGGATCAGTCATGCTCATTCTCGATCTCCTCTTACCAGCTGGCCTTGATCATGCCGGGCACTTCGCCTCGCATGGCCACTTCACGCAGCTTGTTGCGGCAAAGTCCGAACTTGCGGAAAAAACCGCGCGGCCGGCCGGTCAATTCGCAACGGTTGCGCTGACGTACCGGGCTGGCGTTACGCGGCAGCTGCTGGAACTTCAGCCGCGCCTCCATGCGCTCCTCGTCGGAGAGCTTGGCATTGTTGATGATGGCGAGCAGTTCGGCACGTTTGGCGGCGTATTTGGCCACCGCCTTGGCGCGCTTGGCTTCGCGATTCTTGAGTGCAAGTTTCGCCATGGTTCCCTCAGTTCTTGAAGGGGAATTTGAAGGCGGCGAGAAGCGCCTTGGCTTCTTCGTCGGTCTTCGCGGTTGTCGTAATGCTGATATTCATGCCACGCAGGGCGTCGATCTTGTCGTACTCGATTTCCGGGAAGATGATCTGCTCCTTGACGCCCAGGTTGTAGTTGCCACGGCCATCGAACGAACGGGCATTCAGGCCGCGAAAATCGCGAATACGCGGAATGGCGATGGTCACCAGACGATCAAGGAACTCATACATGCGCTCGCGACGCAGCGTGACCTTGACACCCACCGGCCAGTTCTCGCGGACCTTGAAGCTCGCGATGGACTTGCGGGCCTTGGTAACCACCGGCTTCTGGCCGGCGATCTTGGTCATGTCGCCCACCGCATGCTCAAGCACCTTCTTGTCGCCAACCGCCTCGCCCACGCCCATGTTGAGCGTGATCTTGGTGATGCGGGGCACTTCCATGACTGACTTGTAGCCGAACTTCTTGGTCAGTTCAGCCATCACGGTTTGTTTGTAGTATTCCTGCAAGCGCGCCATAAATCCTTCCTTACGCTTCCACAGTTTCGCCATTCGACTTGAAAACGCGGACCTTACGGCCATCGCCCAGCGTCTTGAAGCCGACCCGGTCAGCCTTTTGCGTGGCCGGGTTGACCAGCGCCACGTTCGAAACATGAATCGGCATTTCCTTCTCAAGGATGCCGCCGGGCTGACCTTTAACCGGATTTGGCCGGGTGTGCCGCTTGACCTTGTTTACGCCCTCTACCAGCACGCGGTCGTCCTCAAGGCTGCGCAACACGGCGCCACGCTTGCCCTTGTCCTTGCCGGCGATGACGATGACGTTGTCGCCCTTGCGAATTTTGTTCATGGCCAGAATCCTCAGAGAACTTCGGGCGCCAGCGAGACGATCTTCATGAACCGCTCGGTGCGCAGCTCGCGCGTCACCGGCCCGAAGATACGCGTGCCGATCGGCTCCAGCTTGTTGTTGAGCAGCACCGCGGCATTGCCGTCGAACTTGACGACCGAACCGTCTGGACGACGCACGCCCTTGGCGGTACGAACCACCACTGCGCTATAAACCTCGCCCTTCTTGACGCGACCGCGCGGCGCGGCATCCTTGATGCTCACCTTGATCACATCACCGATGCCGGCGTACCGGCGCTTTGAACCGCCCAGCACCTTGATGCACATGACAGAACGTGCGCCGGTATTATCGGCGACATTCAGCACCGTCTGCATTTGAATCATTATTCAATCTCCAACTTAATCGCAGCATGCGCCGCGGTCAGTCTTGGAACCCGTCCGGGTTGGACCCGACCAGCGGACCAGTCGGGCATAAAGCTCGTCCTATACTGGCAGTACTGAACGAGGAAAATAGCCGGCAATTTTATCCGTATTCGCCGGCCGAGTAAATAGGTTTGGCGAATTAAATTAAATCGCGCGCGCCTTTTCCAC
>LAHR01000288.1_pt1 | contig 10873 bp, 18 predicted proteins | sample 329641 | NCBI WGS metagenome assembly LAHR01 (sample SAMN03275701, study PRJNA271635) | activated sludge metagenome | isolation source: Sample C-3 Sludge from acetogenic chamber (third chamber) of Anaerobic...
TGAAAAGGCTTGCAGATGCACAAGTACAATATGCAAATGATAGTAAAAGTGCAAGCAATATGGCTGTATCAGGATTTGGAAATATGATTGATGCCATACAAGGTAAGGCATTTGATTTTGAAAGCATAATTAAAAATATCGCAAAAATACCAAGAGATACAGCACCAGCAGTTGAGCAAGCAATGAATGACTTGGCAAATGCTGTAAGTGAAGGTGGAGGAAAAATGGCAAAAGAAGCAGAAAAAATTGCTAAAGATTTGGCTAAAAACTTAGAAAATATAGCAAGCGAGGTAGATAGATTTGCCGACCAAGTTCGCAAAAAGACAGACGATTATCAAAGAAGCCTTGAAGATTTAGTTATTAAGCATAGGGATAAGATTAAAGACTTGAGGCGTGAATTGCAAGAATTAGCAAATGACTTCAAAGAAGCTCAGAAAGAGAGAGCAGAGGCTCACGATGAAAGAAAAGCTGGAATAATTGAAAAATATGAGGAAGAAACTAAAAACCTTAAAGAAAATCTGCAAAGGAGATTAACAGATACAAAAGGTAGTGATGAACAATTAATAGCATTCTTTGAAGCTCAAATTGCAGAAAAAGAGAAAAAGAGAGATGAGGAAATTGCCAAAGAGGATGCTAGGTTCAAAAAAGAAGAAGAAAAACAAAAAGCAACTTATGATAAGAGGCGAACTTCTCTACAAGATGCACTTAATATAGAACTTGAAATACAAAGAAAACACCAAGCTGATTTTGATGCTGTAAAAGATAAAGCCGCAGAAGATGATATTACTCGGCTGAAAAATACTTTTGCAAGAGAAATGGAGGAAATGAAAAAACAGCACGAAATTAAGATGGAGGAATTGAGAAAGCAACAAGAAGAAATACTTAGATTGAAAGCCGAAACAGATGCAAAAATGCTACAAGGTTATGTTAATTCAGCAAAAAGCAGAAGCGTTGCTACAAGCACAGGTCTAAGCTCTAAAGCATTTGTATCTCAATCTCAATTAGCTAAAAGTGCAGGATTGAATTATACTCCTGCTTACTTTACGCCAGCAGTAAAAAGACATGGAGGAGGTATTGTTCCAGGGAGAGGAGAAGTGCCTATTCTAGCTAAAGGAGGAGAAACAGTTCTTACTCAACAGCAAATGACTGGTGTATTAAAATTGCTTGAACAGCAAAGCAAATCAAGTAAAGGAGTTAGCATAAATCAAACAAATCATATTTACAATCAAGTTGACTTAGATGCTAAAAATAGAGAGCTAGGATGGAGGTTGAACCTAAGATAATATGAAAAATATTTACATAGACACATATCAAATACACTCAAATACAAATGGTATGGCATTGGGTAGAGTTATTCATTCTATGGAAGGAGTAGGCTTTCCTGAAATGAGAATGTCAGAATATAATCGCCCAGGAGAGTTCGGTGGCATAGTTTCTAATTTATTATATGGCGGAAGGTCAATAACAATTTCAGGTTCTATTTTTGCAGATAATATAGTTGTTTTTGAACAAAGACGCAGGGAGTTTGAAAAAATGATTAGGATAGTAAGGAATAATAATGCGGTATCGCTTCCAGCGGTAATGAAGCTTACAACAATGGACGATTTATTGCTTCAAGCAAATGTTTATGTAAAAGAATTTGTAATGGATGTAAACCAGCCCTTGAATGCTGAATATTTACTTACTTTATACGCTCCTGATTATGCTTTTTACAGCCAAAATAACAAAGTAGAGGCTATTTCAAGAGCCTCAGGAGGAGGATTAGTTTATCCTGCTGTATATCCAGCAATTTATGGAGAAGCAGAAGGAGGGCAGATTACAATAAATCACGAGTGTACAGTTGAGACATTTCCAACAATTTATCTTAATGGGCCATTAAATACTCCAATAATTCAAAATCTTACCTTAAACCGCACAATAGGGCTTAATTTGACCCTTTCAGCAACAGACCAAATAATTATTAATACAAAAGAAAGAACGATTATAAAAAATGGCAATCAAAGCGTTTTGCAGAATAAGACATCAGGTACAAAGTTTTGGTGGCTTACTCTTGGCAATAATGTTATCCGCTTCTTTTCGGGTTCTGCTGGCGATATAGGAAATGCTCAAATACATTATAGAGATGCTTATTTGGGTATCTAATTATGGCTAATTTAGACTCACGATACACAATAGAAATCCGCACTCAAGAAAATACACCAATAATTGAATTGTCAGGTAAAGCTTATGGCAGGAGTATGAGATTTGTTAGGAATGGCACTTATGAAGCAGGATTTTCACTTGATTTAGATACTTTTGAAGATATTGCTAGAGCCATTTCAATTGCTCCAAGTTCTATTTTGTCAGCAGGTAGGCATGGAGTAATTATTAGAAGATTAAATACTCCTTTATTTGGAGGGCAGATTGCACACATTACAGCTAATTTGGAAGATAAGAGAAGCATTGATATTAAATGTTTAGGCTGGCTGGATTTATTCAAAGATAGGTATACTGGACCCGCTGATGTTTTAGGACCAGCAGATGCAGGGCAAATTGCATGGACTCACATTAATACTACGCAAACAAAAGACCAAGGAAGCTTTGGCATTACGCAGGGCAATATACAGACTTCGGTTTCTCGCGGACCTTTATTGTATGAATATATGTCTATTAAAGATGCAATTCAAAATCTTGCTGAAAGATATAATGGCTTTGATTTTGAGTTCACTTGGGATAAAAAGTTCAATGTCTTTTATCCATCAATGGGAGTACAAAGAGAGGAGTTTGAATTAACTTACCCAGGCAATATAAAAAATATTAAAATCACAACTGATGCCAGTCAATTAGCTAATTACATAATCGCTAGAGGGCAGGGATTAGGAGAAGGGCAATTAGTAGATGTGGTGCAAGATACAGATGCGAAAGCTCAATATAAATTAAGAGAGGCAGTTTTAGATTATTCTGATATTCCTGATGTTACCTTTTTGCAAGACTTAGCACAAGAAGATTTGAATACAAGAAAAACCCCACAAGAAGTTCTTGAAATTACACTTGACGGAAATCAAGCTCCAAATATAGGTTCTTATTGGCTTGGGGATAGGGTAAAGGTTATTGTAAATGATTTGAGGCTATATCAGCACATAAATACTTATTACAGAATTGACGAAATTACAATAACTATTGATGATGAGGACAGTGAAAGCGTACAATTAAGATTAACAAAACCATGAGCAAAAATTATTCAGGCAATAGCTTAGAACAACAACTTACAAAGCGGATAATTGATTTAGAAAGGCAAGTAAAGGCATTGAAAACAAATCAATTAAGCGTTATAGTTATACCAAAGGTAGCTGGTGACCCAAGCTCGCCTGTAAATGGGCAAATATGGTACAATACAAGTACCAATAAGTTTAGAAAAAGAGAGAATGGAAGCAATAAAAACTTTGAAGCTTCCTAGTTATAATACATTATAATATGGCAAAATATTTATCAATCAGAGATGGCGGTAAAACAAATGAAGAAGGAGCGACAAGACTATTCGCCAAGCTTGCTGGTAATCAAAATAAGGGTAGAGTTTTGCCAGGAGATTGCTTAGTAGAAGAAAATGGCACTCCTAATATGTCAGTCAATGTAAATATTGGCGACATGATAATCCCACACAATGACTATTTCTTTCATATATGGCTAGACGATATAGAAAATGTAGAAGTACAGCCCTCAGACCCTTCAAACCCACGAAAAGACAGACTTGTAGCATATGTAGATTTATCAATAACAGATGACACAGATAGTAATAATCCAGGAGCTTGGGATTTCGCAGTCGTTGAGGGTACGCCAGCAGGAAGCCCTACATTACCAGACGACTCAGATGTTGAAACTGCCATTGGAGCTGGAAACCCTTTTATAGATTTATATGAGATTAATGTACTGGCTGGTGTTACTACTATACTTGACGCTAATTTGGTTGATAGGAGAAGTCTTTTCAATCTTGGCGGAGGAGTAGGCGGAGCGGAGTTTGGTATTCCAGGAGATTTAGCAGTAGCAAATGACTTAACTTCTTGGTGGTTAGCTCCAAAAGATGGAACATTTACTTCTATTCTTGCAAGAGTAAAAGAAGCTCCTACTGGTGCAAATCTTGTTATTCGTATAAATAAAAATGGTTCACAGCTTGACACAATAACTATTAATGCAGGTTCAACTAATGCTATAAAAACTGGGCTTTCTCATTCATTTAGCCAAGGAGATTATTTTTCAATTGACATTACGCAGGTAGGAAGTACGCTAGTTGGCTCAAAGCTAACAGTCGCATTAGGATAATATGTATGAGATATATCGCTCCATTTCTAGGTACAGGTAAAGACGGACCAAAGATTTCTTCTTCAAATGAAGATATAAACCCTGTTAGACAATCTAGTTCAATTACAGCTTCATCTAACCAATTAAATGTAACCAATCACGCCTCTTTCTCAGATGGAGATTTGGTTATGATACATAAATCAAGAGGTACGACAAATGCAGGTCAATTCAGATTTGCAAGGGTTCTTTCAAGAAGTTCAAATATCCTTACGCTTGATAGAAATATACAAATTGCATTCGCAGATAGCGGAAATGACCAGTCGCAAGTTATTAAAGTACCAGAGTGGACTTCTTGGAAAATTAATAGCGGAATTACAGTAAGTGCTTCTGCTTGGGATGGAAATGTAGGAGGCATAATAGTAGCAGTCGTAAGAGGTAAGATATGGCTTGATAGCGGAATAATAGCCGTTAATAGTGCTGGATTTAGAGGCGGTACTTCAACTTCTTCACAAAGCCAAGTAGGAAGACAAGGAGAAGGATATCCAAATTACGACCAAACAATGTCTACTTCCCGAAATGGGAATGGTGGCGGTGGAGGTGGCTGGTCAACTAATTCTCCTTGGAATCAGGGGAACGGTGGCGGTGGCGGAGGGCATGGCTCAGGCGGTGAAAACGGCAAAATCACAGGAGGAGGAAATAATGCAAATGGCGGAGGCGGAACAAAAGGCGAAAGCGTCAGCGATGCAATATTAAGCACATTATTTTTTGGCGGTGGAGGCGGAGCAGGAGGTCAATCAAATAATACAGGCTCTAAAGGAGCAGGAGCAAGAGGAGCTGGAATTATATTGCTTTTCTTTGATGAAATTATATTAAGCGGTTCAGCAATTATAAGGGCACAGGGTTCTCAAGGGTCTGATGCTGTATATCCAATTGGTTCAGGTGGCGGAGGAGCAGGAGGCGGAATATCATTAAATGGCAGATATGGGTCTATTGGAACAAATCTTATCACAGCAACAGGCGGTAGAGGAGGCTGGACAGGAGGCGACCAAGGTGACTCTGATGGCGGAAATGGCGACAGAGGCAGAATTAGATTGAATATTGGAGAATTAGATGGTTCTACAAACCAAGGAGATGTATCATTGACTAAAGAATTTGACTTTTACTCTAAAATTGGAGTACTATAATTTTATGAAATACTTTTTTATTGTCTTCAAAAAACAAAAGGGCGAAATAGTCAATGCCTACTCAATAGTAGATGAGAATACCCTTACTACAATTCCTCAAAAAATTATAAGAGCAAAGATAGAAGTAAAAGATAAGCTTTATACAACGCAAGAATTAGAAGCTATGCGAGATAAATTACTATGAACATAAATGACAGAATTGGCAAATTTCTTCTTCCTAACAGGTCTTGGTATACAAGGAATGTAAATACTATTACAAAGTTTTCAGTACACCACGACGCTATTCCTCATAATAACCAAACTGCTGACCAAGTAATGCAATCTATAATGAATACCCATGTAAATAAAAATGGGTGGCCTGGAGCTTCTTATCATTATTATATTCATCGTGACGGAACAATCTATCAAATGAATAGACATGAATGGGTTACTTGGATTGACGGTCATAATTGGGACGCATTAGGTATTGTATTAAATGGCTATTTTCACCCAGATTTTAATAACCAGCCAACAAAAGAACAACTTAATTCACTTGCTTGGCTATTGAATAAATTATCAAATGATACTTCTTTTCCAGCAAAACAAGGAGATACCCTAGCACATAGGGAAAGAAGTTCTACTGCTTGCCCTGGAAATACCTTATATCCTTATGTAAAAGAGTTCAGAGAAAAAAATGGTAATGTATCGTGGGGAGGAGGTGGTAGTTCAAATATGAGCGATTGGAGCAATTCACAATGCTTAATAATTAATAACCAAGCAGGAGATAAAGTATTCAAACACCTTGTAGGCGGAGCTACTGTACGAAAAGAGGTTGCTGAATACCTTAAAATTAACGACCCTGACAATGCCCCGACTGACAAATTCATTAGTACCATAGCAGGTATTAAAAGTGAGGTTTCAGCTTGTAATAACAGCAAAAACGAGATTGAGAAAAAGCTAGTTATTGCACAAGCAGAAATTACTAACCGAGAAGAACAAGTAGCAAGGTTGAAGCAAGAGTGCCAAGATGATAAGAAAACCCTTTTAGCCCAGATTGACGCTCTAAACAAAGACATCAAATCAATCCCAGAAATAACTAAGCACTATGAGGGCTTGATAGCGGTAAAGCAAGGGCAGTTAGATGAGCAAGGAAAACAAATTGGCAGTCTAAAGATTAAAGTAGCAGAATTAGAACAGGTTGTTAATTCAGGCAAAAACCAAACACTTTCAGGACTTTCATTGTATGATTTAATTATCGCACTTATTAAGAAATTCATACCTTTTCTTAAAAGTACAAGATTATAGTAGGAGATGGAAGGACTTATAGCTAAATTAGCAGAACAGGGAATAGCCTATCTTTTACTGGCGATTTCTATATCTGCGAATTATTTATTTATTAAATTATTATTATCTGAAAAAGATAAAAGAATTATAGAGGCTGAGAAAGTGAGAGATACTATTTCAAAGCCTCTTGATAGTATTCAATCAACATTAGAAGGAGTACAAACTTTATTGCAAGTATTAAGTAAAAAAACATGATACAAATGATAAGAAGAATATTAAAACTAGACCAAGCTGACAAAATCACTGAAGGTATTTATAATTGCGAACTTCAGAAGATTAATAAGGTAGACAAAAAATTGAAGCAAGTAAATAAGTTGCTTCATAATAAATCTGTATCGTATAATATTGGTGTAGCGATTGGAGCTATCAACAATGTATAACGAATATTATATTTACATAGGAGTATTTTTTAGAGTTATCGCTCTAATTCCTTTATTGACTTTTATTCTTCCAACTCAATACCAAGAAGCAAAAATTAAAGATGGAATATTTAATCTCCGCAGACAATTATTTGGATTAGGAATGGTTATCACTGGAACAATCATTCTAACAATTTTATTTAATTTTGGCAGACTTATTACTCATCAAGAATTTTTTTCAAGTCAATTAATATTCCTTAATTCTATTGCAGATTTAGCAATAGGCATAATGCTTTTCATAATTTACAGTAAGAAATATATTGAGGAAGGAGGTGTGAGAAATGAATAGCACTCCATCATATGAAGCAATAAAAGAATTTGGAAGATTGATTTTAATTACTATTCTTTCATACCTACTTACAGAAGGAGTAGTAGCTTTTGTTGTTGACCAAGTTTTTGGCACAAACCTTGACCCTATTGCAAAAATACAAGTAGTTGGATTTATCACTTTTCTTTTGAGAGCTGTTGACAAATGGTTGCATGAAAGAGGAAAAGAAAATGATATAAAAGGCTGGCTTGGAACTAAAGGCATTACAGGCTTTTAATGGCTAAAGAAAAGTTCATTAGAGGTAAATGTGATGATTGTAAGCATGATGGGCTTCGTGCAAATCTCCGTAGATTGCAAGAAGCAGAAAATAAGCTATTAGAATATGAGCTTATGGAGCGAGATAAAACTTATAAAGATATTGTGCATGGAGAAGCAGTAGGCTTTTCATCTCTCACGCCTAATGATTATTATGATACTTGGGAAGCCTTAAAGAATAGATACTTCACAGGTCAATATGAATTGCCAATTCCAGAAATAGGACAGATAGGAGATTTAATTATATCAGCAGTACACCCTCAAGAAATACCGCTTACACCTGAACAAGAACATTTACTTAGACCTTCTGACACAAGAGAGGGTAGACGACAAATGGAATTGGAGGGTATAAATGACACAAGAAAGTGAAATATATTTATTACAAGAAGCTATACCTCCAAGCACTCTCACACCAGAGCAGATAGATAGGCTTGATAAATTAGATTGGTATATTGATATAGAACTTCCAAGAGTTATGCAAGAAAATAAAGAATATGGAGTCTTACAGGCTCAATGGCGACATTCAGACCGAATGAATATCCTCCTCTTTCAAGGTATTAAGACTTGACAATATTATAAAATATAATGTATTATAAATATTACGCAAGCTTGTGGCCCAAAACTTCCTCGCTTGCAGTTGCCCTTGTAGCTCAGTTGGGAGAGCGACTCCGTTGTATCGAGTAGGTCGGGAGTTCGAAACTCTCCAAGGGCTCATAATGCTTATGTACCGAATATACAAAAAATTTGATATTGCTTCCGCACACCAATTAAAAGGACACCCAAAGTGTGGAAAGTTGCACGGACATAACTATAACTTTGAAGTTTGGATTGAGAGCGAAAGCTTGTCAGATGATTATGGCTTTATTTTAGACTTCGCCGCTTTCAAAGAAATAGAAAAGAAATACGACCATTCAGACGTAGTAATTAATATTTCAAGTGAAGATTTAGCTGAAGAAGTAGCACAGCAAATACAAGATATCTTATTCAAAGACAGAGGTATTGAAATTGATTGCAAAATTACAGTTAGAATATGGGAGAGCGACCATACCTACGCTGAATATGAGCTTAAAAAATAGCTTCAAACTGCTCCTTGATTTCTTACTTAATTTTAATATATTATTAAATTATGCTAAGGAATACGATAACCAAAAAAGCCCTCCGACTCCTATTTTTTACTCCCTTTACTAGAAAAGTATTCCTTAGCAGAATATCCATTATTGGCTAGTAGAGGGGATAAAGAATGGGAGTTTTTTATGCAAGAAGAACTTAATTACAACCTCAGATATTTAGTAATGCCTGACTTCATATATGAAGATAGCAGACTTTCAGGTATTTCTATGAAGCTTTACTGTTTTATACATACTTTTAAGGGTAAGGCTTTCTTTTTTGGAAATGAGCATTTGGCAAAAATGTTTAATTGCAGCGACTCCTCAATAACCAAAGCAATAGGGCAATTACAAGAGCTAGGATATATCAAAACCACTTATAAGATAAAAAGTGAGGGAGGAAAAGTAAGGTTTGTAGAAGATTTGAAATCCGAAGCCCGAACCAGAAAGAATTACAGTTCCGAACCAGAAGATACTCTTGTTCCGAACCAGAAGGATTTACGATATAATGGTAATAATACTAATGGTAATAATATAAATAATACTAATAATAGCGAAGCCATTATTATAAATGATGACGGTAGTAGTACAATCTCCCTTAAAGGTAAAGACTTCAATGATTTATTAGCTCTATTTGAACCAGTCAACCCTTCATTTGAAAGACTCTATCCTAATAAAAGCCAGCGTTCCGCATTACAAAGAATGATTAATAAGCATGGTACAGACAAAATACGCTGGGTACTCATGCAACTCCCACATTTAGCGAATGACCCTTATGCACCAGTGATAACGACTCCTTACCAGCTAGAAGCAAAGTTAGGGCAATTATTGATATATCTAGGGCGACAGAAGGATAAGGGAGGAGGTATTGTAGATGCAAGAAATATCTAATGAACAATATGATGAGGAGTGGGAAGTAATAATTGCTAATACAAAAGCAAAATATACACTCAATAAAGCTCAAGCTCATATTTTACTTGATGCAATAGCTAGAAAAGAAAAAGCAGTAGTATTTCAGACATTTATTATTTCAATTCCTTATATTGCTGAAATGTATAGGAAAAGAAGATTTCTTAAAGGAGCTTTACAATTAGAAGCTAGAGCGACAGAAGAACCATATCAGCCAATATCTAAAGAGCGTATGGAAGATTTGAAAAAAGAAGTCTATTCTAAAATAGGAAAGCCAATAAAATAGCTTCAAAACTGGTACTTGACAATATTATAAAATTACTTTATAATATTATTAAATTAAGATAAGGCAAAAAAGCAATCTTAATAAGATTAGGCAGAGAACATTAACAATTGAGGCGAGATACTAAAAAACAAGTCAATCCAATTTATAATTGCGACACTTAGGCAAGTCAATCCGCCTCAATTATTATTAATTAATATGAACCCTGAAACAATAAAAATATTAAAAGGATTATCAAGCGAAAAGCTTTTACAGCTTGTAAAAGAATTAAAGCATAAAGAGGCTAATCAGCTTGATGAAAAAGAAAGCACATATAGAATGCAAGCTAAGCCAATTTTAGCAGTATTAAATGAAAGGCTTAAAGCTGAAGGAAAGGAAGAAATAACATGGAATACAATCTAAATGCAAGAAAAAGGAGAATTAGAAACTATAAAATCAAAAGAGCTATCAAGCTTCATTGGAAAGAAATTGTCTTTGGCTTTTTAGCTGGAACATTTATTACATTGGCTTATTTGGTAGCAAGTACAAGACAATATGCAGAATGCTTACAATATGGAGTTTGCTAATATGAAAAAAATAAATGAATTAAATATAAAAATTAATAAAGCTCTTATTACAAGCATTGAAGTAGAGCTTAAAGATGAAGATGTTAGGTGGACTGTAAAAGGAAAATTAATAACTGATACAGGATTAGCAATTTCTGATTTTTATTTTTCAAATGATAGCTGGATGAGCGATGATAAGAAATTGTCAATTCCGCTAGAAGCAAATATTTTAGGAAGAAAATTATT
>LAHR01010325.1_pt1 | contig 10768 bp, 9 predicted proteins | sample 329641 | NCBI WGS metagenome assembly LAHR01 (sample SAMN03275701, study PRJNA271635) | activated sludge metagenome | isolation source: Sample C-3 Sludge from acetogenic chamber (third chamber) of Anaerobic...
GTGAAATTGGTATACACGCTAGTTTCAGGGACTAGTGAGCGATGAGCTCATGGGGGTTCGAGTCCCCCCTTCAGCACCATTTTTTTGCCCCCGATCCGCCCTGAACCCTTTCTGATTCACCCCCTGCCCGCCACCGCTTTTCTCTTTGGATAAAAAACTCCCTGTCACTCTGGAGAATCTCAGGACATTCTACACAAAAACATTGACGCCAATCGGCATTGGACAAATCCTTGTTCATAGTCTTAAAAACAGAGCGTAATATGGAAGAATACCAAGTTTACCTGGACCAATTGAACATGATGCCCCATCCCGAGGGAGGCTTTTACCGCCGCAACTGGCAATCCCAGCTCACCGGCGACCTGAAGGACCCCACCGGCAAGCTGGTCTTTCCAGACCGTTTGGCCGGATCCTCCATTCTTTACCTGCTGCCCAAGACCATGGTCTGCCGCTGGCACCGGGTGCAATGCGACGAGATGTGGCACCACTATCTGGGCACGCCCCTGAAAATGTATCTGCTCTCCATCAAAGGCCTGGAGACGATCATCCTGGGTGCCGACGTCCCCGCCGGACAGCTTCCCCAGATCGCCATCCCGCGCCAGATCTGGTTCGCGGCCGAGTTGCTGGCCCCTGAAGGTTTCGCGTTCTGCGGCTGCACGCTGTGGCCGGCCTTTTCCTACACCGATTTTGAGATGGCCGAGCCCAGCGCCCTGGCCGATGACTTTCCCGCCCACCGCGAACTGATCCAGCGCATTCAGAACCACCCCCAATAAGGAGCACGATACTTTTGGCAACCAAGATCTTCATTCTGGACACCAACGTCCTCATCCACAACCCCCAGGCCCTATTTTCCTTTGCTGAAAACCATGTCGTGATCCCCATCGTGGTCATCGAAGAGATCGACCAGTTCAAAAAAGGCTTCGACGAAAAGAGCCGCAACGCGCGCCAGATCGCCCGTTATCTGGATTCCCTGCGTTCCCGCGGAAGCCTCCAGGCAGGCGTGATCATGGACAATGGCGGCACCTTGCAGGTTTCGGTGAACAAAGACGTGACCGACACCGCTTCCCAGCTCTTTTTCCTGGATCGCATCGACAACCTGATCATCGGCACCGCGCTTTACTTCCAGCAGAAAAACCCCCAGGCGCTGGTCACCCTCGTTTCCAAAGACGCCAATGTGCGCATCAAAGCCGACAGCGTGGGCATCAACGCCGAAAACTTCGAGACGGACAACATCAAATTTGAAGAGCTCTACACCGGCTGGGAAACCCAAGAGCTGGAGGACGATCAGTTCGACTCCCTCAACGGCAAAAAGTACATCGCCAATACCTTTGAGGACATCTGCCCGAACCAGTTCATCCGCTTCTTCCGCAAATCCTCGCCCGAAAACGTCCGCACCCTGCGCTACAACAAATCCGCGAACGCCCTCTACGCCCTCCAGAGCTACTCCGGCCAGCAGGTTTACGGCATCAAGGCGCGGAATTTCGAACAGGAAATGGCGCTGGACCTGCTTTTGGACGACACCGTCCGCCTCGTGAGCCTCTCCGGGATCGCCGGAACGGGCAAGACCCTGTTGGCGATGGCGGCCGGCCTGCAAAAGGTTGTGGAGGAGCAAAAGTACACCCGCCTGGTGATCTCCCGCCCCATCTCGCCATTGGGACAGGACCTCGGCTACCTCCCCGGCACCAAGAGCGACAAAATAAACCCCTGGATGCAGCCCATCTACGACAACATGGACATCCTGCTGGCGCTGCACGAGGATATCAGGACCGAAAACTTCAAGGGCAAACGCAAGCCCAGCCTGGAGGATTTTTTGGATTACGGCTTTCTGGAGCTGGAACCCCTCACCTACATCCGCGGACGCAGCCTGCCAAACCAGTACATCATCATCGACGAGGCCCAAAACCTCACCCCCCACGAGATGAAAACCATCATCACCCGCGCCGGTGAAAACACCAAGCTCGTCCTCACCGGCGATCCCTACCAGATCGACATCCCCTACCTGGATTCCTCTTCCAACGGCCTTTCCGTGGCCGTGGAGAAACTCAGGCACGAGGACATCGTCGGCCACATCACCCTGGAAAAGGGCGAGCGCTCCCAACTGGCCGACCTGGCCGCAAAATTCTTCTGAGGAGCCTCAGATGGCCGTTAAAGCTATCCGCGAACGCAGCTGGGTGGAGATCGACCTGGACGCCTTCCGGGCCAATCTGAGGGCCCTGAGGGACCTTCTGGACAAGGATCAGGGCTTCATCCAGATCGTCAAGGCCGACGCCTACGGCCACGGCGCTCACGAGATCGCCAGGATCGCCCTCTCCGAGGGGGCTTTGGCGCTGGGCGTGGCCAATCCCGAAGAGGGCAAACTGCTGAGGATACAGGGGGTCAAGCCCCCCGTTCTGATCCTCTCACCCTCGCTTCCCATCGAGATCCCCGGCATTCTGGAGTATGACCTCTGGCCCACTCTGAGCGATCCGGCTTTTGCCCTTCAGCTCAACCAGGCCTGCGCTGAGCGGGGTATCAAGGGCAGGGTGAGCCTCAAACTGGACAGTGGGATGCACCGCGGCGGAGCGCTGGCCGAAGATTTTGGCAGGCTCTGGAAAGCGGTGGCCAAACTGCCCCACCTCCAAATCCAGAGCGTCTTTTCCCATTTTGCCGCCAGCGAGAGCGACATTGAGTTCAGCCGCGCCCAGGAGCGGGAATTCCTCTCCATCCTGTCCCAGCACAAGGTCGAGGCCCCCTGGATCCATCTGTCCAACAGCTCCGGCGTGGTGAACGGCCTCGCGAAGAGCGTTCCCGTCTGCCGTCTGGGCATCCTCAGCTACGGCATATACACCCATCCCTCGCAGCTCAAAAAAATCACCCTGAAGCCGGTGATGACCTTCAAATCCACCGTCTCCCAGCTCAAGGAGGTCCCCGCCGGCGCCACCGTGGGCTACAACCGCTCCTGGCAGGCCTCCCGGCCCACCCGGATCGCTGTGATCCCGGTGGGCTATGCCGACGGCTACGACTTTTTGCTCTCCAACCGCGGGACCATCGCCCTCAAAGGCGCGCTCTGTCCCGTAATTGGCCGGGTTTCCATGGACCTGATCTGCGTGGACGCCACCGACGCCAAAGACGTCCGGCTCGGCGACGAAGTGGTGCTGCTGGGTAATTCCGCGCCTGAACTGCGGGCGGAAAACCTCGCCGCGAGCTACGGTGGATCGGCCTATGAACTGCTTTGCCAGGTGGGACGCCGCGCGAAGCGCTATTACTATGAAGGCCGCCGCCTGGTGACCTCCTCGCCCCTCTCCCGGCGCGAGTTCGTCTCCTCCGACTATCCGGATTCCAAGCTCAGCCAGATCATCCAGGCCGCCATCTCCCAGCGCGTGAACAGCGAGGAAATGGGCGAGCTGATCTCGAGGGAGATCCTCCGCGTGTTCTTTTACAACCGCGACCGCGAGATCCTTTACCGGCGGGACTTCCGCCACCACATCAGCTTCACGGGTTCCGCCGGTCCCCGCTATTGGCGCGCAAAAACCACCCTCAGCTTCAGCAAAACACTTCAGAACGGCTGGTTCACAGTGGCCTGCGCCACTTCCGAGGCGGCCCTCAAAGCCTATTTCAAGCGCCGCGACGTGGAATACCGCTGGCTGATGGACGCCAATTTCGAGCTCAGCCCCCAGGCTTTTTCCCTCTCCTCGGTGCGCATCAACGGCCTCGAACTGGACACCAAGATCCAGTTCAAACACGATTGCATGGAGATCCGCTGCTCCCATCCCGAGCTCAAAAACCTGGTGGGCTCCGAGGTCCGCTACGAGATCGACACCCTCACCCTCTATCCCCGTTCCTCCCATCAACTCAGCGTTTTCATCACCGAGCTCACCCACGGCGTGAAGATCAGCTTCACCCATCCCCCGGAGTTGGACCAGATCGAGTGCGTGCCTGTCTTCGCCGGCCAGAACAAGTATCCCCGAGTCTCCACGTCCAAACGCAGCATCACCGTCTCCACCAAAGCCGAAGAGTGGGTCTTCCCCCAAAGCGGAGTCGTTTTCGCCTATTAGGCCAGCCTGGATTCCAGCGGGTAGATCCCATATTTTCCAAAAAGTAATATGAATAAATAAATAACTTGACACATTCCGGCGATATTCGTATGTCGACATCAAGGAATCGCCTATGAAAACACTGGTCAAGATCGCTTTGTTTGCTTTTCTCGTATTGCTGGCGGCCTGCACAGAGATTCGTGTGAATTCCTATGCCGACCTCAGCATCCAGGAAACGGCCGTCCCCCTCTGGCCTGAGCGGCTGGAGGTTTCCTCCCATATTGGAAGCTGCGCCGATCTGTTGAGGCTTTCGGGTTATCTCCAGAACGAGCAGGAAGTCTATAGACTGGACGTGTTTGCCAAAGCCGGTCTGGGCCTTCTGCCCTGGCTGGATGTCTGTGTGAAACAGAATTATGGGGACTCATACGGGGCCTGGGCTGGCGTGAAAGCCCTGCTGTTCCACAAAGACAAATTCTATCTCGCGCTGAAACCCTCCTACAGCTATATCAGCGACAACCACCGGGGTGACTACCAAGTGAAAGCCGAAGGCGCGGAAGCCCACCTGCTCGGCTCATATCTGCTGGGAAAGAGCGCTGTGCTGACCCTGGCGGGCCGGGGCAGCTGGCACCACCTTAGCTTTGAAGGACACCAAGGTGATTTCTGGCAGTGGGGCATGGGCGCGAATATCAAAAAGGAAATTGGGATCTTTTACTACATGCCGGAGCTCGGTTTGGGATTCATGAGGCCGCCGGACAAGGAGTGGTCGCCCCTCCCCTTTGTCGGCATCGGCCTGGGGGTGAAGCTTTGAGGCCGCCAATTTTTGGCCCTGAGGTGGCAACCATGTTCAGGAAAGTGGTCACAGCGCTGTTGTCGCTGCTGCTCCTGGCGGGCTGCGCGGTGGTGGACGTTTCCATGACCGAAACGGCCCTGCCCCCCAGCCAGGAAGGGAACGAGTATTCGCCTTATTTCTGTTTTGGCGGCCTCCTCACGCGGGAATTTTTGAGTGAGATGAACGACTCCAAGCACGCGAAGAGCGGCGAATATATGGCCCTTCCGCTGTACCTTGCGTCAACCTCCCGGGTGGGCATCCTGGTCACAAGTCCCGTCTCCGCGCGAAGCGAGGTCACAGCCAAGGCCTATATGTCCCCCGTGCTCAATCTGGGCGCCAAACTGGGATACAAACAGGTGCTCTGGCAGGGGTCCGCGCCGGCCCCGTCGGGTGAATCACCGGTTCGTTCCTGCCTTGCCCTTCAGCCCGCGCTGAATGTGATGGTGCCTCTCGAGATGGATGATGAAGAGCTGGAAACCGGGGGGCGTCAACTGCTGGCAGGAGCGGAGTGTTTGCTGATGTATTCCCGCTACCGGAACGTGGAGAGCATCACCACCTACGGCCTGCGTCTCGGCTGGCAAAAGGAATGGGGGTACAAGTCCGGAGACCTCACCCTGAGGGAGGACATCCCCTGCCTCAGCCTGGCCGCCAACCGGAGTTTCCCCTCCAGGAATGGCATGGCACTGATCCCGGGAATTGGGGTGACCGTGCAGCCCGATGAAGCAGGCCTGCCCGTCCTGCTCCCCTTTTTCAATCTGGGCTTGACATTCCCTCAGTAGGCCAAGCCTCTTTTATCGCACCCTGGTTGGAGTTCAAGCCGGCGAAACAAGTTTCAAGCCTTCCGCCATTGCCTGGCCGGCTTCTGGGCGCTTTGAACTCCAAGCTGGGTGGATAAAGCTCAGCCCGGACCCTCCATCTGGCGTCGCACCTGTTCGGCCTGGTGGCGTTCATCCCGGCAGGTTTGGATGGCGCGGGAGTAGCGGCTGTTTTTGGGAGCGAGTTCGAGGGCGCGGACGAAGTTTTCGATGGCGTTGTCGTATGCGCCGGAGTACATTTGGATGAGGCCGAGGTCGTAGAAGGCTTTGGCGGTTGATTTGGGCGGAATCCCCTGTTTGAGGGCGGCCGCGGCGAGGATGTCCATGGCGCGTTCGAATTCGCCGACCACCACCATCTGGTGGGCGGTTTTGAGCTCCGGGAGGAATTTGTTGTCCAGCTCAAAGGTGGCGGAGACGTTCACGTAGTAAGGCGCCACGGCGCGGATGAACTGGCGTGAGAGCTCGTCCACGCAAACGTTGTAGAGAAAGGTGTTGTCGATCCGGGGCGGCTGCTGGTCCTCGGCGCTTTTGGCATCCGTATGGCTGGTCTCGAAGCGCTTGTTGGCGATCACGGCCGAGGTCTGGACGTCCAGGATCTGGATGTTCACGCCCAGATGGTGGGTGCCGGTGCGGGTGTGTTTGAGCACCTCATATTCCTGGCCAGTTTTATCTTTTTTGGTCACCGTTTCGCTGCTGATCTCCTCCTTGTATTCGTCGCGGGTCACCCTTCCCACCACCAACGCGGCGGCCCCGATGAAGCTGCCCAGCCGCTGAGCGCTGTCTTCATCCACGAAGCCGCTCCAGGAGAGCTGGTGTTCCTGGAGGATGGCCTGGAGGTAGGCGCGGTCCAACACGGTCTCAAAATACTCGCTTTCGATCAGGCGGGCGGTGAAGGCGTCGCGGATGTCCTGGGCGCGGAACCACTGATGGGGAGGGCCCCAGATGTCGCCCACGGCGATGGTCGTGTAGGCGTGGAGGTTCACCTCCGCCGGCCGGAGGATGGCCATGTTCACGCTCTGGGTGGCGCAGCCGGCCAAAACCAGCGCCAGCGCCCCCAGGATCAGCTTTGTTTTCATCTTCTTCTTCCTTCTTGCGTTCTGCGGCCTACGGTTCACAATTTATCCGGCCCCGCCCAGCCTGTCCACAAAAATATTACCCCCCGCGCAGGGAAAGCCTGTGAAAAAGCTCGCCGCAGCCGCCCCGGATGCAGTTCTTAGCCACTTCCTGCCTGCTTCCGCCCCCACTTCCCCGCCAGGCAGGAACTGAGGCGGACCAGTGGCGAAGGGACAGCGCCCGGGCCAGGTGATCTCCCGGTCAGAACCCCCTGAGCCCCAGCTGATCCGCCACTGCCCTGCCTCCCGTTAACCACCCGTTTAACCATGGGGAGGCTGACGGGAGGCCGATGAGAGGCGAACAGGGGAAGGATTTGGGCGAAAAAGGGTGACGGGGGTGAAAGGGTGGAAGGGTGGAAGGGTGAAAGGGTGTAACATAGCTGGAGTCCAGCGAAAAACGAGCTTGGACTACAGCAGGGCCCCGGCATTTTTCCCCTACGGATTCAACGGATTTAACTGATGATACGGATTACAAGGATTCAACTTTACAACGCCCCGCCCCGAACCCGTCATTCCGGAACGCAGTGACGGAATCCAGACAAGGCGGGAATAGCCGAATCCGCTGGAGTCCAGCGAGTGCGGCGAGCATGGACTACAGCAGGGCCGGTATAGCCATTATCATACGGATTAACGGATTGAACGGATTAACTGATTTATTATTCCACCACCCCGCCCCGGAATCCAGACAAGGCGGGAATAGCCAATGTGACACGGAAGCGGTGACGATGCAGGCTGCGCCTGGATCGGCACCTTACCAGGGCATTACCCGGACGGGCTGGATTCCGGGGCCCCTTCCCCGGAATGACAGAGTGGCGGAGCCTTCAGCTGATAATGTCCGGGGTGGCGACATCTGGTCGCCACAGCGGCCGGAGGACGCTTCCCAGGCAGCTGCGCTGACTCTGTCGAACGGGAATTCGACAGCCCACCCCGCCCCCGTACAGGCGGTCGCCGTACCGCCTCTTTTCCCAATCACACGGCGCTTCGGCGAGCGCCGGTACTTACCGAAAAAGTTCCACCCTATCCCACGACAGCCCCCCTCAGGCCGAGTTAATCAATTAATCAATTAATCAATTCCTTTCTTCACCGCCTTTATGCATTCACGTCCAGGACCAGGACGAGGGGAGATATAAGATACTGATATATATACTATATAGATATAATATATACTAATTTAGTAGGTATTAGTAGTTATATAGGTATATATATGGTATATATGTTCTTACGTCCAGGTATTGTCACTTTCCCCCGTCCGATCGGTCCGCCGGGGGCCGTGGAAAGGAATTGATTAATTGATTAATTGATAAACCATGAAAATCAGGGGCCGTATAAGGGAATTGATTAATTGATAGAATTGATAATATGGAAAGAGGGGTCGCTTCCGCGGCCCCTCCCAGATGGTCAGCTAATCAACTAATGTCAATGTCGGTAAGGACAGGATTAAGACCGTACCTCAAACTCACCCGGTTCCGGTACCCGATCTCATCCTCATGGCAGATGATCGCCTGCCTTTCGATTAGGCTTTCCACGCATTTGCGGAAGTCCCGGGAGGGCATCCTCGATTTGCAGAGCAGGCGGGAGTGTCCCAGTTCCTGTCCGGGCGCTTTTTGGAGGATCTTCAGCAGGTGGCGTTCCTCATCCAGTTTGCTGCCTTCGGTGAGTTGCTTCAAAAACGGCCGGGTATTGCGGTAGTAGTAGTCGCAGAGGTACCAGGCCTGTTCGGCGGTGGGGCGGTCCACCTGGTTGTTGGTGAACCAGGAGGCGGAGGGCTGGGGGCCGGGCGGGTGAAACCGGACTTTGTCATTGACAAATCCGGGCGGGAAAAAAAGTTGAGAACAAAGTCAAAAACACACTGGAGAAATGATGAGCGACCAGTTGCAAGACCTTTTACAGCGCGTTTATGAAGAGGGCGTGAACAAGGCGAAGGCTGAGGCGGAGGAGATCCTGGGCAAAGCCAAAACCGAGGCGGCCGCGATCCTTGAACAAGCCAAAGCCGAGGCGGAGAAGACCGTGGCCGCAGCCCAAAAAGCGGCGGAAGACATCGCCAAGAACACCGATTCGGACCTGAAGATGGCCGCGCAAAGCACCCTGAGCGCGGTGAAACAAAAGCTCACGGACGTGCTGCTGAGCGAGGCATTCGACTCCAAACTAAAAGACGCCACTGGCGACCCCGCGTTCATGCAGAAACTGATCTTGGAACTGGTTTCCACCTTCAAGGACAGCGGCGGCCTCGTGAGCCTGAGCGAAAGCCTGGCGGGCAAGCTGGAAGAGAGTTTCCTGGCCAGCCTGAGCGAGAGCGCGGGCAAAGGCCTGAAGGTGGAGTTTTCACCCCAGATGAAGAACGGCTTCGCCATCTCCCCCGCGGGCGGCGGCTATAAACTCAGCTTCACCGACGAGGACTTCGCGAACCTCTTCAAAGCATACCTAAGGCCCCGCAGCAACAAGATCCTCTTCAGCTCCTAAGGCCGCATGCGCACCCAGTATTACTACTTTGTGACAGGCCTGCCGGCGCTGTCCATTGACGATACCAAAAGCCAGATCAGCACAGCGCAGTTCCTCAAAGAGGCCAAAAACCACCTCACGGCCGGGGATTTTCGACTGCTGCTGCTGCTGTGTTTGCCGGAAGACGCCGACGACCTGGCCCGGATCATGTATGGCAAGGAAGACGAGGGCCGGCCGGTGGGAGATTGTTCGAAGCTGTTTTGGAAAAGCTACGCGGAACAGGCGAAAGCCCGGGCCGCGGGCTCCAGCGAGCCTCTGGGCAAAGATTACCGCCCCTATCCGGAGTTCTGGCACGACACCGTTTGGGCAGCCTATTCCGCCGAGGAACTGCCTCCGTATTTGGATACCAGGCACCGGCTGCTGGCAGGTTCCTACGAATATTGCGCCAGCCTGGGTAACAAATTCCTGAGCCAGTGGTATGAATTCAACCGCGACCTGCAAAACATCCTCACCGCCATCAACGGGCGCGAACACCAGGTGGAATATGCCCGCTGGCTGGTGGGGAAAGGCGAATTGGCGGCCAAGCTGGCCAAAAGCAACGCGGCGGATTTCGGCCTGGGCAAGGGACACGAGCTGTTCGAAAGCGTTTCCCGCATCTGGGAGCAAAACAACATCCTCTACCGCGAACGCGGCTACGACATCCTGCGCTGGAAATGGATCGAAAACCACAATTTCTTCAACTATTTCAACATCGACCGCCTGCTGGGATATTACGCCCAGCTGCGCATCGTGGAACGCTGGCTGAACCTGGATCCCGGCTATGGCAAGTCAATGTTTCAGGATACCATGGACGCGCTGGCCGGGAGCTTTGTGTTTCCGGACATCTTTAAAGTGAAATCGATAAAATCATAGAAGGTTAAACGTATGACCAAAGGCACCGTTAAAGGAATCATCAGCAACCTGGTCCAGGTGGCGGTGGATGGGCCGGTTTCGCAAAACGAGATCTGCTACATCGACCTGAAAGGCACGAAGCTGATGGCCGAAGTGATCAAGGTGAGCGGCGACACGGCCTACACCCAGGTGTTTGAAAGCACCCGCGGGCTGAGGCCGGGCTACGCGGTGGAATTCACCGACCGCATGCTGGAAGTGAAGCTGGGGCCGGGTATGCTGTCCAAAAACTACGACGGCCTCCAGGACGACCTGAACAAGATGGAAGGGATGTTCCTCACGCGGGGCGAATACACCGATCCCCTGGATGAGGACAGCGAGTGGGACTTCGAGCCGATCGCCAAAGCGGGCGACGAAGTGGTTCCCGGCGACTGGCTGGGCTCGGTTCAGGAAAACTGGATCAACCACAAGATCATGGTTCCCTTCAAGCTGGAAGGCAAGTTCCGGGTGACCAGCGTGGCCGCCAAAGGCCGCTACAAGCTTACGGACACCATCGCCACCATCACCGACTCCGAGGGGCGTAGCCAAGACCTGAACATGATCCAGTATTGGCCGGTAAAACTGCCCATCCGCGCCTACCAGGCGAAGCCGCGGCCCTTCAAGATGATGGAAACG
>LAHR01001116.1_pt1 | contig 10747 bp, 8 predicted proteins | sample 329641 | NCBI WGS metagenome assembly LAHR01 (sample SAMN03275701, study PRJNA271635) | activated sludge metagenome | isolation source: Sample C-3 Sludge from acetogenic chamber (third chamber) of Anaerobic...
TGGAAGACCTCGTTGCCAACGGTAAGGTCACCCGCGCTTACATTGGCATCTCGCCCCAGGAGATCACCGCCGACCTGATGGACGCATTCAAGCTCTCAGAAGTTTCCGGCGTGTTGGTGGCCAAGGTGGAGGTTGATTCCCCGGCGCACAAGGCGGGACTTTCAGTGGGTGATGTGATCGTTGAATTCAACGGCGAAAAGGTGCCCAACGTTTCCAAATTCCGCATTGCCGTGGCCACATCCAAGGTTGGTACAAGGGTCCCCGTGAAGATCATCCGCGATGATGAGACCAAAGTGCTCTACATAGAATTGGACAGCTTCCCCGAGGACAAGGTTGCCGGCAGCGAGGAAAAGTTGACCCCGGACAGCGGAGCCGGCATCAGTGTGGAAGCCAGGGATAGCGCTTACGCCCAGCGCAACAACATCAAAGCCGGCAAAGGGGTGATCGTGAGCGCGATCGAATCCAATTCCCCAGCTTCCAGAGCCGGCATCCAGGTGGGTTTTGTGATCCTCAAGGTTGAAAACACCGCTGTGGACAGCCCCGAAGAATATAAGACAGCCATGGACGCGGCGCTGGACAGCATGAAGAAGGAGAATCGCAACACCATCCTCCTCTACGTGCAAGACCGCAACAAGACAGAGCAGTTCGTGGTGCTCAGATTCGCCTCGTAAGGACCTTTAAAGCAATCATCATACCCCGTCGTTTGGCGGGGTTTCTGGCTCTTTGTCAAATCGACGGAGTAAGGCCCGTGAGGGCTACAGAACGATAGCGAGGGCGCGTAAGCTCCTCGATCGACGAAAGATGAATCAGTTCATATCCCCCCCAAACCCCAAGCCCTGGCTCACAGAATAGCGAGCTTAGGCTTGGGGTTTGGGGGTATTAAAATGTGTGACTACCTCTCCAGACGAGGAGCTCCGATCCCATCCCCGAACTCGCTTCGCTCCTCCGCGGGGACCCGGATCGCTACTCTCACTCCACACTCTCGCTGACGTTCGTTCGCCCCACTGGCTGCCTACTGGTTGAGCAACTTCACCCACTTGATTTGAAAGAGAGTCGTTTTTTACCCTTGTTTCCATAGATCGCTGATTTTCCGCTGTTCCTTCCCATAATTGAATCTTCAGCCAAAGGCAGTCCCACGTCCAGGATATGGCCGGGCTTGGGCATAAGCCGGACATAGGTATTCCATCAATGAGGCTGTTACAATCAAGTTTGAGATGTGTGGAGATGAGACAGGGGCTTTGTCAGCAATTCGGGTTGGAGGTATTTAGGAATGAAAAAACCCATCCACCCGCTCGGGGTGAATGGGGTTAAGTGAGCATGTTGTTTGTGGAATTTATTCGGTGGTGTACTCAACCCAATAGGTTTCGTAGTCCCAGTCCCAGCCGGCATACACCCAGTGGATGTCGTCAAGGTTCCAAAAATAGTATTCCATATTGTCGTCCCATTCGGCATAGTCGCCGTGACGCTCGACCAGGGCATCCATGACCAGGTCCTCAATATCTTCGTCTTCCTGGGGCAGATAGATGATGTTCCAGCCCACCAACACGGAACCGTCCTCGGTGAAGCTCAGTTCCATCTTCTCCACGTAATAGTTGTCGATGGACACAAGCTCCAGCCAGTCTTCAGTCTGGTTGGCAACTGTGAATCCTTCCTCCCCGAGATTATCGATGGCAGCCTGGATGGACATGCCATAGCTTATATCAAACAGCCCTGTCTGGGCGCCAAGGGCGATCGCGAGGGTCAGCAACAGAATTGTTAAAAGAGTCTTGTTCATGATCTAACTCCTGTACATTTTTGCTATAAGATAAGGTTTAGGATATGGCTGCCAAGTCTAAATTTGCAGCTATGGTCGCTGGAGGCGAAACAGAGATGCGGCACAACATTCTTGCGCACGGTTAGAGGTGTGGTACTCCACGGGAACAAAGCCAGGATGCCTACTCGGTTTTGTAGCTCACCCAATACTGTTTCCAGTTCATTACCCATTCGGCATACACCCTGTGCCCTGCGCTGAGGTCCCAGAAATATCTGCCCGTTTCCCCGTCCCAATAGTAATCTTCCCCATGGCGTGCGATCAAGGCTGAAAGCACCAGAGTCTCGATGTCCTCAAGATCCTGATCGAGGTACATGATGGTCCACTCATGCAAAAGGTCGCCCTTGAACCTAAGCAACAGAGTATCCACATACTTGTTGTCCGCTGGCACGAAATAAATGTTGGTGCTGTCTTCGAAGACGGCGGTGAATCCTATGTCGCTCAGATGATCCAGGGTTTCGGCTTTGGTGATGCCGTAACTTAGATCTAACAAGCCGGACTGGCCGCTCAATGTGATTGCGAAGACCAGTAACAGCACGCTTAGAAGTGTCTTGTTCATATCCTAACTCCTATCGTATGTCATGGTATCTTGATACTTGTTTTCCTGTCAATCCATAATTTTCACAAAAATGTAGGGTTTATGAGTGTGAATTCAGCTCGATCAATTGCCCGAGGACAGCCACGGCGATCTCATAGGGAGTTTGCGATCCGATCGGCAGACCCACTGGCGCGGTAACCCGGTCCAGTTGTGCATGGCTGTGGCCTTTTTTCAACAGAGCGGCGAAAGTGGCCTCAACTTTTTTTTGGCTGCCGATCATGCCCAGATAGCTGAAGGGCTGGTTCAGGCAGAGTTCCAGCACATGTTGGTCGTGCAGGTGGCCGTGGGTCATGATCACGATCAGGGCTGAGGGTGAAAAGCTGACCACGCCCTCCAGATTGCTGAAATCGCTGAATCGTTTGTCGGAGAAGATCTCCGGCGGGATGCGGTCAAGGATCTCGGGGCGGTTGTCTATGAGTCGGGTTAGAAAGCCGCACAACCCCGCCAGATGTGCCAGGGCGCGTCCGCAGTGTCCGGCGCCTATTATCTGAAGCAGTTTCGAGGAACCCAGGGGCTCGATGAACAGCTGCACCCTTCCTCCGCAGATCATATGCGTGGGCAGGTCATCACTGGGCAGGGCTGTATCGCCCTCCGCGGATAGATTGTAGGTTCTCAGGACAGGCTTCTCAGGTTGGGCCGATCGCACCCAGTCGATCACGTTGTGCTCGAGTTCGCCGCCACCGAGATTACCCAATTCATATCCCTGATCTGGTATCAGCATCTTCATCCCCGGCTTGGCTGGGGTGGAGCCCTCCACCCAGACGACCGTGACCTGCCAGGCAGCCCGGTGGGTGGCTACAAGTTCATTCAGAAATTCATAATAACCTTGTCGTTCCATGTGTTTTCCTTCAAACTGGCCTGCCGAACACTATCTGATAGGCGCAGACAGCGCAGGCCACAGGCACGTTAAGCGAGTTTTTCCAGCCTTGGACAGGAAGGGTGACGATTGCGTCGCAAAGCTGGAGCACACTGTCCGCGATGCCCAGGCTCTCATTCCCCAACACCAACGCCAGGGGTGGCTGGAAGTTGCAGGTGTATACCGATTCCGCCTCGGGCGCGGTTTCCAGGGCATAAACCCGGTGGCCGGAGGCTTTGGCTGCTTCCACCGCCTTTTCAGCTGCATCGAAATGCCTCCAGGCAACTCGTTCGTGAGTGCCTCTGGCGGTTTTTACCAGAGCTGGATTGTGGGGCGTGGAGCAGACTCCGCAAAGCCAGACCGCGTTGATGCCGAGGCATTCAGCGCTGCGGAAGATGGAGCCGACGTTGAAGGCTGAGCGCAGATTGTCCAGGATCAGGATCACCTGTGCCGCCCTGGCCAGCGATTCCGGGTTGGCGAAACGTGGCCCGTCCTCTTGGCGCAGATGCAGATGGGTGTCCTTGAAAGACTTTCCCAGCGCGGCTTTGAAGCGAGCAATGGCCTGTTCCATCGTGTGGATGGACGTTTGCCCGGCAAGATCCTCCGCCAGCCTGAGGGCGTGATCGGGCACGGGAGCGCTCATCCAGGAAACGCAGGCGATGATCTGACCTCGCAATCCGCTGGTTTCCCGCCCTGTGGCCAGAGCTTCATCCAGACTCGAGAGCAGTTTGTCCAGCGCCTTCGTCTGTGCCTCAGGTGTGAGGCTCTGAAACTTCTTTTGGCTGAATGCGCCCCGGGTCTTCATTTTTGCAGCAGTTCGATCAGCTTGGCCGCTGTGAGCAAATTTTCGGCGATGAAATCCGGCTGATAAAGCCAGTTCTCAGTTCCTGCAAGCATTTCAGCCGCGCCCTCGCCACTCAGAAGCAGGATGCTGGTGAGGCCGGCCTTTTTGCCGAAGGTGATATCGGTTGACCGGTCTCCGATCATCCAAGAACGCCCGGGATCGATCCTGTGTTCCCTCCTAGCCTTGTGAAACATGCCCAGTCCCGGTTTGCGGTCCTCGTGCTCCACATTGTAGGGGGCGACTGTCCCGCTGGCGAAATAGGGCGAGAAATACAACCCGTCCAGCTTCACCTTCTGCGCCGCCAGCAGCTTGCGCAGTTGGGCGTGGACCCGGTTCAAGGCGGGAATGTCGAAGTATCCCCGGGCGATGCCGGATTGGTTGGTCACCAGGATGAGCAGGTATCCCAGTGAACTAATCAGTCTGAGGGCTTCGACAGTCCAGGGATAGAGTTCATAGGTGGTGGGGTCATCCAGATAGCCGAATTTATCCGGGCTGATGCAGCCGTCGCGATCCAGGAAAACTGCCCGGTTATAATGTTTTGCTGTCACTGGTCTGGAACCTCAGGGCATCAGGCAGGGCGATGTTGAAGAGCGCCACCTTGTATTCCCAATATTCGTTGCGGCGGGTGTAGCTGATGTCAAGCTTCCAGCAATGCAGGTCGCGGGTGACGCGCACAGTCTGGGAAAGCAATTCGCCAGTTTCCAGGTTGAAATAGTTGCCGTAGGACACATTCCAGTTTTTGGTGATTTTGAACGATGTGTCCAGGCGCAGGTTTTGGGAGCCTGGATCGAAGAGGTCACCGGCGGCGCTAAGGTCGTGGGAGACGGAGATCCGCCAGGTGCTGCTGGAAGCCTGTTCGGAAGCGCTCGCGGCCAGCAACTGGAGGCTGTCCGCCGGCTGGTAGGGTTCAAAAATGCGGTTCTTATCCTTGGCGAAAAAATCCTGATAGGGCGCCGAGCCAGTGAGGGTGAGGCTTTGAGAAAAATACTGGCTCGAGATCTTCCAATCGTCCCAGCTAACCTCGTAAGGGCTGTGCGTGAGGCTGTATTGGGCTGAGTAGGCCAGAGAAAGTCCCTCCAATCTCAGTTGGGAGCGTGGCAGGCGGAAACTGCCCAGATTGAAGCTGCCGGGACGAAAGGAGGCCGTGTGGGAGATGCTCTGAAACGGCTTGGCCTGTGGGTTGAGCAGATTCGCCGAGCTGCGGCTGGAAAGGCTCAAAACGTCGTTTATCTTGCGGTCATCCTTGCCGAATTTGATCTGCCATTTCTGGTCCAGCGAGAGATTGAGGTTGGCAGCCCGCTGGGAATTGATCAGGCCGATCCCGCCGAAATTGTAGAACCGTGTATTGGCCGTGAAATCTGGATTGAAGCTGATCCCCGCGCTGGGGGTGAGGATGTGGCGCAGGGATTTGAGCCAGCCCTGCTTGAAGTTGCGCACCCCGTAGATGTTGAAATTGGCGTTGGTATAGGCATTGAAGTCATTTCCACGGACCAGTTTGACGTCATTCTTGTCTCGATCGAACCAGGCTTCGTTGTATCTGGCCCCGTGCTGGAAGCCCAGCCAACCAAAGGCTTTCCAGTTGTAGGCCAGGCCAAGCTGCTGCTTGATCCCGAAATTGTGTTGAGCGGCCAGGCTGGAATCGGCGGTTTCGTGGCGGTTGTTCCAGATATAATCCATTAAATACCTGTCGCTGGAATAGAGGCTGCCGGTGTGGTCCAGGCGCAGGTTGTAGCTGTAGTTTAGGTTGCTCCACCAGGCATCGGGACTGCGCTGGGGCTGGTAAAAAAGCTCATAGACCGGCCGGGTGGGCAGGGCAAAGGAGGCCGAGGGTAGGGAAACGGTGGCTTTGGCGTTGATCAGGTCTTCGGTATAGGAAGCGCCAACGTTCAGGTATGAGCCCAGCAGCGGCCGCCGGTAGGAAAGTGAAGAGGTTACTGTCTGGGCAAGGCTTTCGTCGATGTCAGAGCTTCCTTCCCAGATGCGCTTGTTGCTCACGAAATCCATGTTCAGGTCGAAGGTGGCCCGGTTGCCCAATTCCTGATGATGAGTGGCGCGCAGCGACCAGTCATTTATGGATTGGGCAAAGCCAACCTTGCGCTGGAAAGCCGCGTTGAGGCTGCCGTTGAGCAGATAACGTTGCAGATAGTCCAGCTTCAGCTGGGCTTTCCAGCCCGTGCGCTCGTAGATGTCCATGCTCAGAATCAGGTCCGCGTAGTCTTTGTAAGGGTAATACCAGGCGATGTCACGCAGGAATTTGCCGTCGATGGCGTTATAACCCTGCTGGGGGATCAGGAATCCCGGCTTGCGCCCGCTTTGGAGCGGCACCACGATGAAGGGGAAAAAGAACACCGGCAGATGGTTCACATAGGCGATCACGGGTTTGCCCACGATCTTGTCGCCGCGGTAGATGCGGAGTTTTTTGGCCGTGAACCAGAAGTCCGGCTCGGCGCTTTCGCAGGTGGTGAAGCTGCCGTCGTCCACGTCATAAGCTTCGTCGCTGATCTTGCGGATCTCCTCGCCGCTGTAGAAGCTCTTTTCCATCCGGCTGATCCCTCCGGACATCGAGCCAGTCTGGTTTTCGATGTCGTAGGAAACGCCGTCGCCCAGGATGATCTGGTCGCCGTCCCGCATCACCGTGTTGCCCTTGCTGAAGGCGCGGTTTTTTTTCATGTCCACCATCAGCGAATCGCTGCTGATCTCGAAGTTCTGATAGCGGATGCTGGTGTTGCCGTAGAGGCGGATCTGCTCCAGAGCATTGTTGTAAGCCAGGCTGTCCGCCGTGTAGAAGAGTGAATCCTCCTGGACTTGCTGGATGTTCATGGTATCTGCGGGAGCGGTTGCGTCTATGCCCTCATCACCCGCCTGAGCCAGAAGGACCATCTGGCCGAAAGCCAGGAGCAGGGTTATGAACAGGGCTGTCTTTCTCATGATCTGGCTTCTGCCTCAAACCAGTCCGTCAAAGATGTCCAAAGCTTCGCGTTCCCTGGGCAGGCCAGGATTTTCCAGATCGTAGCCCACACTGAGGACAAAGACGTCATCCACATTAGTGGCCAGCAGCGGGGCGGGAAGAAGATGGTGGACTGCTTTGAGGGCGGTGTGACTGTCAAAATTCTTTATGGCGGCTGCCAGGTCTATCCCAGCGGCGTTTAACTGGCTGAGGGTGTTGCTGTCGGCCCAGGCTCCGCCATTGCCCAAAATGTTATCGCAGCCGTCGGTGGCCAGGCAGAACAGGGCGGTGTTTTCCCTGCGGGCCAGATATCGTGCCAGCAGCAGCGCCAGATGGCTGCAGCGTCCTCCCAGACCATTTCCGCCCACCTTGAGCGGCGTCTCTCCGCCGAAGATCTTGATGAATGGTGGATGCAGGCGAAACCGCGGGCTGTAGGCCTGGCGCAGCGTATCCCTGATCTGCTCCGCCAGCTTGGGCAGGGCACAGCTTTGGAAAGTTTGCTCCACCAACACGTGGAATCCCTGATCGCGCAGATCATCCGCCAACAGGGCAAGGAAACTCTGATTGTCTGCCACCACGCGGTATTCGATGTGTTTCGTGCCCAGCTTGAAACTCCAGCCAAAACCGGTCTGCTCGCCAGGCTCCACCGGCGTGAAAGGTCCCGATCCCAGCACCCAGGGATCGTTGCCCTCCACGTCCGAAACGGCAAAGATGCTGATCTTGCGGGCTTTGGTGAGCTCCAGCGCCCTGCCACCTTTCACCAGCGAGAGTTCTGCCCGTTCGCGGTTGATGGCTGCGATGTCCCTGCCGCTCTTCAGCAGCCGGTTGTGTTCGGTTGCCAGGTCTGCCAGGTCGCTGTCTTCGGGAAGCAGTTCAAACAGCGCGGAGCTGCCTCCTGAAAGCAGGATTACGAGGTCTTCCTTCGCGGGCGATTTTTTCAGCCAGGCGGTGATCAGTTTGCTGGAGGCCAGGCTGTCGGAGTTGGGGAGGGGGTGTCCGCCGGGGAGGATCTCAAAACCTGGGAGAGGACCGTGGCTGAGCCCTGGTTTGGTGAGGATCAGTCCCTCCGCCCTGACACCTCTTTCCGCCAAAATCCTTACGCTCACCGCAGCCATTTTCCAAGCTGCCTTGCCGATGGCCAGAACCCGGACCTGTGGCCCCAGATCCGCCTTCCCGAGCTCCTCTGCAAGCTTTGGATACTGGCAGAAGCGATGCATCACCTCGATGAAACTCTGGTGCACCAAATGATGGAGACTACTCAAGTTCTCTCCCTAAATCATATTTCCAAGCATTTGAAATCCAATAAAGAATTTAGTCAAGTCCATTTTTCACCCAGCTCCTCCAAAGCCCAGTTCCCGCCAAACGAGCCTGCTCCACATCTGCCTTTGAACAATTACCACAATAAAAATGCTTTACAAAAAAGGCGGCATGGAAAACGTGGTCTTTCTGAAATGTCCTTAGGAGATAGTTATGTCAGACAAGGTGCGTGAAACCAGCAGTAAAGCTGCCATGAAAGAAATGCGGGAAGAGTATCTTCGCATGCTCGAAGAATCTTTCCAGACCACAGCGGAATTCAAAAAGGGTGACGTTGTCGAAGCCCCGATCATCAGCATCAGCGATCATCACATGATCCTGAGCCTGGGCGGAAAATTCGACGCCTATGCCGAAATTGGCGAATTTGCCGATGAGAAGGGCGAGCTGCCCTACGCCGTCGGCGACACGGTCAAAGGTTACATCGTTGACAGCAACGACCAGGGATTCGTCATCGGCAAAAGCCTCACCAAGCAATATGTGGACAAAGGTCAGCTGCTCGACGCCTTCGAGCGCAAGATCCCGGTCGCGGGAAAGGTCTATGGCGTCACCAAGGGCGGGTTCAACGTCGATGTGCTCGGCGCCCGCGCTTTTTGCCCCCTCTCCCAGATCGCTCTGCGGGGCGGGGACACCAATGTTGATTACATTGGTAAGACCATGGATTTTATAGTGATCGAATGTTCAGAAAATTGCCGCCGCGTGGTGGTTTCCCACCGTCAGTTGAAGGAAGCCGAGGAGATGGAGAAAAAGGCCGAGGCCCTGCAGAAGCTTCATGTGGGTGATGTTGTCACCGGCACGGTCGAGCGCATGACCAGTTTCGGCGCCTTTGTCGAGCTGGGCGGCATTGAAGGCCTGATGCACGTTTCCGAGATCTCCTGGCAGCACGTCGTGAAGCCTCAGGACGCCCTCAAACAGGGACAGGAAGTGGAAGTGAAGATCTTGGACATCAAGGGCGAGAAGATCTCGCTTTCGATGAAAGCCCTGATGGAAAACCCCTTTGAGCAGCTCGTGAAAGAGATCAAGGAAGGCGAAACGATCAACTGCCGCATCCTCCGGCTGCACAATTTTGGCGCTTTTGCCGAGATCAAGCCCGGCGTAGAAGGCCTCATCCCCGTCTCCGAGATGAGCCGCAACCGCAACGTTTCCCATCCCCGCGAAATGCTCAAGGAAGGTGATTTTGTGGAGGTCCAGGTGCTGAGGATCGATCCCGACACTCAGAAGATCTCCCTCTCCCTGCGTGCCCTCCAGGCCGATCCCTGGGACCAGATCGACGAAGTGGTGCAGATCGAGACTCCCTTCACAGGCAGGGTTGAAAGCGCCACCAACTTTGGCGTGTTCGTGACCGTCGCAGATGGCATCACAGGATTGCTGCCCCGCTCCCGGGTGCGTGACAAGGACAATTTCAAACCCGGCGACGAGGTCGAGCTGATGGTCACCGCCATAGATCGTGACAGCCATCGCCTAACCCTGGACTACACCGACCGTCAGCCCGGTGAGGTGGTGGAACAGCGCCGCCGCTCCGATGACCGCCGTTCCGACGACCGCCGCGACTCCCGCGAGCCCTACGATCCCACCCGTCCCCGACGGGGCGGCCGATCCCGTTCCGACGAGGAATGGCGACGCTATGCCAACCAAAAGCCCAATCCCACGGACGACAATCCTTTCAAAGACCTATAAACAATAGATGCAGCCGAAAGACAATCAGTTCATCCAGCTTCGCAAACAGAAGCTGGGACGACTTAGTGACGCCGGCATAGATCCTTATCCCGTCAAATCCGAACGCTCCCACCTCATTTCCGAGGTGCTTCAGGGGCGGGATGAGTGGATCGCCTCGGAGCGCGAAGTTTCGCTTGTGGGGCGTCTGGTGGCCATGCGCCGCCAGGGCAAGCTGGGCTTTGGCAATCTGGAGGATGCCAGCGGCCGCGTCCAGGTCTATGTGGCTCAAAACCTGGTTGGCGAAGAGAACTACGAACTCTTCAAACTCTGCGATCCCGGCGATTTCGTGCAGCTGCGCGGCACTCTCTTCTTCACCCAAGCCGGCGAATATTCACTCAAGGCCGCCCAGGTGACCCTGCTGGCTAAAAACATCCGCCCCCTGCCCGCCGTGAAGGAAAAGGTCGAAAACGGCAAAACCATCCGCTACGACGAGTTTTCCGATATTGAGCTCCGCTACCGCAAACGCTATCTGGACCTGCTGCTCAACCCCTCCCACCGCGAGGTTTTCATCCGCCGCGCCAAGATCATTTCATCCATCCGCGCCTTCCTGGATTCCCGCGGCTTCACCGAGGTGGAAACCCCCGTGCTCCAGCCCCTTTACGGCGGCGCCAACGCCCGTCCTTTCATCACTCACCACAACACGCTGGACACCGACCTCTATCTGC
>LAHR01000507.1_pt1 | contig 10609 bp, 13 predicted proteins | sample 329641 | NCBI WGS metagenome assembly LAHR01 (sample SAMN03275701, study PRJNA271635) | activated sludge metagenome | isolation source: Sample C-3 Sludge from acetogenic chamber (third chamber) of Anaerobic...
GCAATTGAACAGGAACCCCGGGGCCAAAGAGATCCATTTGAGGATCGGCTCGCCCCAGGTGAAGTTTTCCTGCTACTTTGGCATCGACACACCCCATCCCGAGGAACTGGCGGCAAACCGCTTTTCCCTGGAAAACCTGCGCCTGCGGATCGGAGTGGACAGCCTGAAACACCTTTCCAGGCAAAGCCTGGCCAAGTGCCTGGATAAACCTCAGGACTATTGCTACGCCTGCTTCGACGGCCATTATCCCCTGGAGACACCATGCGCGCCAGGTCAGGGAGCAAAAAGCTCATGAGCACCCTGGCGACCGGCAGGCCTTCGGCATCGCAACACCTTGTTATGATAGTGAGATAACTTATGGAAGAAAACAAACAGGAAAGCTCGCTGGAAGACGTGGGCACAGTTGTGGCCGCCAATGGCAAAAAAGTGCGGGTGGAACTGGTCCGGGGCTCTGGCTGCAAATCCTGCACGATGCGGGGTATGTGTTTCGGACGCAACACTCCGGCTGTTTTCGACCTTGAAAGCGATCTGGACCTCGTTCCCGGCGACCGGGTGCAGTTGGAAATATCACCGTCGACCCGGGTGCTTTCGTCATTATTGGTTTTTGGGCTGCCGATGCTCTGCCTGTTTGCCAGTTTTCTAATCGCGAGCCGCTGGTTGGCGGAGCTTCCCTCCATCGGGATTGCTTTTGCGGGCACGGCGCTTAGTTTTTTAATTATGAGACAGATAGACAAAAGATTCGGCAACCGGCTACAGGTGCGGATCGGGAGAAAGATATGATCATCAGGATCAATGAGATGGTATTTTATGGCTTTCACGGCGTTCACGACGAGGAACGCAAGCTGGGGCAGCGCTTCATCGTGAACGTGGAAATGCAGACCCGGCCTGGGTCCGACGCGGCGATCAGGCATCTGGACGACACGGTTGACTACACCAAGGCCTATGCTGTGATCCGCGAGATCATGGAAAGCCATCAGTTCCAGCTTCTGGAAGCCTGCGCGAACACGGTTGCGGACAAGCTGCTGGCCGGTTTTCCGCTGATCTGGCAACTCACCTTGCGCATTCAAAAGCCCTCGGTACCGATCCAGGGCAGCCTGGGCGGCGTGGAAGTTGAACTCACCCGGAGCCGCTCATGATCGCCTGGCTATGCATCGGTTCCAATCAGCTGAAACCCCGTGCCCAAGTTCAGAAAGCGGTGCGCATCCTTAGCGCCGATCCCAAGATCCATGTGACGCGGAAATCCTCGCTGGTGCGCTCGGAGGCCTACGGCAATGAAGACCAGCCGGATTTTCGCAACCAGGTGATCGAGGTCGAAACCAAATACTCCCCCCTGGACCTGCTGCAAAAAGCCCTCACCGTGGAAATGGAAATGGGCCGGGTGCGGAAGGAACGCTGGGGACCGCGGGTCATCGATATCGACATCCTGATGTATGAAGACGAGGTGATGCAAACCATGTCACTCACCCTGCCGCATCCCGATTTTCACCGCCGCCGCTTCGTTCTGGAACTGCTGTGCGAGATAGATCCGGGCCTCCGGCATCCGGTGTTGAACAAGACCATGTCCCAGTTGCTCAGCGAGTTGGAACCCGCTGAGGAGCAAGCATGACAAGCCTTGCGGCGATAATCCTGGCCGCCGGCAAAGGCACCAGGATGAAATCAAACCGGGCCAAGGTGACCTTTCCCATAGCCGGCAAGGCCATGGTGCAAAGAGTGGTGGAAACCGCCTCCAAGGCCGGTTGCGAGAGCATCTGCGTGGTGGTCGGCCATCAAAAGGAAAGTGTGATCGCCTGCCTGGAGGACAACAAACATCTGCAGTTTGCCGAACAGAATGAACAACTGGGCACCGGCCACGCCGTGATGATGGCGGAACCGCTGTTCACGGACCCGGACCAGGATGTGCTGATCCTCAGCGGCGATGTGCCCCTGCTCAGCGCCGAGACTCTGGTGAAGATGCAGCAGGATCATCAGGCCACAGGCTCCGTCTGCACGGTGCTTACAGCCTGGCTGGACGATCCCGGCAAATATGGCCGGATCATCCGCGACGCCTCCGGACAGATCAGCAGCATCGTGGAATACAAGGATGCCACAGACGTTCAGCGCTCCATCCGCGAATGGAACACCGGGATCTACTGTTTCCGTTGCGGCGACCTGTTTTCCGCCCTCAAACGGATCTCCAACGCCAACCATCAGAGGGAGTATTACCTCACGGACGTGGTCTCCATCCTCCACACGGAAGGCAGGAAGGTCACGGGCGTCGTGCTGGAAAACCTGGTGGAAGTGGCGGGCGTCAATTCCCAGGAACAGCTCGCCGATCTGGAGGACCAGTTCGTGGATTCCATCCGCAAACACTGGCTGAACAACGGGGTGGTGATCCACAATCCCCGCACCGTCTTCATCAGCGATGAAGTGGTGCTGGAGCCGGATGTTGAGATCCACCAGAACTGCGTCATCAAAGGCAAGAGCCAGCTCTGCAGCGGAACGTACCTCGGCCCCGGCTGCTATGTTGAAAACAGTCACCTGTGCGACAACGCCCTTCTGGAAGGCCACAACGTTCTGGTCGATGCCCACATCCCCGAAGGCCACATCCTGGAATTCGGCGAGCAGGAGATCGAAGAAACATACTATGAATGACGGCTATCTCTATTCCCCCTGGCGGCTGGACTACATTGAGGGCGAAAAGCCCGAAGACTGCATCCTCTGCCGCTTCCGGGACACAGAGCGGGACCAGGAGAACCTGATCGTGTACAGAGGCGGGTGCTGCTATGTGATGCTCAACCGCTATCCCTACAACAACGGCCACATCATGCTGGTGCCCTTCCTGCACGCCAAAAACCTGAGCGACCTGCCCCCAGAGGCCATGCATGAACTGGGTCAGCTTCTCCAGATCAGCGAACAGGTGCTGCGCGAGGCTTACCATTGCGACGGGATCAACATCGGCATCAACCTCGGCCAGGCCGCCGGAGCGGGGATCGACGAACACCTCCACATCCATCTGGTGCCGCGGTGGAATGGGGACTGCAATTTCATGAGCGTGGTTGGAGGCAAACGGGTGATTCCGGAGGCTTTTGAACTCAGCTTCGCAAGGCTGCGCCGGGAGTTCGGCAAATTCCAGACGAGGGACGTTTGAGCTGATGGGCGCTGTAAACAGGCGGTCTGCCGGTGAAAATTCCCTGAGGAGAAACCTGCTCTGGGCGGTAATAGTATTACTGGGCTTGGTGCTGGCCTACCTGGTGTATTTCCGGATCCTCCTTCCGGGCAGGAACGCCGTGAGCCTGGACGAGGAAAACCTGCCAGCGCTCAAGGTGGAGGTGAAGAATGGCTGCGGAGTTGAGAACCTGGCCACCGACTACACGGCCTTCCTCAGCGGCAAAAACATAGATGTGGTGCGTATGGGGGACACCCCCCAGCCGATCTATAACAAGAGCATCATAGAAGTTAAAACGGATGACCGGCAGGACCTTGAACGCCTGCAAAAGATGACCGGGATCAGCCGCTTCACCCTGGCTGTGGATCCGGACGCCCCCGCGCCGCTTGTGGTAATCCTGGGCGATGATTTTGAAGAGTATATGAAACCATGAACAAGGAGGATGATTTGGCGGAAAACGTCAAGCTTGAAGCGATTCTCACCTGGCTTTCGGAAAAAAAGGCTGACAATATCCGGGTCTTCGATGTGTCAAAGCAGAGCACTTACACGGATTTCATCGTGGTCTGCGAGGGCTCCGCGGACCTGCACAACAAGGCGATCGCCAACCACATTCTGGACATGGCCAAAGAACACAAGCTGCAGGTGCTGGGCAAGGCCGGCCTGGAATACGGAGTTTGGGTGCTGCTGGACACCGGGGATGTGGTGATCCACATCTTCCTGCCGGAAAAACGTGAATACTACAAGATCGACCAGCTGTTCGAGGAACTGGCCGCTCCCACCGATAAAGAGAAGACACATGATCAAACACCTACTCCATGACAACATCAGGGATGTGCTGACCAGCCTGTCACTCACCTGTGACAAGGATTTCACGGTGGAGGTGCCCAACAATCCCGTAAACGGGGATTATTCCACCAACGCAGCCATGATCCTGGCCAGGGAGAACAAGACCGCTCCAAAGAAGCTGGCGGAAAGACTGGCCAAGGAGCTGCGCAAGAACAAGTTTTACAAATCCGTGGAGATCGCCGGCCCGGGCTTCATCAATTTCCGGATCTCCACCTCGCTCTATCAGAAAATGCTTTGGGACATACACAACCTGGGCGCCGATTTCGGAAGTTCGGATTTCGGCCAGGGCGAAAAGGTGCTGCTGGAATTTGTGAGCGCCAATCCCACCGGCCCCCTGAACATTGTTAGCGCCCGTGCCGCGGCTTACGGCGACACCCTCCACCGGATCATGCAAAAGGTGGGCTTCGATCCCGCCCGGGAGTTTTACATCAATGACGCCGGCAACCAGGTGGACATTTTGGCCGAGAGCCTGGAACTGCGCCTGCGGGAGATCCACGGCGAGAACATCGGCGAATTCCCCTATGAGGCCTACCACGGTGAATATGTGAAGCACCTGGCCCACAAGCTCAACGCGTCCGAAGGCGTGCGGATCTTCATGCTGCCGGAGAAAGAACGCACCGATCGCCTCAAGGAATTTGCCCTCAACGAGCTGCTGGAAATGCAGCGCCTCAGCCTGGAGCGCTTCGACGTCTACTTTGATGGCTGGGTTTCAGAAAAGACCCTGCGCGCGGAAGGTGTGGTGGAGGAGGTGCTCAGCTACCTCACCGAGGCCGACTGCACCTACGAAAAGGAGGATGCCATTTGGTTTTCCTCCACCAAATTCGGCGACGACAAGGACCGGGTGCTGATGAAAAGCGACGGTTCCATCACCTATTTCGTGCCTGACCTGGCCTATCACCTCACCAAGATCCAGCGCGGCTTCACCAAGCTGATCGACGTCTTCGGCCCCGACCATCACGGCTACGTGCCCCGCCTGAGGGCGGCCTTCAGGGCTCTCAAATACGACGACAGCATGCTGGAGATCATCTTCCTGCAGCAGGTGAACCTCTTTGAAAGCGGCGAGCGGGTGAAGATGAGCAAACGCGCCGGAAAGATAGTCACCATGGACGACCTGATCAACGTGGTGGGAAAAGACGCCGCCCGCTATTTCTTCATCGCCCGCAAAGCCAATGCCCACCTGAATTTCGATCTTGAGCTGGCCCTCCAGCAGAACAACGAGAACCCCGTCTATTACTGCCAGTATGCCCACGCCCGCATCTGCTCCATCCTGAAGAAGGCGCGCAAGGACAAGGTTTACCCCCACAGCTTCAAGGCGGAACTCACCCACAAGCTGAACAAACCGGACGAACTGGCCCTGATCCAGAAGATGGCGGGCTTGCCGGAGCTGCTGGAACTCATCGCCCTCCACCGCGAACCCCACCGCCTGGCGACCTTCACGGAGGAACTCTGCGGGCTGTTTCACCGCTTCTACAACAAATACAAGGTGGTGAGCCCCAAGAACAAGGAACTCTCCCAGGCCAGGCTGCTGCTCATCGAAGCGGTGAAGGACATCCTGGCGCTTTGCCTGGAACTGATGGGCATCAGCGCTCCGGAAAAGATGTGATGGACGCGTCACTGGTCATCCGGTGCCTGAGCGAAAGCGATCTTCCCCAGATCCTGCGGATCGAAAACCTGGTGTTTCGCCCGCCCTGGCCGGAGGAGGCTTTTCAGGAGGTCAGTTGCACCCAATCCTGGGTGATCTGCGACGCGGATGTCCTGCGGGGCTACATCATGTACCACGTGGTGCCGGATGAGGCGGTGATCATCAATTTCGCCATCGATCCGGATCACTGGCGCCATGGTCTGGGCACCATACTGCTCGACCATACTTTAAAGCTTATACTTGACCAAAACGTCAACACCATCTATCTGGACGTTCGCCGCTCCAATTTGGCCGCCCTCAGGCTCTATCAAAAGTTCGGCTTCAACCCCCTGGGTGTGAGAAGGAACTATTACTCCGAGCCGGTGGAGGACGCCATCGTGATGGTGCGGCACAGGGATTGACCCAAAGATGAAAGATTACGACTATTTGGTGCTGGGCAGCGGTATCGCCGGCTTGGTTTACGCCCTTCAGGTTTCCAGGCTTGGCCGGGTGGCTGTGGTCACCAAGCGCGGCCTTTTCGACTGCAACACGGATTATGCCCAGGGAGGCATCGCGGCCGTTCTGGACGCTCAGGATTCCTTTGGCAAGCACTGCGACGACACCTTCGCCGCCGGCGCGGAACTGGGCAAAAAACAGGTGATCTGCCAGATCATCAACGAAGGCCCCAAGCTTATCCAGTATCTCATCGACCTGGGAACCGATTTCACGCTCCGCGACGAAAGCTATGACAACCGCCTGGAAAATCTCTCCCTCACCCTGGAGGGCGGCCACACCCACCGCCGGGTGGCCTACGCGGCGGATTCCACCGGCCATCAGATCATGGAAGCCCTGATCGAGCGTTGCCGCGAGAACCCCAGTATCGACATCTACGAGAATAGCATCGCCATCGACCTGATCACCCAGCATCACGTGGTGCAGACCCACGGCTTCGTGCCCGGGATCTCCTGCTGGGGCGCCTACGTGATGGATGAATCCACCAACGAGGTGCACATTTTCCGGGCCCGTAAAACCATGCTGGCCACTGGCGGAGCGTCCCAGATCTACGCCCACAACACCAATCCAGTGGTTTCCACCGGTGACGGGATGGCGATGGCCCGCCTGGCCGGGGCGCGGCTGGCGAACATGGAATTCGTCCAGTTCCATCCCACCGCTTTCTGGAGCCCCGGAGGCGAGACCTTCCTCATCAGCGAGGCCGTGCGCGGGGAAGGGGCCTTGCTGAAACTTCAGGACGGTTCCGCATTCATGGAAAATTACCATCCCAAGGGCAATCTGGCGCCCAGGGACATCGTTTCCCGGGCCATCGACGCCGAGCTCAAGAAACGCGGCGAGAAGTTTTGCTGGCTGGATGCCACGGGTATCCCGGCGGAAAAGCTGAGTTCGCATTTCCCCTACATCGGCAAGCGCCTGCGGGATTTCGGGATCGACTTCACCCGCGACCCCATCCCCGTGGCCCCGGCCGCCCACTATTTCTGCGGCGGGGTGCTCTCCACCATCGACGGCATCACGGACATCCACAACCTCTTCGCCGCCGGGGAGGTGGCCTGCACCGGTCTTCACGGCGCCAACCGCCTGGCCTCGAACTCGCTGTTGGAGGCGCTGGTGATCGGCTGGCGCGCCGGAAACCATTCTTCCAACCGCGACGAAGTGTCCTTCCCCGAGATCCCGCCCTGGAAACAACTGGCCGAGTTCAATGAAAACGAGTGGGTGGTCATCTCCCACAACCGCGAGATCATCGGCACCATCATGGACGGCTACGTGGGCATCCGCCGCTCCCGCCGCCTGCTTAAATACGCCCTCTCGCGCATCGAAAACATCTACAACGAAGTGAACAACTTCTATCAGCATAACGCCGTCCGCCGCGAAGTTGTGGAAACCAGGAACATGGCCATCATCGCCATCGCCGTCATCCGCAGCGCCCTGATGCGCCGGGAAAGCCGCGGCGCCCACTATCTGATCGACAATCCCGAGCGCGACGACGCCCTCTACAAGATCGACACCATCATCTAAAGGATATCATGACCGGACTATTCATCACTTTTGAGGGCATCGAGGGCAGCGGCAAGAGCACCCAGATGGTCCTGCTGGGCCAGAAGCTCTCCAATCGCGGCCTGCCCGTGCTGCTTTCCCGCGAACCCGGTGGCCCGCCCATCGCCGAAGCGATCAGGGCTTTGCTGCTCGATCCCCGCCGGAGTGAAATGCTCCCCCGCACGGAGCTTCTGCTCTATTCGGCCAGCCGCGCCCAACACACCGGCGAGTGGATCCTGCCCGCCTTGAAAGAGGGCAAAACCGTCCTCTGCGACCGCTATTACGACTCCACCTTCGCCTATCAGGGCGCGGCCCGGGACCAGGACATGGATTTCATCCGCCTCCTCACCGCCTTTGCCACCTTCAACACCGTGCCGGACATCACCTTTCTCATCGACCTGCCCGTCGCCGCAGGCCTGGCCCGCATCAGCGACCGCCAGCTCGACCGCCTGGAGCAGGAGGACACCGCTTTCCATGAACGGGTCCGGAACCAATACCTGGACCTCGCCAAAACACATTCCGAACGCTTTGTGGTGCTGGATGGCTCCCTCTCCCGCGAGGACATCCATGCCCGGGTGATCAAAACAGTTTTAAGCAAGTTAGGAGAATCAGAGTGAATAAAAACAAACAGAAAACCGCGCTCATCGCCATCGTCACCGGATGGGTCCTCTGCGCGGTGATGCTGTTCACCGCCACCAGCGTCTTCGCCCAAAACCAGGCCACCGGCACGGACCTCTATTCCCAGCTGGGGCTCTTCAGCGAGGTGCTCAGCAAACTCAAGCAAAGTTACGTGACGGAGCTCAACGACGAAGACCTGATCAAGGCCGCGATCATCGGCATGCTGGGTTCCACGGACCCCCACACGAACTACTTCACCAAAAGCGAATATGAGGACTTCACCACCTCCACCAAGGGCTCCTTTGGCGGGTTGGGCATCCAGATCGACAAGATCGGCGACTACGTAACCGTGATCTCGCCCATCGAGGGAACCCCTGCCTTCAAAATGGGGATCACCGCGGGTGACAAGATCATCCGGGTGGACGACAAAAGCATGGTGGGCGTGAGCACCGACGAAGCGATCAAGCACATGCGCGGTGAGGTGGGAACCACGGTCGTGATCACGATCAGCCGCCCCGGCGTTGCCAAGCCCCTCGAATTCAAGATCACCCGCGAGACCATCAAGATCAAGAGCGTTCCCTACAGCTTCAAGATGGACAACGGCGCCGGCTATCTCCGCCTCAGCCAGTTCAACGAAAACACCGCCCTGGAACTCCGCTCCGCCCTGGCCGCCCTCGAGGCCGAAGGCATCAACGGTCTCATCATCGACCTGCGCTGGAATCCCGGCGGGCTGCTCGATCAGGCGGTGGACACCGTCAACGAGTTCATCGGCTCCGGAAAACTGGTGGTGGAGACCAAGGGCCGCATGTCCTCCGCCAACCGCCAGTATTTCACCCGCAACATCGCCAAAACCCGCAACTATCCCATCATCGTGCTGGTGAATGAAGCCTCCGCCAGCGCCTCCGAGATCTTCGCCGGATCGCTCCAGGATTGGGACAAAGGCCTGGTGATGGGGAAAACCACCTTCGGCAAGGGCAGCGTGCAGCAGCTCATCCCCCTCATCAACGGCAACGGGATCAAGATCACCACCGCCTATTACTACATCAAATCCGGACGTTGCATCCACAAGAAGAGCAACGACAAGCTCCTGCTGGGCAAGGAGGTCTCGGAATCGGACATCAGCGCCGAGGAAGAGCTCAACCTCAAGGAAGTCTATCGCACCGTGAACAACCGTGAGGTCTATGGTGGTGGAGGCATCACCCCGGACATCGAGGTCGAGGCCGAGCCGCTCACCAACTTCGCCGTGGAACTCCGCCGCCAAAACACCTTCTTCAATTTCGCCGTGGATTACATGGTGGAGCATGACCACACCGTCAGCAAAAACCTGGTGGTGGACGACGCGCTCTTCAACCGTTTCCTGAACTACGCCTCCGCCCGCGACATCAAATACACCCAGGCCGATGTTGACAGCACGGCCTCATACATCCGCACCCTCATCCAAAGCGAGATGCTCCGCGCCGCCTTCGGAGATCTGGAGGCCTACAAGACCACCATCAACCTCGACACCCAGTTTAAAGCTGCCGTCGCCCTGCTGGCCAAATACCGCACCATGGACGAACTCTTCGCCCACGCGGCGGCCGAAAACAAAAACTAATGCAGGATTCAGGCCCCGGCCCGGTATAAACTGCGGAGTTACATAGAGTGACACCCACCGGGATGGTCCCCCCTTGTTGGCAAGCTTGCCGCGGGGGCCGGACGTCCCTTTCACAAAATACAAATGATACCCATACAAGGAGTTTGGAACCATGAAAATCCTGCTCATCATCATTGTCCTTCTGGCCTTCAGCGTGGGCGCCTTTGCCCATGCCGCCAGCGAAGTCAGGGCCTCCTACAAGGCCTCGAGCCAAACCCTCGAGCTCAGCTTTGATCACGGTGTTAAGGACCCCCAGAACCACTATATCCAGAGCATCGAGATCCGCCTCAACGGCACCATGATCATCTCCCAGGTTGCCAGCGCCCAGGACACCGCCTCCGGAGGCGAATACATGTATAAAATCCCGAACCTGAAAAAGAACGATAAGATCGAGATCACCCTCATCTGCAACAAGGCTGGCAAGAAAACCGCTTCGATGGTCCTCAAGTAAAGCTTCCCATCCAACTCATCTCCTCATTCACGCAAGGCGGCGTCCCCCCGGATGCCGCCCTTATTTCATTTCCACCAAGATCATTCTTTCTCGATGTCCCCCTATATATAGTGGGTAACATTGCCAAGCTGACCTTCGCCAAAAACAACCACACCCACTCCTGAGTCGCTTCAACTCTCTCTCCTCCGAAATCGCCGCCCAATGCCTCCACCTCTGCGACTTCTACTTCGCCAACACCATCCCCTACCT